>Ga0310121_10001007_pt1 | contig 29725 bp, 20 predicted proteins | sample CB27_Tmax_986_MG_FD_203504 | JGI IMG/M metagenome (GOLD analysis project Ga0310121, IMG submission 203504) | Marine microbial communities from Western Arctic Ocean, Canada - CB27_Tmax_986 | ecosystem: Environmental > Aquatic > Marine > Oceanic | place: Canada: Western Arctic Ocean | collected... | reverse complement strand
AGTAGCGCGGGGTTGAGGAGCGAGTTCGCGAGCGACGACACCCCGGGGTACCGGGCGCGGAGGGAACACGACCCCGGAGGGTGTCGAAGCGGCGCTGTGATCCCTAACCTCGCAGCCTTCCGGTCTGTCCCCTCTTTTCAGTCCCCTCTCCTCATCCAAACCCAGCCGCTGCAGCCGCGTTGATCTCCGTGCCTCCGTCTCCTCTCGGCCCCCTCGCCCCCCCATCCGGGTTACATTGCGCCCAAGAAGCCGCTTGCCACCCCGGCCCGCGAGGACGACTTTATTTCGCCATTTCTCAGAGTAATGTCCACCGGTTCGCATCCGCTCTCACCGCCCGAGGGCTGAGAGATCAACTTGCCGTGACGTGCAGACCTTCCGGGGCTGATCCCCAGCGCTTCCAGCTTGACCTGCCGTGCTGTCCCGCCGCATCCTTCCGGGGGTATCGGTTGCCTGATGACCCCTGCCCTCAGCCGAATCCCGATGTGCAGCTGGAATGGGCCTCGTGGAACTGCCCGCCTCGTGGATCTGCCCAAGTGCCATCCTGAATCCTCCCCTCTTCTCGTCGCCATGAATCGACACCTTCTCTCTCTTCTCCCTCTCGCGGCCGCGCTCTCCCTCGCGCCCGCTGCGGCGCGAACCTGGGTCAACTCCACCGGACAACCGATCGATGGCGAGTTCGTGGAAATGAAGGGAACCTCGGTGCAGATCCGCCTCCCGGACGGAAAACTGGTGGGCGTCCCCCTGGAGATCCTCTCCAAGGTGGACCAGGAATTCGTGCGCAGGCGCGACATGACCGCCAAGGCCGAGCTGGTGGCGATCGCAGTGAAACGAATCGATGCTGCGGTGGATGCGGGGTTGGAACGACAGAAACTCAAATACAACGAGGGCCTCAACGACCACATGTACCTGCGCCGGATCTACCTCGACCTGGCCGGACGCATCCCGAACTACGACGAGGCCAGGAGCTTTCTCGATTCGAGGAACAAGGACAAGCGCCAGGAACTCGTCGTCAAGCTTCTCAAGTCACCGGACTACGCCAGCCACAACTACAATCATTTCGCCGAACTGCTGCGCATCCGGTCGCAGTTCCCCGACACCATCCTGCGCAACGACGCCTTCATCTACTGGCTGAAGGAGCAGATCCACTCGAACCGTCCTTACGACGAACTGGTGCGCGATATGGTAACCGCCGAGGGGCGCCTTTGGGACAATCCGGCCGTGGGTTATCATCTGCGGGACAACGGAATGAAGCTCGATCACGTCGCGTTCATGGGAAAGGTGTTCCTCGGAACCAACATCACCTGCGCCCAGTGCCACGACGATCCCTTCAAGTTCTTTACCCAGTACGAATATTACGAACTCGCGGCATTTCTCGCGGACCTCGAAACGAAGAGCCCGCTGCCGAAGAAAAAGGGCGGCGGAAAGATGATGATGTCCGGCTCTCCAAATCGGAAGGCCCTCGAAGCTTACCTCGCGAAGAAAAATAATCTCGATCCGAACAACAAGGAGCAACAGCAGAAGATCAAGAACCTCTCGGGCCGCTACGAACGGGCGCTGCGCGACATGGCCAAAGCCAACGAGCTCGCCGTGTTTTCCGTCAAGGACCGCGAGATTCGGCTTCCGGACAACTACGAATACGACGATGCGCGGCCCAGGGAGGTGGTGAAACCACAGGTCCTCTTCGGCAAGGAGTCCGGCCCGATTGCCGCCGCCGGCACGCCGCGCGAACGGCTCGCGGCATGGCTCACCTCGCGGGACAACGAACGCTTCGCGATGAACATCGCCAACCGGATGTGGGCCCGCTACCTCGGCCGCGGTGCCGTCGAGCCCCTGCACGACATCAATCCGAAAAAAAGCTACAATCCCGAACTTCTCAAGGTCCTCACCGAAGAGATGCTTACCCTCGACTTCGATCTGAAGGCCTTCTCATGGGCAATCGTGAATACGAAAGCCTATAACCGTCTCGCAACCCGCACCAAGGTTCCGGTTACTGAACCCTACCACTTCCCCGGACCGGTCCTGCGCCGCATGACGGCCGAGCAGATCTGGGATTCCCTCATCACGCTGATGGTGCAGGACCCCATGCAGTTTCGGCTCCAATCCGGCGAGTCCTATAACCGCCTCATCAATCTCGTCGATCCCAAGGAGGCCTCGGTGGAAAAAATCGTCGAACGGCTCGACGAGTACAACCGGTTCTCGCCCGAGCGCGCCCTGGTCGACAGCAAAGGCACCCCGATCCTGGACGCCAAGCCGCCCAAGCAGGAAAAACCGTTCGGACTAACCGCCCTGAGCCGCAAGCTGGTCGGACCGAGCGACGAGGAGATGATGATGGAGTTCATGAACGCCGCCAAGAGCAGGAAGATCCTCCTGGCGCGCGCCTCCGAGCTTCCGCAACCCTCCGACCCGGCTCACTTCCTGAGCAAGTTCGGCCAGTCGGACCGAACCTTTGTGATCGGCGCCAGCTCCCTTGACGGCTCCGTCCCCCAGGTCATGGAGCTCATGAACGGCTACGCCACCGAGATCCTGACCCAGCCCGGCTCCCGCATCTTCCTCGAAATGAAAAACCTCCGGTCGAACTTCGAAAAGGCCGACGTCGTGTTCTTGAGCATCCTGAGCCGCCGCGCCGTCTCCAACGAGCAGCATCTGATCGACAACGAGCTTCGTGCCGGCGGCGCGGCTGTCTTCGCCGACCTGATCTGGGCCCTCCTGAACACTCCCGAGTTTCTCTTCGTAAAGTGATCCCTCAACCTCTCCTCTTGCCATGAAAAATACAGTCCGCAAGCTCAACGAACTGGAGCGCCGCGACTTCCTGACGAGAACCGCGGCTGCTGCTCTCGGCGTCACCATCCTCCCGCATCCCGCCCGCGGGGCCGAGACCGTCAAGCCAGGGGCCAACGCCACCGCCAAGAACGTGATCTTCCTCTACATGGCGGGAGGCATGCCCCACGTCGACACCTTCGACCCGAAGACCGCCGGCGATGTGAAAGGCAACTCCTCGCCCGTCGGAACCAATGCCGACGGCGTGCAGATCTCCAGTCTCCTCCCGAAACTCGCCCAGCAGGCCGACAAGTTCGCCCTGGTGCGGAGCATGAATACCAAGACCGGCGACCATTCCGGCGGTAACTACCTGATGCACACCGGCTTTGCCCGGCGCCCCGGAATCACCCACCCGCAGATGGGATCATGGGCACAGTATTTCCTCGGCCGGCGCGCCAAGCTGGTGCCCGACAGCGTGGTGATCGGGGGCGGCAATCCCGGTCCCGGCTTCTTCCGTCCCGACCACAGCCCCCTGCCCATCGGTGATCCCAACAAGGGGATCAAGGACCTCGTGCCGAGCATCGACAAGGCGCGGTTCGCACGGCGTTTGAAATATGCCGAGACCTTCCGCAAAGCCTTTGAGGATGGCTTCCCGCATGAAGACGTGCGCTCCTACGCGGACTTCTACGGCGAGACCGTCAAGCTCTTCGACAGCAAGACCACCGAACTCTTCGACATCAACAAGGAACCCGGCAACATCAAGGCGCTCTACGGCGGCTCGCGCTTCGGCCGCGGTCTCCTCCTGGCCCGTCGTCTCATCGAGAACGACGTGCGCTACGTCGAAGTCCAGCTCGGCGGCTGGGATGGAATGCACGGCAGCCTCAATGTCGGCAATGCCAGGACAAATGAGATGGACGGCCCGGTGGCGGCCCTGCTCCAGGACCTGGAGTCGCGCGGTCTCCTCAAGGAGACCCTCGTGATCCTCACCACCGAATTCGGTCGCACCCCGAAAGTCAATGATCGCGGCGGACGCGATCATTTCCCGAAGGCCTTCTCCATCATGCTCGCCGGCGGCGGGGTGAAGGGTGGCCAGGTCATCGGGCAAACCGACGCCAGGGCCAGCAACATCGAGAGCGAAGGCTACGGACCGAAGAACCTCCACTCCACCATCGCCCACGCCCTCGGACTCCCCCTCGACAAGCGCGTCCACGTCGCCGGCGGCCGTCCCTTCTTCGTCGGGAACCGCGGCAAGGTCATCAAGCAAGCCTTTGCCTGATCGCAGGAGCCAAAACGATTGATCGCAGATCCCACTGCGAAGTGACGGGCAGATCGGTTGCTGCGAAATGTCACGAAGTCATGGCTGACCACTTTTTTCGCGCGAGAGACCCAGCCTACCTCGGCGGCGGGATCCTCTCCATCGGTGCCCTCGTCGGCTCTGTCACCGTCCTCAACCTCTTCCTCATGCCCGCCCTTACGCCGCGCTGGGCCGAAGAAAGCGGCCTGGAGAAATCGCCGAGTCATAGTTTCCCAACCTGCACCGCCGCGCCCATGTTGGCGATGCCGGGACCGAAGTATTCCTTGCCGAGGGGCAGGATCATCGGCTCTTCGAAGGGACGATAAGGCACCATCGCGGCGATTTCATCGAGACGATCCATGATGTCTCGCGGCAATGGCCCTTTCTCTACGGACGCCACGCTCGATTCGAGGTGTTCCACCGTCTTGCAACCGATCGGAATGGTCGAGATGTCCGGATCGGAGATCGCGAAGCGCAGGCACATCTCCGCTCCGGCAAGGCCCGTTTCATCCAGGAGGCCGTAGTAGGCGAGCAACTGTTCCTGCCGTGCGGTCGACAGCCAGATCGGTTGCGACCGGACTTGTTCGTCTGCCCGCTTCGTGAGGAATCCCTGCCCCATAACGGAACTGAGCACGATGCCCATCCCGTTCGCCACGGCCGTCGGGATCAGCGTCTGTTTGGCTTCGCGAAAGAGCACGTTGTAATTGAAGGCGCTGAGGACGACGTCAAAACGATTGCTGCGGACGAGGGAGGTCATTTCCGTGACCGTCGTTCCGGCCAGGCCCGTGAAGCGGATCTTGCCCGCCGTCTTCAGCTCGTCCATCAACTCCAGCGCCGGACCCGCGAGTGGATCGTAGCTGGACCACCACGGGAACTGCTGTGGCCGGTCGGGCTCATGAATCATGAGAATGTCGATCTGATCGCGCCCCAGGAGGCGCAGGCTTTCGTCAACCGATTCTCGCAGGGCGTCAATCTGCTGCGGATCGAAGGGCTGCGGCCGGCCGCCGAGCTTGGTGGTGATGATGAGCGGCGCATCCAAGCCGGCCATGGCCTGCCCAACCGTCAATTCGCTGTCGGCATACCCGGGCGCGGTATCGATCGCATTGACGCCGAGCTCGATCGCCCGCTGCAGGATTCGCCGGGTCTCCGATTCCCCGCCCGCCAGGGAGGAGGTGTACAAGCCCCCGATGGAGATGACGCTGATGTCGAGGTTGGTGCGGCCCAGTTTTCTTGTTTCCATTCGAGATTCTTGATTTGGTTCCCTGCTTCGGATGCGACCGCCACCACGACCGTCAGCACGGCGCGCCTGAGCATCCTCCTTGCAAAAATCTAATCCCGGGCGACGCCCGGTGCCCACCAAATTATCCCGATGCCGGCCACCTTGGCGTTTTTCACCCGCCCGCGAAGACCGGTTTGAAGCCCGCTTCGGTCAGGATCCGTTTCACTTCTTCGCGCTTATCACCTTGAATTTCAATGCAGCCCTCTTTCACCGTGCCGCCGACCCCGCAGGCTTTCTGCATCTTCCTGGCGATTTCCTGTTTCTCGTCGAGTCCGATCCCCGTAAAATTTTTCACCACCGTCACTGCCTTGCCGCCGCGATGCGCGGTCTGACGAATGATGTCGACGCGCCCGCGGTTGGTGTTCTTCTGCTCCCGCCGGGAGGTTTTCGCCGGCAGGTTTCTGGAGGCTTCGATTGGTGCTAATTCAGGCGAGTCCTCGCGTTCGGCCGGCAATCCGCTCAGCCCACCCAGCGCGCCGAAAGGATTCTGCGTCAAGCCCTCGCCTCCCTTCGTCGATCTGCGTTGTTTCTTGCGACTCATCCTATCGATTCAATCACGGATCATCCGGCAGGCCCAATCCGCCTTTTTACCTCCCCGGGATCCACCAGGTGAACCGTGGTCGTTCCGACCGCCCCGGTTGGGCCGCCAACTTCGCGAAGGGAAGGCCCTCCCGAAGTCGTCGCTGTCCTCAACCTGGACGCTACTGTTGCGGCGGCGTGACGGGAGCGAGATCCCCGTGCCGAGCGAGAAGTTCAGCGCCCGAAACCGGAAATTTTCCGAGGCGCAGAAGATTGGTGGAATAAGTGTTGAGATAGATCCTTCGGTCTGATGTCGTTTGGTGATTTCGATGATCCCCCGCGGGAGCCTCGAACTACACAATCCTCAGAAACCAAGAAATACAAATAATGAAGATACTAGCAGCATTCCTTGCCTGTGCCGTTGCGGCCACCGGCATCACGACCGCAGCGGAAGCCGAGTTCCCGGACATCAGCATCAATGAACTGGACAAAGCCATCAAGGATCCAAAAATAGTTGTCGTGGTAATCGACGTGAACGGAACCGCTTCCTTCAAGAGCGGGCACATCCCTACCGCAATCGATTTCCAGGCCAAGGGCAAGGACCTCGCGAAGCATATGCCCGAGGACAAGAAAGTCCTCGTGGTCCCGTACTGCGGCGGACCAAAGTGCAGTGCCTACAAGCGGGCCGCCAAGGCCGCGAAGGCCCTCGGATACGTCAATGTCAAGCACCTCTCGGCCGGAAAGTCTGGCTGGCTTGACGCCAAAATGCCCGTCGAGAAGGGCGAGGCCACCTCGAAGAAGACTACCAAAAAGGGCTGATTCAAATCAGGACCGGCCGCGTGCCGACTTTCCTGACGGGCGCTCCTCGACGGTGGGGAGACGCCCGTTTCTTATTTCGCCAGGGCATCATCTTGAACAACCTCGGGAGACTTTGCAGCAAAGGTTGACCGAGGCGGAGGCGAGGTTCCACCCCGCCCCGGAACACCTCAGTGCCTTGAATGGACTCAAGACGCTCAACCTCTCGTTGACAAAAGTCGGTGACCCGGACTCGCCCGGCTGAAGGGTTTGACTGGCCTTCAAATGCTGTTCCTTGGGAAAACAGATCTCACTGACGATGGCATCAGGAACCTCAACAAGGCGGTGCCGGACTGCCGGGTTACCTGGTAGGCGATCACAAGCAGAGGTCTCGTTGCGCGCCCATAGGCGCCTGTGACGTCATTGGCGCCGCACCGCGGTGAGGGAAAAGGTGCCGGTCAGACGGATCTCATGGGCTTCTTGGCGTAGCTCACCCTCGGCCCACCCCGCTCGCCTCCCCCTCCCCGTCGATCGCCGGCGGCACCTTGCCGTTTGACTTCCAACATGAACCGATCCTATGCTTTAGTTTGCTTCGTCCTCCCCCGAACATGAGATTCTCAACTCCAACCCTCCTCCACTCCACGGCACATCCACCATCGAATTCCCCGGCAACGCCGGAAAGCCCCCTCCCACGCCGCGCTCCTCGAACAGTTCTTTCGGGCCTTTTGCTCGCCATGCTCGCCGTGCTGGTCCTCCCGACCACGTCGCTGGCCGGCAAACCGAAAGCACCGAAGCCCATCCCGCTCGATGACCGCAATGTGTCGAAACTCGGCAGCGCCCTCAAGGACCGGTGTCCGGAGGAATATGGCGGCCTCACCGCCAGCCAGCGCGGACGCGCGATCAATACTCTCAAGCGGTTCATCCAGCTCACCATCGGGTTCTATCTCGAAGACGACGGCAACCCCTGCAACGCCGAACTCGCCGCCGCCCTCAAGAATTTCTGCAAAAAAAACAAGAAAGTCAAAATCGAGATCGTGTTCGGCCAGGAAGCGCCGATCGAAGTCATCCCCGACGGCAAAAAGGGCGCCACCCGCGGCGATACCATCAGAATCAGCGGCAAAGTCTTCAAGAAGATGCCGCGGCTCAGAGAGGCCGCCACCCATACAGGGAGTCTCCTCAGCACCCCCTTGCCGCAATCCTTCCGACCCACCGTCTACTGGTTCATCACCGAGCTCATGAGTGAAGCCCTTCGGGTCAAACACGAAACGAAACTGGCAGGGGTCGCCCAGCCTGATGCCCTCCTCTTCAAGAACGACGTCGCGGTCCTGCGCCGCAAACTCGACATCTACAAGGACCTCAAGGCAAAGCTCCAGGAACTCCTCGCAGACCCCTTCACCATCCCGGATGCAAAATACCGGATCAACCGCCGCGTCTTGATCGAACTCCAGGGCCTCTCGCCCGATGCGAAACGCCTCGCCTTGACCCAAAAGTACCTCGATTACATCTGCAACGTCCGCATCGTCCGCGCCGAAAAAGAACTCGCCAAACGGTGGGCGGATACCAAGAAAAAATTCGGCCTCGCGAAGGGCCTCGGGCTCGATGAAATCGACGAAACCATCGATGACCTGATCAACAACAAAACCGAGCCCGTCAGCTTCGAACTCTGGACCGATCCGCTCAAGAAAACCGCCTTCTTTACGGTCCCCAATCAACTTATCGACGAAGATTTCGAACCCAGCTACCACGGCGGTGGCGGCACTTTCGACTTTGGCAACGGGATCGAGACCATCGGCGATACGGTCATCACGCAGGTCGGCCCCAACGCGTTCGACACCGCCCCACTCGAGACCGAGTTGCTCGCCGTCACCGGCGTCGACCATGTCTATCACATGGCCATCATCGACGGCGGCGCAACCATGCTCGTCGCGGCCGGCGAGGACAGCACCGGCGATGGTCTCATCATCGCCTACAGCGACACGGACTTCGACGGCTTCTTCGAAGCCGTCACCCGCACCGAGGCGATTCGAGACTCTGCGATCTACGGCGGCGCCTGGTTCACCACCGACTCCCCATCCGGCAATCCCCTCCTCTTCAGCCGGGGCGGTCACTGCCTCTATGGCTTGAGCGCCAGCGGCCCCGCAGCGCACAACTTTCCCGACACCCTCGACTTCCGCGGCTCCCTCGGATTCCAACGCTTCGACCTCGAGTTCGTGGACATCGACGACGACGGCCTCACCGCCAGCGCCACCGGCCCCAACCGGGACCGGCCGATCGGCCCGTCCACCCTCATCCCCTACGCCCAAACCACCCTCGCCGGTGGCGAGTTCATCCCCGTCTTCGTCGACGACTACTTCCCCTTCCTCGACGACGAACGGGAACCTGACGTCCTTCGCCGTCCCGTCGAGGCTGACCTCCAGATCCTCGCCACCGGTCAACCGGGCAACATGATCTCCGTCCAGGAAGTCTCCGGCGCCAGCATCGCTCTCGGAACCGCCACGGTCGGCACCAGCGGCGAAATCGCCATCACGCTTTCCCGCGCCTTGCTCATCGGCGACGTGATCCGACTCATCGACCTCGCAACGACGGCCACCTCCGATGACTTCGATGCCATCCCCCTCACCTCCCCGCCGGTCATCAACGCCCTCCGCGTCCTCAGCTACGGCAAGTTTCTCATCAACTTCGAAGGCATCCCGGGCTCCCCGGTCCAACTCGAATCCGCCACCACCCTCGCCGACTGGGTCATCACCCCGCTTCCCGACCTCGATGATGTCGGCACGGCATGGGTCGAGGTCGACTTCCCCGGCCCCCACCCCTCCGCCCAGTTCCGGATCTCTCAGCCCTAGCCCTGAAAGCACCTTCACACCGAGAACAGATTGTCAGTCACTTGTCTGTCGCCAAGGCCATCGTGTCACCATCGCTTCCGTGCGCCATCCGCAGCCACGTGCGTGGGCCCGTGGAGTCCGTGGGAGGATTCTGCAATGCGCTGCTAACGTCTAACCGATAACGCTGCAGCCCCATGTCCCCGGAAGTCGTCGATGCCCTCAGCCGCACGAACTTCACCGCGATCGACACCGCCATTGTCGTCCTCTACCTCGCGGCCTCGGTCTTCATCGGCCTTCGCCTCAAGAAATACGTCCGCAATATGACAACCTACATCGGTGCCGGCCGCAAGGTCGGCACCTGGCTCGGGGTCGCCACCATGCTCGGCACCGAGATGGGACTCATCACCGTCATGTACTCTGCCCAGAAGGGCTTCACGGGCGGCTTCGCCGCATTCCACATCGCTCTCATCGCCGGCGTCGTCACCCTCCTGATCGGCCTCTCGGGATTCATCGTCGTCCCGCTCCGCCGCCTCGAGATCCTCACCATCCCCGAATTTTACGAGAAGCGCTTCGACAAGAAAACCCGCGTCCTCGGCGGGTTCATGCTCGCCTTCGGCGGCATCCTCAACATGGGACTCTTCCTCAAGGTCGGCTCCATGTTCATCGTCGGCGTCACCGGACTCTCCTCCACCGGCTGGGCTCTTCCCGCCGTCATGATCGGCCTCCTCGTCCTGGTGCTCATCTACACCACCCTCGGCGGGATGATCTCCGTCATCCTCACCGATTACATTCAGTTCGTCGTTCTCTCCGTCGGCCTCCTCATCGCCACCTTCCTCGCCATCTCATACCTCGGGTGGTCCGACATTTTTACCACCATCGAGGAGGTCATGGGCGCGCGCGGCTTCAACCCCGTCGCCGAAGGCTCGGGCTTCGGCTGGTCCTACGTCGCCTGGATGATCATCACCGCCGGGCTCGTCAGCTGCGCCGTCTGGCCCACCGCCGTGGCCCGCGCCCTCGCCATGGAATCCACCAGCGCCGTCAAACGCCAATACTGCTTGTCTTCCATCTCCTTCACGATCCGCTTTCTCATCCCCTATTTCTGGGGCATCTGCGCCTTCCTTTACATCCTGCGCGCCCCCGAGGGCGCCGACCTCAAGGCCATCTTTTTTCCGGAGGGATATCCCGGGCCTCCCGACGCCGGCTTCGACAATCTCTACGCCATGCCGGTCTTCATGGGCCGCCTCGTGCCCACCGTCCTCCTCGGCATCCTCACCGCGGGCATGATCGCCGCTTTCATGTCGACCCACGACAGCTACTTTCTCTGCTGGTCCTCCGTCATCACTCAGGACATCGTCGCCCCGCTGAAGAAGAAACCGCTCACCGACGCGGCCCGGGTGCGCCTGACCCGCATCCTCATCGTTCTCATCGGCGCCTACGTCCTCTACTGGGGACTCGTCTACGAAGGGCAGGACGACATCTGGGATTACATGGCTGTCAGCGGAGCCATCTATTTCACCGGTGCCCTCGCCGTCCTCATCGGCGGGCTCTACTGGAAACGCGCCAGCTCCACCGGCGCCTTCGCCGCCCTCCTTGCCGGCCTCACCGCCCTCCTCGGTCTCGGCCCTGTCCAACAACTCGTCGGCCTCCAGTACAAATCCCCCGAGACCGGCGAATGGATCCAAATTCTCACCGGCGCGCAAGTCGGTCTCATCGCCGTCGCCCTCGCCTTCGCCGCCCTCATCTCCCTTTCCCTCCTCTTCCCCGACAAGAACCGCAATCCGTCACCGCTCCCCGTCGATCCGGCCGCCTGAGCGATCCTCTCCATCCGACCATACCACTCACCTCTCATCCCCGAACCCATGACCTGGATTCTCTTCTGGAAGATCGTCCTCATCCTCGCCCTGGCCCTCTTCGCGGTCATGGCCGTCCTCGTCGCCATCTTCGGTGCGCTCGACATCGGGAAACTCCTGCGCGCCCTCCGCCATCTCGAAGACGAGACGCCCGAGGAGTAGGAGCCTGTTGAAAGTCATCGCGTCGACCAAAGGACGGCGCTCAAGATCAGGAGGAAAAGAACTGCAAGAAAGATCCGACCGGATCTCGTCTTCGCGGTGTTAATGAGCTGTCAGAGCATGGGGCAGAATCCTCCCAATCTCGGGATCCGCAACCAGGAGATGCGGAAATCTCAATATTGCCCCATCCGGAGCCGGCCGGCCCCGGGGGCCCGTCCCCGACCAGCGGGTTGGTGAAACGCTCCCGGAACCCATCCACCCGCCGTCCCTCCCACCACTCCGGATCTGGCGGCGGCCACGCCGGACTGGACACCGGATGGCCTACACTGTGTGCTGCTCCGCGAACGTCGGCCATGAATGCATTCCACCGCTTGCTCCTTTCCGCCTTCCTGCTGGCTCTGCCGGGGGGCATTTGTTTCGCCCAAGGCGATCGCCTTTCGCCGCCGCAGGCCCTCGCGGCGTTCACCGTTGCCGATGGGTTGCAGGTCACGACCTTTGCCGCCGACCCGGGGATCGTCAGCATCTCGAATCTCGACGTAGACCACCGCGGGCGGGTCTGGGCCTGCGAATGCGTAAACTACCGGGGCAATCGCGGCAAGCGGCCCGAGGGCGACCGCATCCTGATCCTGGAAGACCTCACCGGCGACGGGGTCTCTGACAAGACCACCGTCTTCTACCAGGGAACGGACATCGACATCGCGATGGGGCTGTGTGTGCTCGGCAACAAGGCCATCGTCGCGGCCTCGCCTCACATTCTCCTCCTGGAGGACACCGACCGCGATGACGTGGCGGACAAGAAGACGGTGCTGCTGACCAGCGATGCCGAGTTTCAGCACGACCACTCGCTGCACTCCTTCGTGTTCGGCCCCGACGGGCGGTTCTACGGAAATTTCGGCAATACGGGACGGCGCCTCAAGGACGCCGCGGGAAGGACCATCGTCGATCGCGCCGGCCACAAGATCGAGGATGGCGGCAAGCCGTACCACGGCGGCATGGTCTTCCGCTGCGACCGCGACTTCGCAAACTTCGAGGTGCTTGGCCACAACTTCCGAAACAACTACGAAGCCACGATCGATTCCTTCGGCCGCGTCTGGCAGTCGGATAATGATGACGACGGCAACCTCGCGGTGCGCCTGAACTACATCCTGGAAGGCGGCAACTACGGCTACCTCGACGAGCTGACTGGCGAACGCTGGAAGGCGCCGCGAATCGGCGCGCACCCCTTCCGCGGCAAGGCGCACTGGCACCAGAACGATCCCGGCGCCGTGCCGAATGTCATCGAGACCGGCAACGGGGCCCCCGCGGGCGTCACGGTCTATGAAGGCGACCTGCTGCCGCCGCCCATGCGCGACGAGGTGATCTTCTGCGAGGCGGGTGGGCACCTCGTGTGGGCCCTGCCCGTGAAGGGCGCCGGCGCCGGCTTCACAGCGAGCAAGTTCGAGATCCTCCGCTCGCCGGACAACAACTTCCGGCCGATCGATGCAGCCGTCGCGCCGGATGGCAGCCTCCTGGTGAGCGATTGGTACGATCCCGTCATCGGGGGATTTCGCCAGGACGACATCGAGCGGGGCCGCATCTACTGGATCGCGCCCAAGGGGCACAAATACTCCGCCCCGAAGTATGACTTCGATTCCGCCGAGGGCGCGGCTCAGGCCCTGCGCAGCCCGAACTACTGCGCCCGCTACCTGGCGTGGATGCAGCTGCACGAACTGGGCGAGAAGGCGGAGGGGCCGCTCGCCGCCATGCTGCAGGACGCCAACCCGCGGATGCGGGCCCGGGCCTTGTGGCTCCTCGGTCAGATACCGGGCAAAGAGGAAAAATACATTCAGCGGGCCGTGAAGGACGAGCACCCCGAAGTGCGCCTCGTGGCCCTCCGGCTCACCGACCTGCTCCGCAGGGACACGGTGGGCCTGGTCGCACAACTTGCGAACGATCCCTCCCCGCGCGTGCGCGCCGAGTGCGCCGTGCACCTGCGCCATCACGATTCCAGGGAAGCGGCCGGGGCCTGGGCCGCGCTCGCCGCGCAACACGACGGCCGGGACCGGTGGTAGCTCGAGGCCCTCGGCATCGGCGCCGCCGGGAAGTGGGACGCCTCCACAAGCGCCTTCGAGTCCGTGAAGCCCGGGCCAGGCGCGGCCGCCCGGCACGACCTCGCGTGGCGATCCCGCGGCAACCGCACGCCTGAGGCTCTCGCGAATATCGTTCTCGCCGCAAAGCAGGATGAGGATGTGCGGCGCTACATCCGCGCCTTCGACTTCCAATCCGGCCCGCACAAGGACGAGGCGCTGCGGTCGGTGGCCTTCGGCCCGGACGTGAATCACGAGATCGCGCTGGCCGCGATCCAGCGCTTGCCGGAATCGAAACTCGGGGCCGATGATCGCTCCCGGCAGCGACTCGTTGCACTCCTGACCTCCGGCCCACCGGGACCAGCCTCGATCCGCCTCATCAAGCAGCTGGAATTGACCGAGGCCTATCCCCGCCTGCTGGAAGTGGCCCTGCAGGACGGGAATGATGGGCGGGGCGATGCCCTCGCGGCGCTCTTGGATCTCAAGCAGCAAGACCTGGTCCGCGCCGCTCTCGAGAGCGAAGACCCGGCTCGCGCCCTGGCCACCGGGCGGGTTCTCGCCCAATCGCGGCATCCCGCCGCCAGGGAACTACTCTGGGCCTTCCTCGCCAACGAAAAACTCGACATCCAGGCCCGCAAGGAATCCGCCCGCGAGCTGGGCCGGTCGAACTCGGGCGCCGACCAGTTGCTCAAGCGGATCGCGCGCGGCGAACTGAAGGACGAGATGCGGCAGGCGATCGCCGGCGTGCTCCTCACCCACCGCCACGCCGCCCTGCGAAAGCGCGCCGAAAAACTCTTCCCGCTCGCGCCCGCCAGGGACGCGCAGCCGCTGCCAAAGCTCGGTGACTTGATCGCGAGGAAGGGAGACGCCAAGGCCGGCCGCGGGGTCTTCTTCAAACAGGGACAATGCGTTACCTGCCACCGCGTCGCGAACCAGGGACAGGCGATTGGCCCCGACCTCGACTCGATCGGCACCAAGCTGGCGCGCCCCGCCCTCTTCGAGGCCATTCTCTACCCGAGCGCCGCCATCAGCCACGACTACGAGATGTACTCCGCGGAGCTCAAGGACGGACCGCTCGTCTCGGGCACGCTGGTCAATCGAAGCGACCGGGAGATCCAGCTCCGCGATGCCCAGGGCAACCTCCAAACCCTCGACCGGGCCCAAGTGAAAACCCTCGCCCGCCTCCCCGTCTCCCTCATGCCCGATAATCTTCATCAATTGATGACAACCCGGGAGTTGGTCGACCTGGTGGAATATATGACCACCCTGATATTAAACCCCGGGGCGGAGAAGGGAAACAAGTAGAGCCGAGGGAGGCCCGGGCTCCTGCTGCCCTCGCTTTAATCCTCGGGCCCCGTGAGGTGTGAGCTCGGCGGGGAAATAATAGGCACGAATCCCCGTATCCAGTTCCGTGTAATAAGCACCAAGCTCCAGCCTTGCAAAACCATGCCAATGAAAACCAGAAATTGTTACCGGAGCGCGCGCTGCTTTTTCGTGATCGTGCTTGGCTCCACCATCTCCGCCGCCGCCCTGACTGCCGCACCCCTCGTCTTCGATGAGAAGACCGGGCATTTCAAGGACCTCTCCTACCAAGTCCTGAGCGACGAGGGCCTCTCGTGGAAACAGCGCGCCAGGCTCTTCGGCGGCGAGACCGCCCACTACCCCGAACTGACCGACGACGAGCGCAAGACCAAGGAGGCCGAGTTGAAGGAACTCCTGCGACGCCTGGACGTGGCCGCCACCATGCTCACCGGTAAGCCCGAAGACAACGTGGCTGACCGCACCGAGAAAAGGATTCGCACCTGGCTCGACAAGCAGACCGAGAACATTCCGGCCGCCTACGCCGGCCAGGACGCCGAGAAGTTGAGACACTACGCGGTGGGCTTCCTGCGGGCCCACGAGATTTTCCAGGACAAGAAATACCTCCAGGCGGGATTGAAGTGCGCGGACTTGATTCTCGCCAAGCAATTGCCCCGCGGCCACTGGTCTTATGGCGACCGGGGAGGCGACATCATGCGCATCCAGGACGGCTTCGTCACCCGTCCGTTCTGGATCATGCTCTTCGCCCACAAGCTGAGCGGCGACAAGAAGTACCTGGAGTCGGCCCGGCGCGCGGGCGATGCCCTCCTCTTGGCGCAGAGCGGCGGCGGCGGCTGGCCGGACTACTGGTCGTTCAGCGGAGGGAAGTTGGGAGGAACGGCCGGCTCCGCGCAGGGCGGCATCTCGTTCAACGACGGCGCCACCAACGCCTCGTTCCAGATCATGGTCATGATGTACCACCTGACCGGCGACAAGAAGTACGTGGCGAAGCTCGGAAACCTGGGCCCGTGGCTCGTGAAAGCCAACCTCGGCGAGGGCGACGTGGCCGGTTGGGGGCAGCAATACAACGGGGACGGCACCCCCTCCCGGGCCCGCGCCTACGAAATCGAGCTGCCCTACACCAGGGTGACGGCCTGGCGGGTCGGTCCGATTCTGACCTGGCTCTACCTGATGGACGGCAACGAAGCGCACATCGACCTCCTCAGGAAGGCCTACGCCACCCACGAGCGTATCCGTCAGAAGGACCTGGAACCTGCAAACCTGGCCGATTGGGCCGCCATCAATGCGGTCTGGATGGACGCCTCTTCCTGGCCCGACGGAGGGTATCTTCCCGGACTGCCCGATGCCTACCTGCCCGACGGATCAAACTGGGGCTGCGTCCAGATTGCCTACAAGATGATTCCCTACTGGCCGGTCACCGATGAGCAGCGAAAAAAGTACGGCCGCTTCATGCACTCGAATCGGCCCAACGTGCCCGAGATGGCCAAGCTGGCACGCGCCTACCAAATGCCTCCCGGCCGGAACAACGTCTACCTCTACGCCCATACCTCGTCGAAGGTGGTCAATTCGATGTTGGGAGTGCGCCGCGCGCTGCTCGAACACAAGCGGGGTGGCCGCAAGGCGATGCTGAAGTACTACTCCTATCCCACCAAGTTCACGCCCGACCAGTACCTGCAGGCCCGCATCGCCGCCGCCAGTCGCGTGCTGGATTACCGCAACCGTTCCCTAGCGGTCGACTGGAGCGACTGGCCGTTCAGCAACGGCATCACGGCGTGGAAGGACTTCTGGTGGGTGAGCCGCAAGGAGAAGTGGTACGGCCGCGACGCGGCGTTCCAGACCGCCGGCCCGTGGTCCGGCACGGTGTGGTACCAGTGGCAGCTGGTCTACGACAAGAAGCTGGCGCTGGGCAAGATCGACGCCGACGCCGTGGCCCGCGGCGGGCGCGGCGTGGAACACGTCGGCGGCGGGTTCAATCACCTCGACTCCTGGGACGTGCTCGGCGAGTGGGGCATGGCCTGCCTCGAGAAGGAAAACTATTTCGACGTCCCGATCGCCAAGAAGTAGAGTTTTTTGCGCCTGACAGGACGGGTCTGCGGGAAGCCTTGGGGCCTTCTTGTTCCTGGCCGGGAGGCGCTTGCCCCAAAATTCGTCGCGGGAAACGGAGCGTCGATTTTTTGGATCGCCTGCTTGACGCGCACAGGACGTGAATTCAGCCTCGAAGGTCCATCCCGAGTAGAGCGGCACATCGCCCGTCCCGAGGCCGGGAACTGCGCCGCCGGGCCGGTGGTAACCAACGAACCGATGAACTGATGAAAAGTAGATCCCGAGTCATTCCGGCCACCTTGCTGGCCCTTTCGGCCTGTTGGGCCGCACAAGAACTGCAGGCGGGCAGCGACAAGACCCTCGTGGCCTGGGTCGCCCCCGCCAACCTCACCCAGCAGGGCGGCAGCGCCCTCACGATCCAGAGCGGCGACCGCTTCGACGCGATCGTCTTCGGCGAAAAGGTGGCCCGGCGCTGGATGGCCGGCAGCGACCGCTTCGCCCGCACCCAGGCGGAGCAGGGCGACAACCCGGCCGAAACCGCCGACGACAAGACGGTGGTGCAGATCGCGATCGCCTACCAGGGCGACGAGGTCCGCATCTACCGGAACGCCGAGCCCTACGCGTCCTACAAGACCAAAAACATCGACCTGCTGGACCTCGACAACCACATCACGCTGTTCGGACTCCGGCACGTCGGCGCCCGGAGCGATGCCGGCCGGATGTTCTCCGGCGCGATCGACGACGCCCGCATCTACTCCCGGGCCCTGACCCCGGCCGAGATCGCTTCCCTCCAACCGAACCAGAAGTCGGCGATCGATCCGCTCGCGTGGTGGGACTTCGAGGGCGACGCGGTCAAGGATCGCGCCGGTCGCTTCACCCACAGCGCCATGACCGGTGGCGTCAAGCTGTCCGGCGGCCGCCTCCTGCTCGACGGCAAGGGTTACCTCGTCGCAGCCCGCAGCGAAGCCGATGCCAAGGCCGCGACCCGCGAAAACAGCCCGCGCGCCCCCGGGCCGCCCTATGTTGCGGAGACACCCGCCTGGCCGGACAACCCGCCGGCCAACTGGCTCACCTTCCACCTCGCCCACCCCGGGCCGGGCAACGCCTTCCCCGGCGATCCCAACTGCCTCTTCGACTGGAAGGGCCGCTACCACCTGCATTACATCTATCGCAACCACACCGGGTTCGTCTTCGCCCACGTCTCCAGCGACGACATGCTGCACTGGAAATGGCACCCCACCGTGCTCGCGCCGCCCAAGACCGGGCACGGCATGTTCAGCGGCACCGGGTTTTTCACCAAGGACGGCAAGCCCGCCATCATCTACCACGGCCAGGGCTCCGGGCGGAACTGGATCCAGTATCCCGCCGATGACCAGTTCAACAGTTGGTCCGAGCCCGTGGCCGTCGTCCCGAAGGACGCCGACGGCCAGGTCCCCAACATCCGCCACTGGGACCCGGATTGCTGGTTGAACGGTGACACTTACTACGCCCTGTCCGGCGGGAAAGGCCCGCAGTTGATGAAATCGTCCGACCTGGTGAACTGGACCTACCTGGGCGACCTGCTGCACAAGGACTACCCGGCCCAACTCGGCGTTCCCAAGGACGAGGACATCTCGTGCGCCAACTTCTTCAAGATCGGCAACAAGTGGATGCTGCTGTGCATCAGTCACACCCTCGGTTGCCGCTACTACCTCGGCGATTTCAAGGACGAAAAGTACCTGCCGGAGTCCCACGCCCTGATGAGTTTCAAAGGCCAGGGCCGCCAGTATTTCGCGCCGGAATCGATGCTGACCCGCGACGGCCGCCGCGTGATGTGGGCGTGGCTCATCAAGGTGCCGGCCGCCCCTACCGGCCTCCAGGGCCTGCCGCGCGAATTGGAACTCCCCGCCGACGGCATCCTCCGCATCAAGCCGCTGCGCGAGCTGCAGAAACTGCGCCACGATCCGCAGGACTGGTCCAGCCTCACCGTGAAGGCAGGCGAAGATTACGCGCTGGAAAAAATCAAGGGAGACGCCCTCGAACTCGAACTCACCTTCGCCTCGCCGCTGCCGGAGGAATGCGGCCTCCACCTCCTCGCCGACGAGAAGGGCGAAGGCGGAATGAGCATCGTGGCCGGCGCCAAACGAAAGACGTTGCAGGTCGGCGGCATTCAGCCCCCGTTCGAGTTGAAGGAAAACGAGGATCTCACCCTGCGCGTCTTCATCGACAAAAACGTGGTCGAAGTCTTCGCCAACGATCGGCAGGCCGCCATGTGGGCCCACCCGCACGTCCGCAAAGATGCGAATATCCGCCTCTTCGCCAAGGGCGGCGACGCGAAACTCAAGTCGGTTCGGGCCTGGAAGATGAAGTCGATCTATACGAAGAGCACCCCATGAATCCGGCCCACTGGCCGTGCTTCTGCCGCGTTCCTGTGACGACTCCCTCCTTCGCTCCCCGATCGCTGCACTTGTGCAGTGTAACCTTTGAAAGTGAACGGTTTTTGCGATTTGTTAGAGTTTTGCCACGGCGAGGCAATAGTAGCAGGCACACTCCGTGTGCCGTTGCTCGTCACGCGGACGGCACACGGAGTGTGCCTGCCACTTTGGCGTCCCAATCGATCAGAACTTGATGTTTCACTGCACCAGTCCAGCGTCGCAGAACTATCCGCACCGTTGAAATTCTTCCGGGCGGGGAAGTGCGGCTCGCTGGCGCTCGCGTCGCGCGGAGAGGTCGCGGTATTCTTCCCCGTTTCTTCGTTGCTCCTCGGTCGTTGCTCTCGACCAACTCCGCTCGTCGCGCCTTGAACGCGCGGAAGAATCCAAGCACATGGAGACATTCCCATGCTGCGCGTTGGCATGCCTCGCCATGGCATCGTCCCTCCTCGCCGCCATTGGGGACGAGATCGGGAGCGAAGAGCCCGCGGCCGCACACCGATTTTCCCCCCGGGCTTGCAGTTTACCGAAAACATCACCTTCCAGGCCGCGGGTTCTTCCATGGGCCCGCCCGCCCAGGGCGGCTCGCCTGTCCTCCTCGACCCAAACGGCGACCCGGTAACGCTCATCACCTCGCCCGCACAAATAATTGTGGCAAGTGCTCTCCGTCCGCCACACAACCAAGGGGGCTCCTTCCCGCTGCAGATCAAGCTCGACCCCGACAACCAGCTCGAACTCACCCTTCACGACGAGTCTGAATTTCTCAGCCATTACCTCCGGGGATGGAACATGACCCTTATCGAGGTCGCCCCGATCCCACCACCCACCTTCCGGATCATCGACGTCACGACGGACGGGCGGGGCGAGGTGACGATCACCTGGGAGAGGGATGCCGTCCTCACGCCCGCCCGCTCTTGAAGCTCACAATCTTGCCGTCCTTCACTTCGGCCCAGAGGCAGGGATTGACGTGGCAGGGGGTGTCCACATACCACCGCACCCTTCCTCTTTGCTCCGGTCCCGCATGCGGCCGTAACGAGAAGTAGTATCCTCATGCTCAAGGAAGAATACCGCCTCCCGCTCCCGACCGTGTCACGAGTTTGTAAAAATGGGCTCCCGGAAGTTTGCGATTTCCGCGGGTAGTTCCGCTCTCTCACGGAGTCGTTCTCACCACGTAGAGTCCCACCGGTCCGCCCGGCGTGTGCGTGGCAGACATGGTCCCCGCCGTGCCAGGCAAAATCGCGGACACCGGGGTCCAACTCTCGGCGGTTCCCGTCACACTGAATTCGAGCTGATAGTTGAATCCCGTTTCCGAAGTCCACTCCACCTCGATCTGGCCGGCCGAGTGCGTCACAGATACAATCTCGAACGAACCGGCCGGAGCAGCCGGTGGAATTGCGGCCAGAGCGTAGAGCCCGTTGAATAAACCCGCCCCGGAAACACCGTTGTTGTACGAAGTGCCGCCAATTTGGGTCACGGCGGCGGTGCCGATATTGATCGAATAGAGATCTTCGAAGGCGCCGATCAGCCCGTGAGTCGCACTCCAGGTGAGCGATTCCATCCTTATCCCAAGCGAACCGACCAGGGTAGTCGCGCCGGTCGCGGGATTGATGGTCCAAAGATTGAAGCCCGAGACGGTGGCATTGGGCTTGCTCACCCCGTAGAGCACACCGCTCGCCGGATTGTAGGCCAGACCAAAGATCATGACATCGGTCGAACCCGCCCCGATCGAGGTCCCCACCCCGGACGAGGAATCGATTGAAATAAACTCCGTGCGGTGCGCTGCGCCTTGCACCGATGCACCGATGCACCGATAAGGGTGCCGTTACAATTCACGATCGCCTCAACATCCGGGAATCCGACCGTGCTGGCGCTGACTCTGCTCGCCTGCCCAAAGAGGGGGCCCTCATGGGGAATTGTCACGAGGTAGTCAACAAACGTGCCATTCTCCAGTTCAATGCCATAAAAGATCCCGTTCAAGAAGGTCCCGGCATAGACACCACCGTTAGCGGAAAGCGTGCCGGAACTCCCCACCGTTGAGTCGTCGTTGATCTGATTGAACAACTGCGATCGGTCGGCCGGTGGGGGCGTCGAAAGCCGCGATTGTACTGCAAAAATATCATCTGCGGCGCAGGCAGGCCCGATCGGCCCCATGATGGACGCAACTCCCAGCATCATCCAAGCGCCGATCCGACTTCTTCCGAATAAAGCCCTCTTCCTTTTCATGAACCACAACTCTCGGGGGTTGGAATGAAAGGGTCAAGTTCTGTTTGCCAGCACGCCCGGGGGACGGGAATCCCAAACCGTGGGGACGTGTCGCGGCACGCCACGGCTGGGCTGCCCGTTACCTGCAGAGCGTGCCGGACACAACCTGCACCGCGCCGATCCCACCGGAACTCGTTTCGCGGTCCGATTCCGACCCGGCCTTTCCCGATCCCACCCCGGATCGTCGCAGGCCCCGATTTTTCAATCCTCCAGGCCTCCCCATCTCCGGCCGCTTCCTCTAACCCGGATTGGGGAATTGATTTGAAGACGGCCAGGGGTTGTTCTACTGGTTCCGCGGAGGGAGCCATGAGGATTCACTGCCCAGTCTGCTCAACGGCGATCACGGCGACCGAGGAACACATCGGTCTGAAGAACCGTTGCGTGGAGTGCTCCACGAAGTTCGTCATCCCGGCCAGCGAAGACGCCAAGATCGAAATCCTCGAACGCGGCAAGGCTCCGGACCCGTCCGCCCCCCGTCCGGGTCTTCTCCTCAGGAAGACGCCCCCTCCGAAAACCCTCGTCACGAAAGTCCCGCACAAGGGAATGCCCAAGGTTCCGAAGATTCCGATCAACAAGCCTTCACCCCGCGTGGCCACCCCTTCCCCCGTCGTGAAGGTGCCGAAGGTCCCGCGCAAGCCGATCATCGGGAGACTCGCCTCGCCTTCGGTCTCCTTCAATGTCCCCGGATCGGCAGCCCGGCGCCGTCCGGCCGCCAGGCATATTCTGATCGACACCAACCCGGAACCTCCGGCCCCCACCGCGCCCCTCCCGAAAACCACCCCGCTGGAATCCGCCACGCCGGCACAGACGGATCCGCCCAGGACCAGCAAGCTGCTCCACGCCGCAGATTCCAAACCCGCAGCGGTGCGCCCCGCGGCAAGGGAAGAACAGCCGCCCGCAAAAGAGAGCCGACCACCGACCGACGACCGCGCCCCCGCGGTCCTCGAACCCGCCAGGAAATCCACCACCTCCAAGCGCGCCGCTCTCCCGCGCCCCGCAGCGTCAAAGCTGGCCAGGCCGTCGACTCCCCATCGCCCCGCTGCCGCCAGGACCGCGGCGGGCGCAGTGGGCAGTTACCTTGGCCTCAAAGTCAATCGGCTGCAGAAAAGCCCGAAGGGAATCGGAGCGGCGATTGCCGTCGTGGGAATTTCCCTGGTCGTGGGCCTGGTCGTCATCTCGGACCTGGGCGGAAGCGATGACACCGGAGGCGGGGAACTCGCCAACACCGACGCGCCCGATCCAGCCGGACTCGTCCCCGTTCCGGCCGACCAACCGGAGGCGCCCGGGGAGGGTGAGGGGTCGTCCGAATCCGGTCTCGATGAACCCAATACGGTGGGGGTCGACCAGTGGAAGGATGTCATTCACCCCATGCTCGACCACTACTGTCTCGATTGCCACGATGAGGCCAACGAAGAAGGTGGCCTCCAAATGGAGCGCTTCACCACCGAGAAGCTCGCCCTCATGGCACCCGAGATCTGGGAAAAAGCCGCCGCCCTGGTGAAGATGGGCTCCATGCCGCCCCGCGACCGCCTCGACAAGCCCAGCGACGAGGAACGCAAGAAGTTCCTCGCCTGGATCGACACCGTCGGTGAGCGCTGGGACTCCGGCGAATTCGGGCAGGACCCCGGCCGCACCACCATTCGCCGCCTCACCAAGAACGAATACAACTACACGATGCGCGATCTTTTCGGCCTCAGGATCCGGCCTGCCGACAATTTCCCGGAGGACGGGGGCGGCGGAGATGGCTTCGATAACAATGCCGACGGCCTCTATCTTCCGCCCCTTCTCATGGAAAACTACGTCGAGGCGGCCGGCGAACTCGTCAATGCCATCTACAGGAACCAGGACACTTACCGCCGCTACCTCTTCGCCTTCCCTCAGTCCTCCGACGGACTGAATGAGGCCGCGCGCAAGGTCATGGAGCACTGGGCCCCGCTCCTCTACCGCCGCCCCGTCGAAAAGTCCGAGATCGACGCCCTCGTGGCGCTGGTCCGCTTCCAGGCCGACAAGAAGAAAATGGAATACCGCGACGCAATGAAGATGCCGCTCCTGGCGCTCCTCATCTCGCCCAACTTTCTCTACCGCTCCGAAAAGATTCAACCCGGCGGGATGGCCTACAAGGTGGAGGACATCGACCTCGCCAGCCGCCTCTCCTATTTCCTCTGGTCCTCGACTCCCGACCCCGAACTCCTCAAGCTGGCCGCCGAGGGAAAACTCAGCGATCCGAAAATCTACGAAGCACAGGTGCGGCGATTGCTCGTCGACGACAAGGCCAAGTCGCTCGGGATGCACTTCGCCGGCCAATGGCTCAAGTGGGAGGAACTCCGCTCGCGGGCCGTCCCCGACAAGAAGAGATTCCCGCGCTTCGACTTCGCCCTGCGCGTCTCCATGTATCGCGAGTCCTCGATGTTCTTCGACAACCTCGTGAAAGAGAACCTTCCCCTCCTCGACCTCATCGACTCCGACTACACCTTCCTGAACCAGCGGCTGGCGCTCCACTACGACATTCCCGGTGTCACCACTTCCGCATTCCGAAAGGTGAAACTCGACGACCCGAACCGCGGCGGAGTGATCGGGATGGGCAGCGTGCTGACCGCGACCTCCCTCCCCCTCCGCTCCAGCCCCGCCGTGCGCGGAAATTATGTGCTGACCGAATTGCTCGGCACCCCTCCCCCCGCCCCGCCCATGAATGTTCCGCAGTTGCCCGAGGACGACACCGAGATCGAGTTCACCTCCTTCCGCGACGCACTCACCCAGCACCGCAAAGATCCGAACTGCAAGGCCTGCCACATCGAAATCGATCAGCTCGGCTTCGGGTTGGAAAACTTCGACGCGATCGGAACCATGGCAAAGAATTCCTGGCAAATCTCGCGTCGCCACGTGCTGCGCGGCGTCGGTGCAACCATGGGCCTTCCCCTCCTCGAGGCCATGCTTCCCTCCGGTCGCGCCTTCGCCGCAGGGGCAGCCGGCCGGGAAGGTCAGCCCGTGCGCTTCGCGGCCTTCTTCATGCCTCACGGCGTGAACCACGGAAAGTGGGATCTCCAGGGAGACAACCTCGACGCCCTCTCCCCCATCCTGACCCCGCTCGAGTACGTCAAGGAATACGTCAACCTCTTCGCCGGATTGCGCAACGCCTCCGGCGGACACAACATGGGCACCAGTTCCTTCCTCACCGGTAACAGACCGGTCAAGACCGCGGACCCCGCCAACGTGAATGTCGGAAACGCCAGCATCGACCAGATCATCGGCGCGCTCTGCCCCGGGGCGGTCCTTCCTACCCTGGAACTCGGCCAGAGCCCGCCGAAGCGCGGCGCCGCCAGCAACGGTAACAGCCACATCTACACCAGTCACATCTCCTGGAAAGACGCCAGGACCCCCGTCCCGGCCGAGCTGAATCCGGAACGCGCCTTCGACCGCCTCTTCAAGGGCGTCGCCATGCACGTCAAGGCCGCCGGCCTCAGGGCAAATCCCGCTCCCACTCCGGACAAAAGCGTCATCGATCTCGTCATGGAAGACGCCAGGAAGCTGCACAAGCAGGTCGGCCGCGCCGATCAGCGAAAGCTCGATCAGTATCTCACGGCGGTGCGTGACGTCGAAGAGCGCTTGATCAATCGCAAGAAAGCCATCGCGGGCCGGATCCTCACCCGGGACATCTCAAAGGAGATTAGCGTCACGCGCCGCGCCATCCGCAAGGTCAAAAAGGAAGCGGGGGTCGATGAACTGAGCGTGGTCCCCCAGCTTCCCTACCGCGAGTGGGGTCAGCTCCTCATGGACGTCATGGCCCTCGCCTTCTGGACCAATTCCACCCGCAGCGCCACCATGATGTTCGCGGACGGCGGCAGTGGACGGAACATGTCCTTTCTCGAAGGCGTCAGTGGAGGCCACCACAGCATCTCCCACCACGGCGGCAAGTCCGAGAGCCTTGAGATGTTCGCTCTCATCAACACCTTCTACATGGAGCAGTTCGCCTACTTCCTCAAAAAGCTGCAGAGCTTCAAAGAAGGCGCCAGCAACGTGCTCGAAAACTCCCTCGTCGTCTTCGGCTCCAACATGGGAGACGGCCAGAACCACGGCCCAGGCAATATCCCCATCGTCGTGGCCGGCCGCGGCGGCAGCCGCATCCGCACCGGGCGCCACGTGCGCACCGGCGGAAGCACCGGAGACCTCCACCGCTCCATCATCGACACCTTCAACCTCGAAACCAACAGGTTCTCAACGGGCGGAACCGTCGGCGCCTTCAAGAGCTAAGTAGGGGCGCGGAGGGATCTGGAAAGTTTGCGCGGGAGAGGTGTGCCGGGATGGTTCGCGCCTTCCAAAGTCATACTCCACCCCTACCCGCTGGGAATTGGGCCCTGGGTTTGAAATTTATTTGGAAATTGGTTCGTCGAGTCTTCGCTGTGCCGGCTGTGACTGCGATCTGGTCGGTGGCAATTATTTGGAAATTGGTGTGTCGCGTTTTCGCCGCTCACCGGGCCACACCCATTTCCACCAAACCGCACTGCACACCCCTCAGTGTTCTCCCCCTCCCAGTGTTCTCCCCCCGAGCACTCTCCTCCCTCAGTGCTCGCCCCCCCGCCCGAATCGCTCTTTGGCATTCTTCCCAAACCGCGCTGCAGCTGCGTTGATCGAGTCCAGCACTTCGTCAGTGGATTTCCCGCTCGCACTCCTGGCCGCTGCGATGACGGTCTCGCATTCGTTGCTGTCCATGAAGCGGGCCGCTTCGAGCAAGGGGCCCTGGTCCTCCGGCGGAATGACGAGAAAGCCGTGCTGGTCGGCGTGAATCAGGTCCCCGGAAGAAACCATGCGCCCGAACACTTCGACCTCGCAATCCCAGCGCACGGGCTGGACGTAGGCGTGGCCCACGCAAAGACGCCGGGCCAGGGCTTTGAACCCGGCGTTGGTCATTTCGTCCACATCTCGTATCGCGCCGTCCGTGATGGTTCCCACGCATCCCAGGGCCCGGTGCAGGTTGCTGTTCACCTCTCCCCAGAACGATCCGATCACACCCGGCTTGTCCAGGTCCTGGACCACCACAATCCTGGGGCCCGGTGCCCCCGCCACGTAGCGGCGATACTCGGACGCCGCGTTGGGATTCTTCTCGCGATGTGCCGGATTGCTGGGTTCGATCACGAGCGTGACCGCGTAACCGACCATCGGGCCCATCTGCGGCATGAAATCGCGGGTTTCTTCCAGGTTGAAGGCGTCCGCTCCGGGATTCCCATTCGTAATCTGCTCCCAACCGTTGTAGATCGTCGGCGTGTTCCAGCGCTTGAGTTGAAGCAGATCGGTGTGTGCGAGCTTGTTCATTGCAGTGGGCCGTCAGACCTCGTTGTACGAACGCCCTTCGCCCGAGCAAACCTTTATTCGCCCCGCCCGGCCGGACTCTCCACCGGCTTCCGGCACCGCATCGCCTCACGATTGCCGCTTATTTATTGTTCATTCCCGGTGGTTCGTGCTCAAACCCCGCAAACCGAACCAGCCGCCCCGCCATGAACCTGCCTGCCGTCCTGCCTCCAGTCGCCGCCCTGGCCTCTCTCTCGGTCCTTCTCCTCGCCGCCCGCCCCGTCACCGCCCAGGTCCAGCCCCGTGATATCGCGGGTCTCCGCGTGTGGCTCAAGGCCGACGCCGGAATCACCACCGAAGACAACTCCGCGAAGAGGGGCTCCGCCAAAGACGTCGTGGGATGGGCCGATCAATCCGGCCGGGGCAGTGACGTCGCTCCCGCCTTTTCCGATCCCGGAACCCGCCCCGAGTTGATCGCCGGCGTCCCCGAACTGGGCGGAATGCCGGCCCTCGAGTTCGATGGCAAAGGCGGGGGCCACTTCGAAGTCACCGACGCTCTCCTCGGCAGGGTGAAGGAGCCCTTCAACGGCAACCGCTCCACCGTCTTCCTCGTCGCGAAAATGGACGAGCGCGCCGCGATCTCCCCGCTCACCCTCAGCGCCACCGCCGACTCCAAAACCGGCCGGGGCGGGCTCGGCATTCGAAGGGGCGGAAATGTGAAAGGCTGGTTTTGCGTGCACTACGGCGGACCGGGCAACGGCGCCAAGGTCCAGAGCACCGAACCGCCCCTCGCCCCGGGGTTCCACATCCTCGCCGTAAATTTCGATAAGCCCGCCTCCAAGCTCCGCATGACGGTCGATGGCAACCCGGCCGGGGAATCCATGCGGGACACCGCCAACCTCGCTCTCGATGACATCAGGTTCATCCAGATCGGTGGTCACGGGATCCTCGATCCTCCGGGCGAGCCGGGATCGGAGTGGTATTTTGGCGGACAAATCGCCGAGATCGTCGTCTTCGATCGCATCCTCACCAACGACGCCAAGGCCGATGCCGCCGACAATGAATTCAACGCAGTGGGCCACTACCTGCAGGCCAAGTACGGCCTCAAGGGTGCCTTCGTGAAACCGATCCTCGCGAAAGACACCGACCGCGATGGATTGTAAGATTCCATCGAACTGAGCTTCGCCTTCCTCGATCCCACGTCCAGAGGCGTGCCGGCCCACGAACCGGTTGCCTGGGCGATTGTTTTGCATGGGAATCACAGCGGCGATCTGCGCGACCGGCGGACGCGGCCAGGATGTCGCGCCGGCCCTGACGGCGACAATCACGCGCCCCATCCATCCCGTGCTGATCCGCAACGAGCATGGTCCGCTCCTGCGCGTGATCATCGAGGTCCCCGACAAGCAAGCCGTAACCGGCCGCTCGCTCTCCGTCTCGCTGGCCGGCACGAACGACCTGGACGCCCTCGCTTCGCTGACCCTCTTCTTCACGGCCGACAAGACCGCATTTTCGCCCGCTGTGCAGTTTGCCGAGCGACAGAAGCCGGCCGAGACGATCACGTTTCGGGGCGAGCAGTCGCTGCAGCCCGGCCGAAACGTCTTCTGGCTCTCGTGTCGCCTCAAGGATACCGCCGATCAGTTGCATCGTGTCGCGGCATCCTGCCCCGCTATCGAAACGACGGCCGGAAAGTTGCGTCCCCGCGATGAGTCGCCGGCCGTGCAGCATCGGATCGGCATCGCCCTGCGGAGGCACAACGACGACGGCGTGCACACCTATCGCATCCCCGCCCTGACCACCACCGCCGGCGGAACCCTCCTCTGCGCCTACGACATGCGGCGGCGGACCGGTCGCGACCTGCAGGGAGACATCGATATCGGGCTCAGCCGCAGTGCCGACCGAGGCCGGACCTGGTCCAAGCCCGAGAACCTGACGCGGAAACTGAAAAACGAGGCCTGGTGGCTCTTCGCCCCCTCGCCCCAGCAGGGAATTCAACTCGCCGACGGCACCCTCGTGATGCCGTCCGGGGGGCGGCACGAAAAGGGTGTGAAGTTCTCGACGATCATGACCAGCCGCGATCACGGCGCAAGTTGGACGGTCGCAACGCCGGCCTACAGCGGCGGCAGCGAATGCCAGGCCGTGCAACTCGGCGATGGCTCGCTCATGCTCAATATGCGCAACGAGCACGAGCACGTCACCCTCCGGACCATGCGCTACCTCATCCACCTCCTCGACCGGCACGGTGCCACCGATCGCGAACTCCGGATCCTGCGGGAACGACTCCGGTAATTGCCGTGCCGGGGCGCCCCCTGGTCGGGAAGCTTACTTGAGCAGCTTGACCCGGATCTTCCGGTAGCGCACTTCGTATCCGCCCGGCGAGTGGTACTGCAGGGCGACGATGCCTTTCTTGGCGGCCTTGGCGGGATCCTTGTCGTCGAACTCGATGGTCACCGCTCCGTTGATTTCCTGCTTCAGCTTGGTCCCGTTCGCGGTGATGCGATAGCTGTTCCACCCATTCTCTTTCTTGATTTCGGGCTTGTTCTGGTACTTCCCCGCCAGCAATCCCCTGCCCCCTTCTTCGTAGAGCTTGCCGAACCAGCCGTTGCCGATATCGGCCTGGTATCCCGTCACGACCCACTTGTTGTCTCCACGGGCCGACTGCTTCGAGCGAAACTGAATTCCACTGTTGCCCTTGTTGTCGACCAGGACCCACTCCGCCTCCAGCACGTAGTTGGACAAGGGGTGCTTGTAGACCAGGAAGGTGTTGCCCCCCACCAGCTTGGCGATCTTGCCGGAGATGTAACCGTCCACCACGCTCCACACCTTTGGATTGCCATCCCAGCCGGTGAGATCCTTCCCGTTGAAGAG
>Ga0310121_10001006_pt1 | contig 29726 bp, 16 predicted proteins | sample CB27_Tmax_986_MG_FD_203504 | JGI IMG/M metagenome (GOLD analysis project Ga0310121, IMG submission 203504) | Marine microbial communities from Western Arctic Ocean, Canada - CB27_Tmax_986 | ecosystem: Environmental > Aquatic > Marine > Oceanic | place: Canada: Western Arctic Ocean | collected... | reverse complement strand
GCGCTGACATGGCTGCGCTGACATGGCTGCGCTGACATGGCTGCGCTGACATGGCTGCGCTGACATGGCTGCGCTGACATGGCTGCGCTGACATGGCTGCATATGGCGTTGCCGTACCTACTGCCCTGATTCCTCGGATTCTAATTTTTTTATGATCGCGCCGAAATCCAACTCAGCGTGGCCGGCCTCGACAAAGTCTTTGTAGAGTTCGGTGGCCTGCGCGCCAAGTGGAGTGTAGGCACCGAAACGATGGGCAGCGATTTGACCAAGCACAAGGTCTTTGAGCATCAACGCGCTGCTGAAGCCCGGGCGATAGTCATGATTAGCAGCAGAGGTTGGAACCACGCCGGGTACCGGATGGTTGTTCCGTAGCGCCCAGCAATCACCGGAGGATCTAGAGACGATCTCGAAAAGGGTTTGGGCTTTGAGTCCAAGCTTGTCAGCGAGTCGGAACGCTTCGGCGACGGCGATCATGGAGACGCCCAGGATCATGTTGTTACAAATCTTGGCTGCTTGACCGGCCCCCGCCTGGCCGACGTGCACGATCGAACGGCCCATCGCCTCGAGAATCGGTCTTGCCCTGGCGACATCATCTTCTTCGCCACCCACCATGAACGTGAGAGTGGCTGCCGCAACTCCCGGAACACCGCCCGAAACCGGTGCGTCGATCAGGGTCATACCGGCAGCGACGGCCTGGGCGGACAAGATTCGCGCCGTGTTGACGTCGATGGTGGACGAGTCTATGAAGAGGGTGTTCTTGGTTGCTTGCGCAAACAAACCTGCGTCGTCCGTCAACACCTCCGTGACGACGTCACCTGTGCGAAGCATTGTCACGACAACATCAACGTCACGGGCTACGCTTTCTTGAGTGGCGGATTGGGCGCCCTCTGCAACCAGCGCTTGCACCGCCGCTTCAGCTATGTCGTAAACCTTGAGACTGTGACCGGCCTTGAGCAGATTGCGCGCCATGGGGGCACCCATCGCTCCGAGCCCGACCATGCCGATGGTTGTCATATTCAGCTCCTTCAGTCGTTGGTCGACCGGTTTCTAAATTCACACGCTTGTCGAGACGCTCTGCGATGCCGGGTTCAGTTTATTAATCCGGGATTCCCCGTTGAATGTACCTGGAAGCGTTTCAGGATCAGAATGTCCTTGATTGTAACTCCATGCGCCGTATCTAGTTCGTGAGAAATCCCCCCGCATTTTCTTTTCTTGACCGCGGTGGTGATGGGTGCCCCCTTAACCCCGTCCATTACCTGAGTGAGAATCGGGTGAAATGGACATGACTTGATGAGGGCAGGTCAGTGTGGGCAAAGCCCTGTCTCTGGCACACCCCAATTGGGGTGTGCCCACACCTGAAGGTCAGTCGCTCACGGTGGCCCTTCTGTGGGCTGTGGCAACGGACTCGGTGGCCGCCAGCTGCGGCCAGACACGAATCAGTGCCTGAAGATCAGGGTCGATCGCACTGAATTCTACAACGCGTGCGTCGTGTTCTACGTCGCGGTCTCTGGTGATGCCGGGTTTTCTCGAGGATTGTTGCGTTTGTTCGAGTCCCGTTTCGCCCACTCTGCCTTCGTCTTCGATCATGTAGGGCTCGCTGTGAAAGCTTTTTTCACCGGGTGCCTGCGATGGGTCTTCGTAGGCAGTAAGCAATGTTCCGGCCACCACGTTGTCGATGTGTTGTGTGTGGCCCGACGGCCAGCGTACGGAGACTCGGCTGGCGGCCGGATGGTCACCGATCCCGATCAACAAGGTGGAACTGTTCTGAGCGGCGAAGCCCTCGCCGCACCGATGTTCACGAACCAGCCGTTTGTCGCCCAATTCGACGGTAACCACCGCCCCGTAGCCATCTCGGCACGATCGGTCCGGATCGGGTTGGGCCGTTTGATTTCCCCCGACAAACCGCAAGGCCAACATCTTGCGACGGTCAGCCATGTGTGAGGCCCCGAGTTCGTTGCGAAACAGTTCAAACAGCGGCGCGTTGGCATTGACCAACGCGATGTCGGGCCAGCCGTCCCGGTTGTAATCGAGCACCGCAAAAGAGCGGCTGTCGCCGAGTGTATCGAGCCCCGAAACACCCGACAGATCGACAAACGCTTTTCCACCTTGGTTTACGAACAGGTGATTGCGTTCGTAGCCGCTAAAGGAACTGCTGATCGCCTCCTTGTTATTATCTGTCATGTCCCAACCTCGCAACTCGGAACGCCATTGGGAAGATTCCCGGAAGTTGTGCCCCAACTCCGCATCTGTGCGAACGACCGTTCGCCAGAACCGACTTCACAAATCGATATCACAAGCAATCTCGCGCGGTGCCGAGTAATAGCCACTGGCAACGTAGATGTCGAGGAATCCGTCGTTGTCAACGTCGACGAATTGCCCGCCCCACGACCAGTCGGCCTTCGTCACCGCCAGGGCAGGGGGTTTAGCCCCCGACACCAGGAGAAACTTGTTACCGTCGAAACGAAACAGCCGGTTGCCTTCGGCCGCTCGCCGGAATCGCCCGTCCAGCCCAGGGATTTGCGACACGATGCGCATGCCGGCTTTACTGTACATATTCGAGACGTAAAGATCCTGGCGCCCGTCCTGATCGTAGTCGCCAAACGAGGCACCCATTCCAAAGCCCATCATGGCCTCGCCGCCCAACTGACGCGTAACGTCCGTGAAGCCGTCCTCTCCATCATTTTGCAACAAGAAGTCCGGCGCGAAGTCGTTGGCAACGTACAAATCGGGGTCACCATCGCCATCGTAGTCGGCCCACGTGGATTGAAACGTGTTGGACCACAGGGCAATCGTCTCCTGGTGCGGCGATGGCCCGAACTTGCCCTGGCCTTGATTCTTCAGCAGTACGTTCGGTGGACCAACCGACTCCAAATAGACGGCTGTCTCGTCCTGGGCGGCAAACCGGCGAACCAGTTCGTCAACATCAGCGGGCGACAGAAATATCGCCGCGGCCCGCGAATCCGACAGGTCGCGAAAGGGTGGTGCGTAGGTCGAAAAATAAACGTCCAGCAGGCCATCGCCGTCGTAGTCGGCGGCGGCGACCGAAGTGACTAGCGCGGGTAACCACGGTTCGACCAGCGACGCCGAGCGATCGATAAACCGACCGTCCATGTTGACAAGGTACAAACTGGGTTCCAGCCAGCGGCCGATAAACACGTCGGCGTCTCCGTCATTGTCGAAGTCGCCGAAGATTGCGCCCGTGCACAGTCCGTCAATGTCCAACCCCACCTGCTCGGCGATTTCAGCGAATGTGCCGTTACCCAGGTTGCGAAACAATTGGTTGCGACCCCAGCGGGCCATCACGTACATGTCGTCAAAACCGTCTCGATCAATATCTACGACCGAAATGGCCGGGTGTTTGCTCATGGAGTCAAACTTGAAATAGGGCAGGTATTTTGGGTCGGGCAGTTTTGCCGTACCTGTCTTGAACACCTCGAAGACTTTTTCCTCGTGCAATGAACGTTCTGCGCGGAATCGCTGTTCTTTGTCAGGTAATGCTTCGCGGAGGACCGTGCGGAACATCCGCCGAGGCGCGTCGGTGACCGACATGTCGAGGTGTTCCCATACTGTGATGCGCCAACCCGGCCGTGCGGTATCCGTGGACCGTGACCAAACGACCCGTTGTCGGCTGTGAATAGCGCGCCAGGAACCCTCCTTGGTCCGCGCCAGTCCGCGAAAACCCAGCTCCGTATCAAATCGCTTCGATTCACCGCCCTGTGATCCGGTTAGTTCACCGCGGATGAAATAGAATGTCGCGTGCTGGAAATGATCCACCTTGTCCAGCAACGGTTCCCACAGTGCCAATTGGGAACGTGGCAACTTATCCGTTGCCGTGGCCGCGCCCCACGCCGCGACGCGTACAGCCTGTACGGTGACCGCGTCGCTACCGGGCGATTGGGCGATGTCGGTCAGCTGCACCAACGGGTCCTCGAACAGCCCGACCGACTGTTCATCGGGCAGTTTCAGGTTGACCGCTGCGGCGGAGAGTTTCTTGAGTTCTGGCGTGAGCTCGAGAATTAATTCTTCTGATCCGACAAGCGTCCCGATCCTGTTTGCGTGGTCGGTTCGATCGCGAAAGTCGCGTATCACCGAAACTGCCTTCACGCTTCCGGCGATGGCAAGCAGAGCGAACACCCAGAGCTTCCAGTTCACAAGACGCCGCAATCTTGGCGCATCGCGCGGGTCAACATCAGTCGTCAAAGTTCATCTCCCATACGTTTGGCGAGAAGTGCGAGCAGCCGATAGAAACCGACGCTAAAAGAAGATTTGCTCGACTGATTTCAATTTACTTGACCAGCTATATTTTGGCAACTGAACGGGTGGCTGGCTGGTCGCCTCACACCCCATTTTTCAAGGGCCCGCCTGGTGACCCGCGGGGCCGCCCGACCGCTTCACTGGCGCATCCGATATCCGCAACTTTGACGGGGAAACCCAACTAGATTATGCTCAACCCGGGTGATTAGAAATGCCGTCCTCAAACAACAGGTTCTATCGATGAGCAACCACCGCGTTTTCCATCGGGTCTTGGTTGCCGTCTTGTTCGTGATGCCCACGACGACACGTTCGGTCGCGGATGCGGTCGATGCGCGAGAGTTGCTCACCAACGGTGATTTTGAGTCCGGCCAGTCGGGATGGGACCCGTGGCATTGCAAAGGCCCCGGTGCTGTGGGGGTGGTCTATTCCCCCAGCAACGATACGCGTCCCGGTTCCACCGGCAAACAATCGCTCCAAATCGACACCACCGACACGTTCGCCTGCACCAACTGGATCCGCCGACCGGTGTACGGCCTTCAAGGGGGAAAAACTTACCAGATTTCCACCTGGTACAAGATCGTCGCGGGTGGTAACCCCAACGGGCCGGTCGAAAGCGTGATCGCCAGTGACCGGAAAAACGACACCAATCAGGACCGCAAGGATCTTTACTTCGATATGAAGGTCGACGGCAAATGGAAATACGCGTCTGGCAGGTTCGCCGCTGAGTTGTCGACGACCGATGATGATTTCTACAGACTGATGGTGAGTCTTGCTCCGAGAGGCAAAGGTGGCAAAGGCGGGACCCTTCGGCTGGACGACTTTTCACTTCGGGAATTGATCCCGATGCCGGCCGAAGACATCGAGAACGTGCTGGCGAAGCTCAGTACCGAGGGAGCCAATCCGCAAGGAAAACAATCGAGGGGAGTCGAAGCAGGGATCCTCGGTGGATTACCCTACCTCCGCAACGAGACGGTCATTTACCTGTGGTCGCGACCGCAAAACGGGGGCGGATTATTAAGAGTGCGCGACCTGAGGTCAGGCAAGGATTTGTTGGCCACCGAAGAAACAGAAGCCACATGGTGGAAGGTGGATCTAAAGCGAACCGGTGGACCACAAGTCTCTTATGAAAACACCCAAGTGCCCTGCGAAGTGAAATTCGATGCCACCGGTGGCGAGGGAAAGCTCTTATTCACGTGGCCAGGTGAAGATGCGCAGGTCCAGGTCGAGACGCGACTGAAGAACGATGAAAGCCTGACCCGGTCCCGGATCACTCTCGAGGCCTCGAGAGAAGACCGCGGATTGCTGGCGGTAACATTTCCGGTCGTCAAGGGCATTGTCCCGCTCACAGACGCCGCTCAGGGTGATCAAATCATTAACACCGGTGGTGTGGGAACTATAAAGGAATCTCCACTTGTTTCAGGGGAAGCGGTGGGCTTTAAGTACCCGCTTGGATCGATGCAGTTCACGGCACTCCTGGGAGATGGAGAAGGTCTCTACTGTGCCGAGGAAGACGGACAGGCCAATCGGAAGTATTTTGCCTGGACCCCCGATGCGGCGAGTGGAACACTGGCCTTTTCTATTGCGCACCCGGTACTCAACTGGGGAGCTAAGGAATTGGTGCGAGATTACACGAGCCCCGGCGACCTGGTCATGGGGCCATTTCAAGGCGACTGGTTCGATGCGGCGCGGATTTATCGCAAGTGGGCCGTGACGGCACCCTGGTGCAGGAAGGGCCGCATGTACGAGCGAGACGACTATCCGCCGTGGCTCGTCAATCTGGCGTACTGGACGAACAACCGCCTGACTAACGAGGGGGCTATCGGTCTGGAGTTCGTGCATCGCGAGTTTTTCGATCTACAGGGCTGCATCTGCCACGATTATGGGTGGATGTCCGATGTCTATGACCACCATACGAATCCCGACTACCTGCCCCCGAGGATTGGATCAGAGAACTATGCGGCGCTCGTAAAGAAACTAAAGACAAGGAATATACGCGTCGTTCCCTACGTAATCGGATGGCTGTGGAACACGACCACCGAAAGCTACCGAATGGAGGATGCAGAACGCAAAGCGGGTTTGCTGATGGAACCGGGGATTGTCCCGGTAACCTATGCGGGCAGTCATGATCTGTCTGCAGCAATGTGTCCGGCCACCCAGTTGTGGCGCAGGAAGATGGTTGATTTATCCAAGGAGTTGGTCGGGAAGTACGGAGTGGACGGTATTTATTTCGACTACTTCACGAACCACACGGAAGATTGTTTCAACACCGATCACGGACACCCGATTGCCGGAGGTGACTACTGGTCCCAGGGCGTGCACAGCCTGTACAAAGAGGTGCGCACCGAGTGCAAGAAATTGAATCCCGAGTTCATGCTCTGTGCCGAGGACACCGCGGAGTGGTGCATTGATGTTGTCGACACCGTACACACTGGGTCGGTCTCCTCAAACGCGCCGGTTTACCTCGCCGTGTATCATGAGTACACGCAGGTATTCGGAGGCGTAGCAAACTGTAGTACACCGCAGACGATCGGGCGGTGGTGGATGATGGGAACCCAGAACGGAAGAAACAATATTATGCCCGCGCTTGCAACCGGGGTGTTTGGTGAGATGGGATCCTATTACAGGAATCTCTTGCGATGTCACACCCAGTTCGCCAGGCCGTATCTGGGATATGGCGAAATGCTCAGGCCTCCCAGGATTGAGGGCGACCTGCCGATCCTTCCCGGCAGCGCGTGCGGGCAGTACGAGCCCGCATTCCCGGTGAGGGCGGTCGAAGGGAGCGCCTGGAGAGCGCCCGATGGGACCGTGGGAATCTTTTTTTTGAATTACGACAGCGAGCAGGAACACGAGTTCACCTGGACCCAGGACCTCAATGAAATTGCAGAGATTGGCTCGGAGAACAAGTTGAAGGTGACTCGCTGGACACCGCAAGGCGGGCAGGCCGTTGGCCAGTGGGCGGGCGGCCTGTTGAGGCGAACCACGAAAATCGAGCCGTGGGGATTGATCGCTCTTAAGCTGGAGGTCGAGCCGTGAGCAATAGGTTCGCAGCGGTTGTGGTTGTTGCTCGTTTCGCGACAGTGCGTCTTGCTGGCAGGGGCCTCCCCAAACTGCAGGCAGCAAAGCTGACAAAGGCTCCAGCCGAGAGGTTCTTATGATTAAAACTCCCAGACTCTCCGCCCGGTGTCCCAGGCAAACAGGGCTACAACGACGAGGTGTTGGACCCCATACATTAGTGCATTTCAAGAAGGACAGTACGATGAAACAAGTGGCGAGGTTGCTGAAATGGTGCGTGGTCGTCACCATGTTCATATCCGGCGTACCCAGATTATCGCATGCCGTTGAGATGCTTCCGCAGGGCGACTTCGAGGCCGGCATATCGGACTGGAGAATGTGGCACTGCAAGGGTGCGGGCGCCGTCGGCGCCGTCTATTCATCGAGCGATGACATCCGTCCGGGCTCAACCGGAAAACGATCACTTCAGATTAACACCACCGAGGAGTTTGCCTGCGCCAACTTTATTCGCGCCCGGGTATTTGGGCTTGAGGGCGGCAAGAAATACCGAATGTCGATCTGGTACAAGGTCGTCGCGGGCGGCGCGCCTGACGGACCGGTCAAACACGCGATTGCCCGCGATATGAAAAACGACACGAACCATGATCGCAAAGATCTTTCTTTCGATATGAAGGTCGATGGAAAATGGAAGTACATATCCCATGAGTTCACTGCCCAGGCATCCACCACGCCTGAAGATTTCTACAGCATGATGATACACTTGGACCAGCAGGGGCAGGGCGGCAAAGGCGGGGTCATTCGGGTGGATGACTTTTCCCTGTGGGATTTCAACCCGACACCGGCCGCCGTCGAATCCGCTGCGGCGAAAGCAACTGACAGAGCCCAAGCGATACAAGATGCCCGGCTGGCAACGCTGATGACCGGAGCAGACCCGAACGCAAAGCGGTCGGCGGGCGTCGAGGCCGGCATGCTCGATGGATACCCCTACTTGCGCAATGAACAGGTAACCGTTTTGTGGTCGCAAGGTGAAAACGGCGGCGGCATGTTGAGAGTCCATGATTCGATATCGGAAAAGGAACTGCTGCGGATCGACGAGTCAAAGGCGACTGCGTGGCAGGTGGACGTGAAGAAAGCGGATGGACAGCGCCTCTCTTATACAAATGCAGGCGTGCCCTGTGAGGTGACCGTCGAGGCGGACAATGGTGAGGGCAAGCTCTCGTTCACCTGGTCTCTGGCGGACCTGCAGGTCACGGTCGTGGCACGGTTGAAGGCCGACGAAAGCCTGGCGCGGTCGCAGATACTGGCCGAAGTGACGGGTGAAGGAACGGGACTGATGACCGTGACGCATCCTTTGGTGTCGGGGATCCTGCCCATGACCGAGGGGGCGGCGGCGGACCAGATACTCCATCCCCTCGCGATAGGTGATGTGAAAGAATCCCCCCTTCTTGAAGGCGACCCGGTCGGCTTCAAGTATCCGGAAGGATCGATGCAGTTCACGGCACTCCTGGGAGATGGACGGGGGCTCTACTGTGCCGAGGAGGACGGTCAGGCCAATCGGAAACATTTCGACTGGACGCCGGATGCGGACCGCAAGACACTGACCTTTTCCATTTCCCATCCGGTGCTCAACTGGGGTGCCGAAAAAATGGTGCTCGAGTATCGCAGTCCCGGCGACCTGGTGGTGGGTCCGTTTCAAGGTGACTGGTTTGACGCGGCGCGCATTTACCGGAAGTGGGCGTTGACGGCGCCGTGGTGCAGGAAGGGGCCCATCCATGCGCGGGACGATTATCCGAAGTGGCTGCTCAACCTGGCGTACTGGTCGAACAACCGCATGAACGACGAGGCGGACATCGGTTTCGTGGACCTGCATCGGGACTTCTTCAACCTGCCGAACGTCATCCTCCATGATTACGGTTACATGCCCGGTTACGACCACCATTCCAATCCCGAGTACCTGCCCCCGCGAATTGGCTCGGCGAACTATGCGCAGCTCGTAAAAAATTTGCGTGCGAAGGACATCCGGGTCGTGAACTACATCATCGGGTGGCTGTGGAACACCACCACCGAAAGCTACCGGATGGAAGAGGGGGAAAAAGCGGGCTTGTTAATGGAACAGGGGATCGTGCCGGTGACCTATGCGGGCAGCCATGACCTGTCTGCAGGGATTTGTCCCGCCACCGAGTTGTGGCGAAAGAAAATGGTTGCAATCTCGACGACCCTGGTAGGGAAATACGGGGTTTCCGGCCTCTACTTTGACTATTTCACCAACCACACGGAAGATTGCTTCAACACCGATCACGGGCATGCCATTGCCGGCGGTGACTACTGGGCAAAGGCGGTGCATGCACAGTACGAAGACGTGCGCCGAGAATGCAAGAAGCTGGATCCTGAGATGATGATCAGTGCAGAAGACACAGCGGAGTGGTGCATTGACGTCGTCGACACCGTGCACTCAGGCGGGGTTACCTCCGACACCCCGGTTTACTTTGCCGTGTATCATGGATACACGCAGATTTTTGGGGGCGTGCAGAACTGCTCCACCCCGCAGACGCTCGGGCGTTGGTGGCTGACGGGGACCCAGAACGGGGAAAACAATCTCATGCCCTGGCTGGGCAGTGACCACTTTGGTGAGATGGGGCCCTACTACAGAAAACTCCTGTGGTGTCACGCCCAGTTCGCCAGGCCCTACCTGGGTTACGGCGAGATGCTGCGGCCCCCAAAGATTGAGGGAAACCTGCCGATCCTGCCCGGCAGCGCATGCGGGCAATACCAGGCCGCGTTCCCGGTACCGGCCGTCGAAGGGAGCGCCTGGCGGGCACCCGACGGGACGATCGGGCTGTTCTTTTTGAACTACGACAAAGAGACGCACAAGTTCACCTGGACACAGGATCTTAATGAGATTGTGGGCATTGGCCCCGACCAGAAATTGAAAGTATCGCGATGGACCCCCGACGGGGAACTGATCGTTGGCGAATGGGACGGTGGCGTCCTGACAAAAACTATGAGTATCGACTCATGGGGATTGATTGCTCTTAAGCTGGAGGTATTGCCGTTAAAAACTCCCACTGAGTGCCGTGTGGCCGAGGGTGCAAAGGCCGCGCCGGAAGGTTACGCGGATTTGATCATCCATGAGAAAACCGGGTTAGAGATGATCCTGGTACCGGCCGGTGAATTCGAGATGGGCTCGGGCAAAGGGGCGTACCAAGTGACGATAGGCGCGCCTTTCTACATGGGAAAGACAGAGGTAACCAACGCCCAGTATCGCAGGTTTGTTGAAGCGACCGGTTACGACGGCGCGGGCGACCTAGACCCGGACCCCGACTATGACATGTATCTGCGGCACTGGCGCGGAAAGAGCATCATGTCATCCGCAGACGACTACCCCGTAGTGTGGGTAAACTGGAAGAATGTGAAGGCGTTTTGCCAATGGGCGGGACTGGCCCTTCCCAGCGACGCGCAGTGGGAGTACGCCTGCCGCGCGGGAACGACCACGCCCTATTACTTCGGCGAGGACGAGAAGGAGTTTGCCAAGTATGGCTGGGCGAACACCAGCCGGGAGTACCATACACATTCGGTAGCGGGCAAGCTTCCGAATACCTGGGGACTCTACGACATGCTGGGTAACGTCAGGGAGTGGGTAGAAGACGACTATGTCTCTAACGAGTACGTCGAGCTGTCGCGGCAGCCCTGGTGGCAACGGACCAGGTACGCCGAACCGCCAACGGACGGGTCGGCACGGCTTGAAGGCAGAATGACGAAAATACTCCGCGGTGGTAGTTGGGGTCTGGGCACTGTCGTCTGCCGCAGCGGATCACGGTACAACTACGCACCAACCAACGCGAGTGCTGAAATCGGGTTCCGAGCGGTTCTTGCGTTGGATAAATGAGCTTCGTGGCCAGTTTCACCAGGCTGAACTGGTAACCGTTTGCACCATTAGGCAACTTCATATAGCAACCAGCAAAGCGAATACAAGCGACGACTTATAGCGGCACCTGAACCAGGTCGTCGTGCTGTGGATACCTACAACCTGATGCATATAGTGTCGTTCCTCACGGTAACGGACCTCAAAGCACCGCGTCCTAACAAAGAAACCCAGAACTATGAAACGAGTACAACAATTCACGGGAAGGCTCGTTCTTTTGGCAACTTCCACGCTTTGGGTAACTCCATCGGCGGCCGATGATCAGGGAGTTGATCGTGTGATGGCGAAGCTATCGACCGAAGCAGTTCATGCCCAAGAAAAGAGGTCGGATGGCGTGGCAGTGGGAATTCTGGATGGATTTCCCTACTTGCGCAATGAGCAGGTGATTTATTTGTGGTCGAGGGCAGAACACGGCGGGGGCTTATTGAGAATCCGTGATCTGAGATCAGAGAAAGAACTACTGAGGCTCGAGGAGTCGAAGGCGACAGCGTGGAAGGTAGATCTGAAAAGAATCGGTGGAGAACTCCTGTCTTATGATAATGTGGGCGTGCCGTGCAAGGTAAAGTTCGATGCCACCGGTGGCGAGGGAAAGCTGTTATTCACGTGGCCCCGGGAGGATGTGCCGGTAGAGGTAGAAACGCGCCTGAAGAGCGGACAGAGCCTTGCGCGGTCGAGGATACGCATCAACGTAAGGGGCGCAGGACCGGGGCTGAAGACCGTAACGTTTCCCATGGTGCAAGGCATTTTGCCACTCACCGAAGGAGCCCAGAGCGATCAAATACTTCTAACACACCATGTGGGCGACGTGAAGGAATCGCCGCTTGTTTCGGGGGAAGCGGTGGGGTTCAAGTACCCGCTTGGAGCGATGCAGTTCACGGCGCTCATGGGAGATGGACGAGGGCTTTACTGTGCCGAGGAAGACGGGCAGGTTCATCGGAAGTATTTCGCCTGGACACCGGGTGCGGCCGGTGGAACGCTCGCCTTTTCCATTTCGCATCCTGTGCTGAACTGGGGAGCGAAGGAACTGGTGCGTGAGTATCGCAGCCCCGGTGATGTGGTCGTGGGGCCGTTTCAAGGCGACTGGTTTGACGTGGCGCGGATCTACCGCAAGTGGGCCTTGACGGCGCCCTGGTCCAGGAAAGGACCGATTCAAAAGCGGAAGGATTATCCGCAGTGGCTGGTCAAACTGGGGTACCGGATGATCGGCTCTCTGAGTAACGAGGGGAACATCGAACTGGCGTACATGACTCAAGAGTTCTTCGACACTCCCGAGAGCATCTGCCACGATTCCGGGTGGAGTTCAAATGCATACCACCACGATACCAATCCCGCCTACTTCCCTCCGAGGATTGGTTCGCAGGAGTTTGCACAGCTCGTAAAGGATTTGCAGGCGAAGAACATGCGAGTGGTTCCCTACGTGATCGGGTGGCTGTGGAACACCGCCACTGAAAGCTATCGGACCGAAGATGCGGAGCGCAAAGGGGGCTTGTTGATGGAGTCGGGGACAGTCGCAGAGACCTATGTGAGCAGTCCCGAACTGTCTGCAGCGATGTGCCCCGCCACCCAGTTGTGGCGAGGCAAGATGCTTGAGGTCGCGACGGAACTGGTTGGGAAGTACGGGGTGGACGGCATTTATTTTGACTACTTCACCAACCATACGTCAGATTGTTTCAACACCGATCACGGGCACCCGATCGCCGGAGGTGACTACTGGTCCAAGGCGGTGCACGGCCTGTACGAACAGGTGCGCGCCGAGTGCAAGAAGCTGAATCCCGAGTTCATGCTCTGTGCCGAAGACACAGCGGAGTGGTGCATTGATGTCGTCGACTCCGTGCACACGGGAGGGGTGTCTTCGAACACGCCAGTTTACCTCGCCGTGTATCATGGCTATACGCAGGTATTCGGAGGTGTGCAGAACTGTAGTACGCCGCAGACGATCGGGCGGTGGTGGATGATGGGAACCGAGAATGGGTTTAACAATATCATGCCCTGGCTTGCTGCCGGAAGAGTTGGGGATATGGGAATCTACTACAGGAATCTCTTGCGGTGTCACACCCAGTTCGCCAAGCCGTACCTGGGATATGGCGAAATGCTCAGGCCCCCAAAGATTGAGGGCGACCTGCCGGTACTGCCTGGCAGCGCGTGCGGGCAGTACCAGCCCGCTTTTCCGGTGAAGGCGATCGAAGGCAGCGCCTGGAGAGCGCCCGACGGGACGGTGGGGGTCTTCTTTTTGAATTACGACAGCGAGCAGGAACACGAGTTCACGTGGACCCAGGATCTCAATGAGATTACAGAGATCGGCCCGGAGAAAAAATTGAAGGTGACTCGCTGGACACCGCAAGGGGAGCAGGCCGTTGGCCAGTGGGCGGGCGGCGTGTTGAGGCGAACCACGAAAATCGAGCCGTGGGGGTTGATTGCTCTTAAGCTGGAGGTAGTGCCATGAGCAATGGTATCGCAGCGATTGTGGTTGTTGCTTGTTGCGCGACAGTGGGTCTTGCTGGCAGGGGCCTCCCCAAACTGCAGGCGGCAAAGCCATTCACATCTCCCGCCGAGAGGTTCTTGTGATTACAATTTCCAGACTTTCCGCCAGCTGTTGCAGGCACACCTGGCTACAACGACGAGGTGTTGGAATCCACACTTTAGTACATTTCCAGAAGGACAAAACTATGAAACAAGTGGCGAGGTTGCTGAAATGGTGCGTGGTTATCACCATGTTCACATCCGGGGTGCCCAGATTATCGCATGCCGTTGAGATGCTTCCGCAGGGCGACTTCGAGGCAGGCGTATCGGACTGGATAATGTGGCACTGCAAGGGTGCGGGCGCCGTCGGTGCCGTCTATTCATCGAGCGATGACGTCCGTCCGGGCGCAACCGGCAAACGATCACTTCAGATTGACACTACCGAGGAGTTTGCCTGCAACAACTTTATTCATGCCCGGGTGCCTGGGCTTGAGGGCGGCAAGAAATACCGAATGTCGATCTGGTACAAGGTCGTCGCGGGCGGCGGACCTGACGGACCGGTCGAACACGTGATTGCCCGCGACATGAAAAACGACACGAACCAAGATCGCAAAGATCTTTATTTCGACATGAAGGTCGATGGAAAGTGGAAATATGTAGCGGATGAGTTCACTGCCGAGTCGTCCACCACGCCTGAAGATTTATACACCATGATCGTGAACATACAGCCGCGTGGGCAGGGCGGCAAAGGCGGGGTCATTCGGGTGGATGACTTTTCCCTGTGGGATTTCAACCCGACACCGGCCGCCGTCGAATCCGCTGCGGCAAAAGCAATCGTCAAAGCCCAGGCGATGCAAGATGCCTGGCTCACAACGCTGATTACCAAAACAGATCCGAACGCAAAGCGGTCGGCGGGTGTCGAGGCCGGGATGCTCGATGGATACCCCTACCTGCGCAATGAACAGGTAACCGTTTTGTGGTCGCGGGGTGAAAACGGCGGCGGCATGTTGAGAGTCCATGATTCGATATCGAAAAAGGAACTGCTGCGGATCGACGAGTCAAAGGCGACTGCGTGGCAAGTGGACGTAAAGAAAGCGGATGGACAACGCCTCTCTTATACAAATGCAGGCGTGCCCTGTGAGGTGACCGTCGAGGCGGACAATGGTGAGGGCAAGCTCTCGTTCACCTGGTCTCTGGCGGACCTGCAGGTCACGGTCGTGGCACGGTTGAAGGCCGACGAAAGCCTGGCGCGGTCGCGGATACTGGCCGAGGTGACGGGTGAAGGAACGGGACTGATGACCGTGACGCATCCTTTGGTGTCGGGGATCCTGCCCATGACCGAGGGGGCGGCGGCGGACCAAATACTCCATACTCGCTCGATGGGTGACGTGGAGAAATCCCCGCTCTTGGAAGGCGCCCCATCTGGCTTCGAGTATCCAGGTGGGTCGATGCAGTTCACAGCGCTCCTGGGAAACGGGCTGGGTTTCTACTGTGCCGCGGAAGACGGCCAGGCCAATCGGAAGCATTTTGACTGGACACCAGATGCGGAACGTAAAACGTTGGCAGTTTCCATTTCGCACCCGGTGCTCAACTGGGGCGCGGAAAAAATGGTGCTCGAGTATCGCAGTCCCGGCGATCTGGTGGTGGGGCCGTTTCAAGGCGACTGGTTTAACGCAGCACGCATTTACCGGAAGTGGGCGTTGACGGCACCGTGGTGCAAGAAGGGGCCCATCCACGCGCGGGACGATTATCCAAAGTGGGCGCTCAACCTGGCGTACTGGTCGAACAACCGCATGAACGACGAGGCGGACATCGGTTTCGTGGACCTGCATCGAAACTATTTCAATCTGCCGAACGTCATCCTCCATGATTACGGCTACATGCCCGGTTACGACCACCATTCCAATCCCGAGTACCTGCCCCCGAGAATTGGCTCGGCGAACTATGCGCAGCTCGTGAAAAATTTGCGTGCGAAGGACATCCGGGTTGTGAACTACATCATCGGGTGGCTGTGGAACACCACCACCGAAAGCTACCAGATGGAAGAGGGGGAAAAAGCGGGCTTGTTAATGGAACAGGGGATCGTGCCGGTGACTTATGCGGGCAGCCATGACCTGTCTGCGGGGATTTGTCCCGCCACCGAGTTGTGGCACAAAAAAATCCTTGATCTCACCACGACGCTGGTGGGGAAATACGGGGTTTCCGGCCTCTATTTTGACTACTTCACCAACCACACGGCAGATTGCTTCAACACCGATCACGGGCATGCCATCGCCGGCGGTGACTACTGGACCAAGGCTGTGCATGGGCTGTTGGAAGAAGTGCGCACAGAATGCCAGAAGATCGATCCCGAGACGATGATCAGCGCCGAGCACACTGCGGAGTGGTGCATTGACGTCGTCGATACCAGCCACTCGGGTGGGATCACCTCAAACTGCCCGGCTTACTTCGCCGTGTATCATGGCTACACACAGGTATTTGGTGGCGTGCAGAACTGCTCCACCCCGCAGACGCTAGGGCGTTGGTGGATGACGGGGACCCAGAACGGGGAAAACAACATCATGCCCTGGCTGGCCAGTGGCCACTTTGGTGAGATGGGACCCTACTACAGAAAACTCCTGTGGTGTCACGCCCAGTTCGCCAGGCCCTACCTGGGTTACGGCGAGATGCTGCGGCGACCAAAGATTGAGGGAAACCTGCCGATCCTGCCCGGCAGCGCATGTGGGCAATACCAGGCCGCGTTCCCGGTACCGGCCGTCGAAGGGAGCGCCTGGCGGGCACCTGACGGGACGATCGGACTGTTCTTTTTGAACTACGACAAAGAGACGCACAAGTTCACCTGGACACAGGATCTTAATGAGATTGTGGGCATTGGCCCCGACCAGAAATTGAAAGTATCGCGATGGACCCCCGACGGGGAACTGATCGTTGGCGAATGGGACGGTGGCGTCCTGACAAAAACCATGAGTATCGACTCATGGGGTCTGATTGCTCTTAAACTGGAGGTTATACCATGAGGTGGCTTATTACATCGTCGATGATTGCATGTTGCATGGGTGTAGCGGCAGGTGCACAGCAGTTGAAAACGCCCGCCGGATGCCGCGCGGCCGAGGGTGCAAAGGAATCTTTCGAAGGCTACGCGGATAAGATTATCCACGACAAAACTGCCATGGAGTTGGTCCTGGTTCCGGCCGGCAGTCTCACGATGGGATCGCCACTCAAGATGCCTTTGGGGACCGAGACAAAGCAGTATCTCGTGACCATAAGAAAACCGTTTTACATGGGAAAGACGGAGGTCACCAACGCGCACTACCGCCGGTTCGTCGAGGCAACCGGTTACGACGGCAAGGGTGACATAGACCCGGACCCTTTCTACGACATGTACCTGCGGCACTGGCGCGGAAAGAGCATTATGTCGCAGGAAGATGACTACCCCGTAGTCTGGGTAAGCTGGAAGAACGCGAAGGCCTTTTGCCAGTGGGCGGGCCTGGCCCTACCCAGCGATTCGCAATGGGAATACGCCTGTCGGGCACAAACAACGACAACCTATTTCTTCGGCGACGACCAAAAGGCGTTCGGCGATCACGGCTGGGCCAACACGAGTAAAGAGTACCATACGCATTCAGTAGCCGGCAAACTTCCGAATCCGTGGGGACTTTACGACATGCTGGGCAACGCCGCGGAATGGGTGGGCGACGATTACGTTCATCATTCCCACGTTGACAGGTTCGGAAAACCACCGACGGACGGATCGCCGCGGCTCGACGGCAAAATCACGAAGGTAGTCCGAGGTGGCTGCTGGAGTTACCATCCTATCCATTGTCAAAGCGGCTCACGGTATAACACCGCACCGGTCAACGCGAGCGCCGAAGTCGGGTTCCGAGCGATTCTTCCGCTAAAGAATGCCGCCAGCAATAATCCCGAGAAATGAATAGACATGACCGAAAACCATCTGTCATGAAAACGTTTCGTGTTCGCCGTTGTCCTCATGATCAATGGATTTTAGTGGGGTTCTCGTGTCTGGTGCTACTCGCTGCCGCGTTGGCCCGCGCCGATAAAGAAACTTGGGGCCATCAGTGATGGGGCGAAGAAGCTCGGTTCAAACAATCGCAGTATGAGAAGTTGTCATGAGCAAATACGAATCCGGTTTGCGCATCGACAATCAGAGATTTTCCTATGAGCTTGACATATCCGCAGCCGGCAGTCTGCGGGCGGTTGGTATTACCAACAAGATCACGGGAGATCATTTCGAGTTCGGCCGGCGCGATGAGCTAAGGCTCTGGATTGACACGGCAATTTCCCGCATCGAGATCAAGAACTGGAAACGGGGCAACACAGGCCCTTCTGACACAGACCCTGACGAAGATCCAGGCTTCAAGAGTGGGTATTTTCGGTGTGACGTTGATGATAAACAATGGGAGAGGTTTATTATTCCCCTGGGGAGCCGAGACAGGTACACCTGGGCACGCACCTCTTTCTCTCTGCCCGACAGCACAGGCTCTCTGCCCGACAGTACAGGCCAACCCGTAACGATTGTACTAGGAGGCTACGGACTATACGACTCTGATTGGATGCGCGTCTTTTTGAACGGCACGGAGATATTACTGCGCGTCGAAACGGCGCGCTGGAGAGAGCCGGCGGTTCTCCGTTTGGATCCAGAAGATGCGTACTATGGGCTCTTGCGATTTGGTGGCGATAACGTGTTGGCGCTTCAGATGAAGGGCTACAGAGCGGAGACGGCGAAATTGCAGAAGGCCAATGGGCTTGCCTCCTGCAATGAGATGGAAATCGGAGCGTGCACCCCAATTCTGTTCGATCAGTATGTTACAGTCGGCGAACCATCCGAAGCGATCGACTTCGTGGTCTGTTCCCACGAAACACAAAACACAGATGAAAGTGCAGAGCTTGTTATAGAACTGGAAGCCCGGGGAAAACCAATTCATGCAACCATTCGCTACGCATGGGAAGAAGATTCTCCAACGCTCCGAAGATTTACGTCAATAATGAATTCTGGTTCAACCTCTATCTGTTTGCTCGATGCAGAACTGGGCGATTACCAGACGAATGGTGCTGCCAGTGAAGGATTCGTTGGATTTCCAGTTCACGTAAACAATCAGTTGTTCTTCGGCCTGGCGCACCCCGCGGGATTGTGTCAGGGATTGGACGGCCGGGTCCGTTTGACGCAATTCTCCGGAAAGACGCTCAGCCCTGGGGACACAGTTGACCTGATGGAAGTTGTAGTGGGCATAGCCGGGGAAGGGCAGTCACCGGCTGCATTCAGAGATCATATTGAGGGCAGGTGCAGGCGTGTAGCTCGAAAGCACGACAAACCGTATGCTTTATTTGAGGGTTGCGGGACCTGGGACACAGAAGAAGAGGGCTCTATCCTAAGCGAAGAATATGTCCTCGAGATACTCGACGGCATGGCGAAGATGAGAGAACGGCACGCGCTCTGCTTTGATGCTCTGACGTTAGAGGCGTGGTTGGATACCGCGGGTGACCTGACAAGCTTCTACAAGAATGGCACAGACTGCAGCTACTTGATCGAAGATTGTAACATTATCGAGCCGGGTGATTATTTTGAAAGTGGCTGGCCCGATGGACCCGGCCGGGTGTTTGACAGAATCCGCAATGTGGGGGCTCAGGTCGGACTGTGGTTCGACAGTTCACTGCGAAAATGGTCGATTGGAAGGAATCCTGCGGTAGCTTCTTGTGGAATAGCACCTGAAAGAGGATTCATATCAAATGCAATCAACCAGATGGGTACAGGCCAGTTTGACGGCGCGAATATTCTTTGCCGCGCCAGCGAACCGTACAAGAGCTTTTTTGGGCAGGGCATTAGTACCCATATCCGTGATAACGGTGTTTGGCTGTTCAAGCTTGATAACCTGTTCAAGAACTGCTGGAACGAGAATCATGGGCACAGAATCGGCAAGTATTCTATCGAGGCGATCTGCAGTTCAGTCATCGAGAACCTGCAAGCCTGGGACAGGGAGAACCCCGATTGTTTATTGATAGGTTACTGGGGATACCGGTCCCCGTGGTGGCTCTTGTGGGTGGACACTATCTATGAGTCGGGACTGTTTATCGAAGCAGGTCAGCCTTGCGGGTGGGAGACGAAATACAAAAGAGACTCGGTCACCCGGGCGTTAGACCAGTCCGAGTGGTATGCGTGTCATGCCGGTGATGTTCCTTCCCTCTGCAAAGATTCTCTTGGAATATGGCTTGCATCGACAACGTGGAACTCCAATGTTGGCAAAGACCGCTGGCAGGAAGGGTTCGTCATGGACTTGTGCCGGGGTAGCCTTCTCTCGCAGCTATGGGGACATCCAAAGTGGCTTACTGATGAGGATGTAGGAGATCTGGCAACCTTCACTGCGTTGCTGAGAAAATATCCCGAGTGTTTTCGGAATTCTCGCTTTATTCTGGGGAATCCATGGAAGGACAATCTTTACGGATACCTTTGCTCCAGCGCCGACCGGGCATTCATCGCTCTGAATAACGGCGGCCCGAGCGACGCGGAGGCAGAACTCAAACTCAGTGCGGAATGGGGACTCCCCCAGGACAACGAATGGCAGATATTCCAAAGGTGGCCTCGTTCGGAAAAATATTTCCCTTCCGATGGTGAGGAAGTAGCCAGTGGAACCGTTTCTTTGAGGATGGAGCCCTGGGATATCGTCCTACTGGAAGTCGTGCCTGACCTCACCCCACCAACACGGTTTTTCTAGCATCCGGCACGAGGTGCTATAATACCGCAGGGCTTTCCCTTTAGCACCGGTTTTTGCCCGCTTGCTGTGATCGCCGAATTTCCATGAAGAATACCGCCGCAACACAAGCTGCTTCTTTGGGATTTCGTTCGGCATTTACGCTCATAGAACTGCTGGTCGTGATTGCCATTATCGGCATCCTGATTGCGCTGTTGTTGCCGGCGGTGCAGGCCGCCCGTGAGGCGGCACGGCGGATACAGTGCACCAACCACATGAAGCAGGTCGGTGTGGCACTGCACAACCACGAGAACGACAAAAAGAGATTTCCCGCTTCAATGACGGGATACTCGCCGCTGCCACGCAAAGGTGGCGGAGGCAAGCAATGGACGGGATTCACGGCCCAGACTCAACTACTGCCTTACCTGGAGGAAATGGAACTCTACGATCGCATTGATTTCACAAACAGGTGGTTGAGCTTCATCAACCAGAATGTCGCCAAGTCGGCCGTCCCCGTCTATACGTGTCCCAGCGACAACTCGCTGGGACGGGTCTACACAACGAACGGCGGACCACCTCACCATCCTCCCGACACCCTGTTCGAGTGGTCGCGGTCGAACTTCGTTGTTTGTGCGGGGAAAACGCAAATGTGTCCGATTTCCTTTACTATCCTCCAGACGAGACTACCGGCGCTTCGCAATGCTCCCTGGCTTCCACCGGTTATTTTAAGCGAATTCAAGTCCGAGGGCGCGTTCGTGCTGGAAGTCGGTCGAAAGCTGAGCGAGTTCACCGACGGCTTGTCGCAGACCGCGCTGGGCAGTGAAGTCCTCGCCGGGCGAGACGAGCGCGGCAACCCCGAGAATGGCAATAAGTACGATCCCCGCGGGATTTGGTTTAGTGGTTTTGGAGGGGGTGCCATCTACGAGCACCGATTCACGCCCAACTCCAGTAATCCCGACTTTTTTAGATTTGTAAGTTCATGTGAACCTCTTCCGCCCCCGGTCGACATGCCATGTGTTACAGGCAGTACCGAGGAAGAGATGTACTTCAGCGCCCGCAGCAGGCATCCAGGCGGAGTTAACGTGCTGTTTGGAGACGGGCGTGTAGAGTTCACCTCCGACGACATTGACCTTGTGGTTTGGCAGGCGATCGCGACCGTCGCCGGAGGCGAGGTTGCGGGAGAACGATAGTCCTCTTCTTCTTCACGCAAACAGCTCTTTGACCCATCCCGCGCGGGGGATTAGAATCAAGGTTGATTCCTTTTGATCGCGGGATTGCCCTCTTTACCGCCGGATTTCCATGAAGAATGCTGCTGCAACACAAGCCAATTCTTTGGGGTTTTGTTCAGCATTTACGCTCGTAGAACTGCTGGTGGTGATTGCCATTATCGGCATCCTAATTGCGATGTTGTTGCCGGCGGTGCAAGCCGCCCGTGAAGCGGCACGGCGGATACAGTGTACCAACCACATGAAGCAGGTTGGTGTGGCACTGCACAACCACGAGAACGACAAGAAGAGATTTCCCTCTTCAATGACGGGGCATTCCCTGCTGCCACCCAAAGGTGGCGGAGCCAAGGAATTTACGGGATTCACGACCCAGACTCAACTACTGCCTTACCTCGAGGAGATGGCTATCTACGATCGTATTGATTTCACAAACAGGTGGCTGAACCGTGCCAATCAGGACGTCGCCAAGCCAGCCGTCCCTGTGTATACGTGCCCCAGCGACTACTCGCTGGGACAGGTATACACAGCGGAGGGCGGACCACCTCACCATCCTCCCGACACCCTGTTCGAGTGGTCCCGATCGAACTTCGTCGTTTGCGCGGGGAAAACGCAATTGTGTCCGATTCCCTTTAGTATCCTCCAGACGAGACTACCAGAGCTTCGCAATGCTCCCTGGCTTAAACCGGTTCTTTTAAGCGAATTTAAATCTGATGGCGCGTTCGTGCTGGAAGTCGGTCGAAAACTGAGTGAGTTCGCAGATGGCTTGTCACAGACCGCGGTGGGCAGTGAAGTGCTGACCGGGACTATCGGTAGTAATGACGTCCGCGGTATTTGGTTTAGTGGTTTTGAAGGGGGTGCCATCTACGAACACCGATTCACACCCAACTCCAGTAACCCCGACTTTATGATATTTGCTTCTCATTGTGACCCCTTTCCGCTCCCGGTCGACTTGCCGTGTCAATCGGGCGCTTCGCAATCGTTTGAAACCTACGTCAGCGCCCGCAGCAGGCATCCAGGCGGAGTTAATGTACTGTTTGGGGACGGGCGTGTAGAGTTCACCTCCGACGACGTTGACCTTGTAGTTTGGCAGGCGATCGCGACCGTCGCTGAGGGAGAGATTGTGGGAGAACGATAGCCCTCTTCTTCTTCACGCAAACAGCTCTTTGACCCATCCGGCTCGGGGGATTAAAATCAAGGTTGATTCCTCTTGATCGTGGGATTGTCCTCTTTACCGCCGGATTACCATGAAGAATGCTGCTGCAAGACAAGCCGATTCTTTGGGGTTTCGTTCAGCATTTACGCTCGTAGAACTGCTGGTCGTGATTGCCATTATCGGCATCTTGATTGCGCTGTTGTTGCCGGCGGTGCAGGCCGCCCGTGAAGCAGCACGGCGGATACAGTGTACCAACCACATGAAGCAGGTTGGTGTGGCACTGCACAACCACGAGAACGACAAGAAGAGATTTCCCTCTTCAATGATGGGCTACTCGCCGCTGCCAAGGAAAGGTGGCGGAGACAAGAGTTGGACGGCTCACACGGCCCAGAGTCAACTACTGCCTTACCTGGAAGAAACCGCTGTTTACGAGGGCATTGATTTTTCCAATAGGTGGATACACCCGGCGAACGGCACACCCACCGCCAAACCAGTCGTCCCTGTCTATACGTGCCCCAGCGACAACTCGCTGGGCCGGGTCTATCAGACGTTCGGCTTTGGATCCACCTTTGAACATTCGCGCTCCAACTTCGTCGTTTGCGCGGGAAAATTACAAGTCTCGCCGATTCCCGCAAACCCCCTCATGACGAGACTACCAGAGCTTCGCAATGCTCCCTGGCTTGAACCGGTTCTTTTAAGCAAATTTAAAGCCGATGGCGCGTTCGTGCTGGAAGTTGGTCGCCAGCTGAGAGAGTTCACCGACGGCTTGTCGAATACCGCCGTGGGCAGTGAGGTACTGGCGGGACAAGACGTCCCTAAGAACACCGGAGGCCCACATCACTACGACGGCCGCGGGGTTTGGTATATAGGGTTTGGAGGCGGTGCCATCTACGAACACCGATTCACGCCTAATGCCAGTAACCCCGATTATTTTAGCCACTACGCTACATGTCTTCCCGGCATCCCAGAGAACATGCCCTGCTCGACAGGCGCCCAGGACGCCGGAGAAGAATACGTCAGCGCCCGCAGCAAGCATCCGGGCGGAGTCAATGTGCTGTTTGGGGACGGACGTGTAGAGTTCACCTCCGACGACGTTGACCTTGTGGTTTGGCAGGCGATCGCGACCGTCGCTGGAGGAGAGGTTGCGGGAGAACAGTAGTCCTCTTCTTCCTCGCGCAAACAGCTCTTTGACCTATCCGGCCTGGGGGATTAAAATCAAGGTTGGTTCTTTTTGACCGCGGGATTGTCCTCTTTACTGCCGGATTGCCATGAAGAATGCTACTGCAACACAAGCTGCTTCTTTGGGGTTTCGTTCAGCGTTTACGCTCATAGAACTGCTGGTGGTGATTGCCATTATCGGCATCTTGATTGCGCTGTTGTTGCCGGCGGTGCAGGCCGCCCGTGAAGCGGCGCGGCGGATACAGTGTACCAACCATATGAAGCAGGTCGGTGTGGCACTGCACAACCACGAGAACGACAAGAAGCGACTCCCCTGTGGAATGCTGGGGCACCTGCCGAAGGCTACCCGGGAGTGGTCAGCCTACACCGCGCAGACCCAACTACTGCCTTACCTCGAAGAGATGGCTATCTACGAGGGAATTGATTTCACAAACAGGTGGCTCAACCCTATCAACCAGAAAGCAGCCAAGGCGCCTGTCGCCGTCTATACGTGCCCCAGTGATGACTCGCTGGGGCAGGTATACACATCGCAAGGACTCGAACCCGATACCCTGTTCGAGTGGTCTCGATCGAACTTCGTCGTTTGCGCGGGGGCGTGCAGACTGGCTCCGCAGAGTCTTGAGCCGCTCATGTCGAGACCACCGGAGTTACGCAATGCTCCCTGGCTTAAACCGGTTCTTTTAAACGAATGTAAATCCGATGGCGCATTCGTGGTGGAAGTCGGTCGCAAGCTGAGCGAGTTCACAGACGGTTTGTCAAACACGGTGCTGGGCAGCGAAGTGTTGACCGGAATGGACGGTAAAAATGACGTCCGCGGTATTTGGTTTTTTGGTTTTGAAGGGGGTGCCATCTACGAACACCGATTCACGCCCAACTCCAGTAACCCCGACTTTATGGTATCTGGTTCTCATTGTGACCCCCAGCCGCCCCTGCCTGATATGCCGTGTAGAGCCGGCGCTGGTGAGAGTTCCGCATCCTACTTTAGTGCCCGCAGCAGGCACCCAGGCGGAGTCAACGTGTTGTTTGGGGACGGGCATGTAGAGTTCATCACCGACGACGTTGATATTATGGTTTGGAGGGCGATCGCGACCGTCGCCGGAGGAGAGGTTGCGGGAGCACAGCAGATTGAATGTAACTAGGGACGGGCATGTAGATTTCATCACCGACGCCGTTGACCTTACGGTTTGGCGGGCGATCGCGACTGTCGCTGGGGGAGAGGCTGCGGGAGAACGGTAGTCCTCAACTTATCGTGGGTCGCCTGAAATTTCCCGCGATTCGGCTCCCTGTAGGGTTGGCGTAACTCGATTTCGGCCTTTTTGCGAAATAACAGACCGTGGCCGTACAGCGCGGCGCGAATCAACACGTCAGGTTCGTCCCTAAAGACGCTCAGGTTCGTCCCTAAAGACGCTATGCCCCTGTGCATGCGTACCTCAGCAAACAATGGCAAGGTAGCTGGGATTCGCACGAGCCATGGTTCATGACTCTTAACGCCTACGGACTTTTTACCCAGTTTTCTGCTTCTTGCTTCGGCGTTCCACTCGGGGGTGGCGCAAAGATGAAATAGTAGACCAGGTCTTCGTCACCCGAGTTGAACGACTGATGATGTACATTGGCCGGTATAAAAATGGTCATGCCCTCACTGACAATGAATTCTTCCTCCCCCAACACCAACTTGCCCGTACCACTGAGAACGAAATAGACCTCGTCAGCATCCGGGTGAATGTCAGGATCGGATTCTTGTCCAGGATGCAACCGCCAGAGCCCGGTCACCATTTTTTTTGATTCACACGAATCCGGCGTGATGAGCGGTGTCACACAGCGGGACCCGTCCTGGGCTTCCCAGGTGGGACAGTTTTCCGGTTCAATAACGCACTCGCCATACTTCGACATGGATATTTCCTTTTCTTTGTTCTGAGTTTACAAACTGCCTTGCTACACCAGTAGCGACCCACCATTCACATGAAGCGTCGCGCCAGTCACATACGTGGATCGATCCGAAACAAGATACCACACCGCGTCGGCAAGTTCACGTGCCGTACCCTGACGTTTTAGAGGCGTGGCCTGGATGAACTGCTCCTTTTGGGCTTCGCCAAAACTGTCCGCGAGCGGTGTTTCGATACTTCCTGGGGCAATGGCATTGACCAGAATCCCATCGCCGGCGAACTCCTTGGCCGCCGACTTGGTCATCGCAATCATTGCTGCCTTCGAGGCACCATAAGCGGGATGGGCACAAACACTCCCCAGGAACGCTCCGACCGACGAAATGTTGACGATTCTGCCTGCCTGCTGTTTTTTCATGACCGGCAGGACCGCCAACATGGCAAGCAAGGCGCCGTTCAGATTTACATCCATCACGTGGCGCCAATTTTCTTCCGTCACTTCCGACCAGCGCACAACCGGTGCGATGCCAGCGTTGTTCACGAGAATATCGACCCGCTGGAATTGAGCAACGGTCCGCTGGACCATTGCCTCGACCTGGCCGCCGTCAGAGACGTCGGTGGCTACCGCGATGGCATCAGTACTGAACTGTGCGCTCACGTTGCTTGCAACCTGTTCGCCCCCCCCGCCATTGATGTCGGCAATCGTGAGGCCGGTGATGCCCGCTTCTGCAAATATCTCCGCCACCGCCTTTCCGATACCGGAAGCACCCCCGGTGATAATTGCCACCTTGCCCGCAAGCGATTTCATGGAGTTCCCCGTAGGTAGATGCTCACCGTTATGGAAGTTATGGTATGCTCCCCGACATATTTACGTCCAGTCCCCTTGTGTATAGCGCAATTTTCCAGTGCGGTTAACAACGCCATTCGGACCCAATTCGCATCTTCGACCTCAGCATGAATGATCCCTGAACATGAATAAACAGAGTCCCAAACTAAAGATCAACTGGCAGTTCCCGCTGCCCGATACCCACGCTGGCATTCTCATGGGCAATGGCCTGTTCGGTGTCTCTGTGTGGGGTGACCAGCAACTTTGCCTGACGATTAATCGGGCCGATTTTTGGGACCGCAGGGAGGCTCGTGGGTTAACCTCCCGGATGAATTACGCAGATCTGCGAAGATTCTGGACAGCAGGGGACCAGGAGGAGATCGATCAGATGGTCCAGATATCGGACCCGTCGGTCCAGATTCCTGTTCCTACCGGCCTGCCAATGGGGCGCGTCGAATTGGGGCTCCACGTCCAGAGTGCTTCCCTGCAAATGGCCCGGGGCCTCCTTGAGATCCGGGAAGAGGGTTCCGGAACACCGCTCAGGCTCGTCGTAGCGGCCGATCAGCCTCTCCTTTTGATTGAAACGGACCGCACAGATTTGGACATTACCTGCAGACCAGCCCGGGAATTTCTCGGTGACTACCTTGAATCCATAGGTCACGAACCTCCGAAGATGTTTGACCAAGAGACCCTGTCCGGTTGGATCCAGCCATTACCGGGGGATCCGTGCCTCTGCCTGGCTTGCGGCAGGCTCCCCGGCGGCCTGGCCGTAACGGCAGTCTATGGCGAAACGCCTGAGGAGGCCAAATCGAACGCTGTCGCCCTTTTGCAGGAGGTTGAAGAAGCAGGCCTCCACGCTGTCATCCAGACTACCGAGCGGTGGTGGCAAAACTACTGGGAAAAGATTCCTCAGGTGGACCTCCCGTCCGAAGAAGTCGAAGAGGTTTACTATTTCAGCCTTTTCAAACTGGCCGGTTTGACCAAGGAGCATGCGGCCCTCTTACAGGGACCGTGGGTCGAAGAATATCAAATGCCCGACTGTTCCAACGACTTCCACTTCAACATCAATGTCCAAATGTGTTACTGGCCTGCCTATGCGGCTAACTGCCCGGAACTACTGGAACCGTTGTTCGATAAGTTGAAAACGTGGGAACCACGGCTGCGACACTACGCGAAGCTCGTGTTTGACGTCGATGACGGAATCTTTCTGCCGATGTCTGTCAGCGACAACGGCCGGTGGGCGGCCAACTTCTGGCCCTCGTTCATCGATTTTGCCACCACCGGTTGGACAGTGCAGCTGATGTGGCTGCACTACCGGTACTCCATGGATACCGACTTTTTGCGAACCACCGCCTATCCCTTCATGAAGGGCGCGATGCGAATTTACGAAGCGGTCATGGAGGAAGAAGACGGCCAGATGGTTTTGCCAATGAGCACCTCGCCAGAATACGGCTGGTCCGGCAATCAGGCTGTCGGCAGGAATCCTTCCTTTCAATGGGCATGTATCCATTTCCTGCTGGAGTCACTGATTAGCGCCGCCGAACTGCTGGATGTCGATTCGGAAGAGGCGGCGGCCTGGCAGCGGCTGAAAGAAAAGGTGCCGCCCTACACCACCTTCACCGACGCGGATTCCAAGCGCACCGCTGAACGACAAGGCCCCGGCGCAGAACTCGACGCACTTCCCCGGATTGCAATTCTCGAGGGTCAGGACCTGGAGTTCTCCCATCGCCACCACGGCCATCTCGCGGCAATCCACCCGTTCGACACCATTGATCTGGAGGACGAAGAGATTGACCGTATCTTACGGCCAACACTGCGCCACTGGGTCGAAATTGGAACAGGCAACTGGATTGCCTTCTCTTTCACCGCCGCCTCTATCATCTACAGCCGACTGAAAGAGGCCGAGGCTGCCTATCTTCACTATCAGATCTGGTACCACGCATTTGCCAACGAACACCGCGGAGCCGTAGAACTCGCCCATACTCCCGGCCTGACCACATGGACCAATGTACGGGAAAGCACCCCCATGCAGATGGACGCCATCATGGGGGCGGTTAACGCCATTCAGGAGATGCTCCTGCACACGGTACGGGGAACGATGTGCGTGTTTCCCGCCATTCCCCGTGCCTGGCAGAAAGCTGCCAGCTTCAAAGAGATGCGAGCAGAAGGCGCCTTCTTGGTCAGTGCGGAAATGAAAGAAGGTCGAATTATCGAAGTGGAGATTTTCAGCGAAAAGGGCGCAGAGTTAAAACTGGCCAACAATATCGCAGCAGAGATTGTTGTTCGCCGTGGTGGGAAAGAAGAGCAGACAAGTGCCCGCCTGCTGACCATGCAAACAGAACCCGGCGAAACCATCACAATCCATGGCGTAGCGGTAACATGACCGACCACGGCTCAATACCTTACGGATAGGATCACTTTACGGGCAGGATCGATTCGTCGTGACCTCCTAAGCCAGGATTTGGTTCAACGCACGTTCGAGCGTTGCCACCGTTTGGTCCACGTTGTGGAGCTTGTCCAGTCCAAAAAGTCCGACCCGGAAGGTTTGGAAGTCGTCGCCTTCATCGCACTTCAGCGGGACGCCGGCGGCAATTTGCAGGCCTTCAGCTGAGAACTTGCTGCCAGACTTGATGTCGGGGTCATCGGTGTAACAGACGACCACCCCTGGGGCTGCGAAGCCGTCTGCAGCTACGCTCTTGAAGCCTTTGCTGGCCAGCAGTGCGCGCACCTTGGTGCCGAGCTCCTGCTGTTTTGCACGGATCGCCTCAAGACCACACTCCTCAGTTTCTTTCATCACATTGCAGAAATTAGTAAGGGCATCCGTCGGCATGGTGGCATGGTAGGCATGACGGCCACCTTCGTAGGCTTCCATGATCTCCAGCCACTTGCCCAGGTCGCACGCAAAGCTGGTGCTCGTGCTGCTGGACGTTCGCTCGCGCGCCCCGGCACTGAGCATCACCAGGGCACAACAGGGAGAACCGCTCCAGCCCTTTTGCGGTGCGCTGATGAGGACATCCACACCGTTGGCTTCCATGTCGACCCACAGGGTGCCCGACGCAATGCAATCCAGGACGAACAGACCGCCTGTGGCGTGGACCGCCTTTGCCACC
>Ga0310121_10001005_pt1 | contig 29736 bp, 31 predicted proteins | sample CB27_Tmax_986_MG_FD_203504 | JGI IMG/M metagenome (GOLD analysis project Ga0310121, IMG submission 203504) | Marine microbial communities from Western Arctic Ocean, Canada - CB27_Tmax_986 | ecosystem: Environmental > Aquatic > Marine > Oceanic | place: Canada: Western Arctic Ocean | collected... | reverse complement strand
GAACGCCAGCGGGATGATTGGGGGCGTCGCCCACATCACCAACCACGCGGTGTCGAAGATCACACTCTTCTTGTGTGCCGGCTCGATCTACGTATCCACGCACAAGACGGAAGTCAGCCAGCTGTCAGGCCTAGCCAAGCGCATGCCGTGGACCATGGCCGCATTTTCGCTTTCCTCCCTGAGCATCGTGGGCATTCCCCTCACCAGCGGATTCGTCTCCAAGTGGCACCTCGCCCTCGGCGCGGTGGCCCGCGACAACTTTATCCTGTTGGGGGTGCTCCTGGTCGGCTCGCTCCTCAGCATGGCCTACCTCGGCCCGATCGTGTACAAGGCCTACTTCGAAGAGGAGTCGTCGAGCGGAGAGGGAATCCGCGAGGTGCCCTGGATGGTCGCGCCCCTGGCCATCAGCGCTGCCGCCAGCTTGCTCCTGGGCATCTTTCCTGGCCCGGTCCTGGAGCTGGCCCGCATGGTCATACCATGAACTTCCTGGAGCGGCAGCTGGAAGATCCTGTCCGCTTGGCCCGCATGAAGCGTTGGTCGTATGTGGTCCTTGCCTTAGTGGCTCTGGCCGAGATCGTTCTGCCGCACCTCTTCCCCGGCGGCCACCACTACTTCTCCTTCGAGAGCCTGCCCGCTTGGGGCTCGTTCTATGGGCTGGTCTCCTGCGTGGCGATCATCGTTGTGTCCAAGTTCCTGGGGAAGGCGTGGCTCATGCGCCGAGAGGACCACTATGACGCTTGAGTGGGTGCACCCTGGGCTCCTGCTCATCCTGGGCGCTTGGGTCTTGCCCCTCTTCAAGGGCCGCCTCAGGCGCGTGGTGCTGCTCGTGCTGCCGGCCGCGGCCCTGGGCCTCTGCCTGCGCATGACCCCAGGCACCTACGGCACGTTCAACGTCTTCGGGCTCGACTTAGTCTTCGGCCAGGTGGACAGGTTGAGCCTGGTCTTCTCATACGTCTTCTCGCTGATTGCCTTCGTGGGCACGGTCTACGCGCTCCATGTCAAGGACGCCTCCCAGCACTTGGCTACCCTAACCTATGCGGGAGCCGCGCTCGGGGTGACGTTCGCGGGTGACTTCCTCTCCCTTTACGTCTTCTGGGAGCTGCTCGCGATATCATCGGTACTCCTGGTCTGGCAGCGCCGCCAACCATCCGCCGTGGCAGCCGGATTCCGCTACCTCCTGGTCCACCTGGTCGGGGGGCTTTTCCTCCTAGCAGGTATCGCGTTCCACTGGTCCCAGACCGGATCGCTCGCGCTCGGGGATATGGCATCGTATGCCGGGGGCGCGGCCTGGACTCTGATCCTGATCGCCTTCCTGCTTAACGCGGCAGTCCCGCCCCTGGGAGCATGGCTTTCGGACGCCTACCCCGAGGCCACGGTCACGGGCGCGGTCTTCATGACCGCTTTCACCACGAAGTCCGCGGTCTACGTCTTGATCCGCTGCTTCGCCGGGACGGAGCTTCTGGTGTGGCTGGGCGCGATCATGGCGATCTACGGCGTGGTCTACGCCGTACTGGAGAACGACGTACGCCGGCTGCTGGCCTATCATATCATCAGCCAGGTCGGCTACATGGTGTGCGCAGTGGGGATCGGGACTGCGCTGGCCCTCAACGGCGCCACGGCCCATGCCTTCGCGCACATCCTCTACAAGGCGCTGCTCTTCATGGGAGCCGGTGCCGTCCTGCATGTGACCGGGCGACGAAAGCTGAGCGAGATGGGCGGTCTCTACAAAACCATGCCGGTGACGTTCGCTCTCTACATGGTCGGCGCCTTCGCCATCTCCGCCGTGCCGCTCTTCAGCGGCTTCGTCAGCAAGTCCATGGTCGTGTCTGCCGCGGGCGAGTCCCAGCTGGTGCCAATCCTCCTCATGCTCACGCTGGCCTCCGCCGGGACCTTCCTGCACACGGGCCTCAAGCTTCCGTACTACATGTTCTTCGGCAAGGATTCCGGCCTGCGAGCTCAGGAGCCGCCCAGGAACATGCTCGTGGCCATGGGCCTGGCAGCGGTCGCGTGCGTGGTGATCGGGGTCTTCCCCAACCTCCTGTACGGGGCCCTTCCCCACGCGGTGGAGTACGTCCCGTACACCCTCCCGCACGTGATGAGCACGCTCGGGCTGCTGGCCTTTACCGCGCTGGGGTTCTTCCTACTCCTCTCACACCTCGACCCCGAGCCCACGATCAGCCTCGACACGGACTGGTTCTATCGGCGAGGTGCGGCCCGCCTCATGGCCGTGGTGAAGGGGCCCTTGGCGCGCCTCGAGTACGGCTTCGTTGGAGAGATCTATGAGCTCGTGATACGGCGGCCCGTATTGGGCGCTGCGGGGCTCCTGCGCAAGTTCGACAGCGTCGTGGTCGATTCCACCGTCGTGGGCGTGGGACCTTTGACCCAGTCCTTCAGCAAGGTCTTGAAGACCGCAGCGAGCGGTCACGCTCAGCACTACGGGCTAATCATGGCCGCCGGGCTCCTGGCTCTCTTCGCCCTGGCGATGCTGGTCCTATGAGCGCTTATCCGGTGCTCTCGGTCATGACGTTCCTGCCTCTCGTAGGTGCGGTGCTCATCCTGCTCCCTGGCAGCGAGCGGGTCACGCGCTGGATCGCCTTGGCCACGACCCTCGCGACGCTGGCCGTCTCGGCTCCGCTCTACCAGCACTTCGACAAGACCTCGTCGGCGCTGCAATTCGTCGAATCCGCGAACTGGATCCCGGCCTGGAACATCGGCTACGGCATGGGCGTGGACGGCATCAGCCTCCCGTTCATCTTCCTGGCCTCACTCCTGAGCGTCCTGTGCGTGGGGGTCTCATGGACCGCTATCCAGACCAGGGTGCGGGGGTTCTACGCCGCGCTGCTGCTTGCGGAAACGGCGATGATCGGCCTTTTCGCCGCAGCGAATCTCTTTCTCTTCTTCATCTTCTGGGAGCTCATGCTCGTTCCCATGTTCCTCCTGATCGGCGTGTGGGGAGGACCGGAGCGCGTCTACGCTGCCGTTAAGTTTCTGCTCTTCACGCTGGCCGGAAGCGTTTTGATGCTCGTGGGCATGATCGCCCTCTACGACATCTGCGGCACGTTGGACTTCCGGGCCCTTGCTCTCGCCAGGGAGAGCCTTAGCCGCGGAAACCAGGCCTGGCTCTTCGCGGCCTTTCTGGCCGCCTTCGCCGTCAAAGTGCCCATGTTCCCCGTGCACACCTGGCTCCCGAACGCGCACACCGAGGCCCCCACCGCGGGGAGCGTGATCCTGGCCGGGATCCTCCTCAAGATGGGTGCCTACGGGTTCCTGCGAGTGTCGCTTCCCATACTTCCCGACGGCGTGCAGCTGTTCCTCCAACCTATGCTCGTCATCTCGGTTGTGGCCATCGTCTACGGGGCGTACATGACCCTGGCCCAGACCGATATCAAGCGCCTGATCGCCTACTCGAGCGTCGGCCACATGGGCTTCGTGACCCTGGGCATCTTCACGCTCAACCAGGGAGGGGTCGAGGGCGCGATCCTCCAAATGGTTAACCACGGGATCGTCTCCGCGGCACTCTTCATGTGCTTCGGCATGATCTACGAGCGCACCCACACCCGCGAGATCAAAGACTATGGGGGAGTCGCCAGGGCGGCACCGATCTACTCCACGTTCCTGGCGCTTTTCTGTCTGGCCGCGGCGGGGTTCCCCGGTTTGAACGCGTTCATTGGGGAATTCCTCATCATCAGCGGTGCATTCCAGACCCAGGCATGGCTCGGAGTCGTGGCGGTCTGGGGTGTTGCCCTGGGAACGGTCTACTTGGTCTGGCTCTACTACCGGGTGGTCATGCGCGAGATCAACCCGGGGCTCGAGGGGCTCAAGCTCGAGCTCAACGCCCGCGAGGTGATCACGCTGGCCCCGTTGGCCTTCCTCGCCGTGTTTCTCGGTGTCTACCCCGAGGCCATACTCTCCTATCTGCATGCTCCTGTGGCCGAGCTACTGAGTCTAGAAGCCTTGCAATGAGTAAGCATCTACACGGGCGAGCAGAGAGAGACATGCGGCACCTGACCGACCAGAGGAAGCTCAGGCAATGAGCGGTCCGACTCTAGCCGACCTGGTCCTCCTCGTCCCGGAGCTGATTCTGACCGGCACGGCCCTGCTGCTCATCCTCATCGCGCGCCGGATCCGGGGGACGCCCGCGGCCATGGTCGCGACGGTTGTCGCTGCGCTGGTCGCCGGCCTGGCCTCGGGCTGGGTCGTGTCGTCAGGCACCCAGAGCGGGTTCGGGGGCATGTTCACCGTGGACGGCTACTCTCAGTTCTTCAAGGTTCTGATCGCCGCCACCCTGGCCCTGGTCGCGCTTCTCTCGGCGAGGCGCATCGAAGGAGAGCAGGATTCACCCGGGGAGTACCATGCCCTGCTCCTGCTGGCCTCGACGGGAATGATGCTCGCAGTCTCGGCCCTCGATTTCTTGACCCTCTACTTGAGCCTCGAGCTCATCACGCTCTGTTCCTACATCCTGGTCGGAATCAGAGTGGAAAGACCCGCGTCCAACGAGGCGGCGATCAAGTATTTCCTCGTCGCTTCCTTCGCCTCGGCCCTGCTCCTCTACGGAATAAGCCTGATCTACGGTATTACGGGCTCCACGGACTTCGTGGCCATCGCCTCGGCCCTCTCCAGAGAGAGCCAGGTGAGCACCCCGTTCCTGATGGCAGCGCTGGGGCTGCTGGCAGCGGGGCTCGCGTTCAAGATCGCGGCTGTTCCGTTCCATGCCTGGGCGCCGGACGCCTACCAGGGTGCCAGCGCCCCGGTGGCCGCTTTTCTGGCGGCCGGCTCCAAGGCCGCTGGTCTGGCCGTCTTGGGACGGGTCTTCCTGGTCGCTTTTCAGTCTGAGGCTGAGGTCTTATCGCTGCTTCTGGCGGTGCTCGCCGGCCTGTCCGTTGTGGTGGGGAGCATCGTTGCCCTCTCCCAGACCGACATGAAGCGGTTATTGGCCTATTCCTCAATTGCGCACGTGGGCTACGCGTTGCTGGGCCTGATCGCCGGTACGTCCGAAGGGGTCTCCGCTACCATGACCTACGCCTTCATCTATGTCTTCATGACTCTCGGAGCCTTCGGTGTGGTCATCGCTCTGGGCCAGCGAGGCGAGGAGCTGGAAGGTTATCAGGGCCTGGCCGCTCAGCGGCCCTTGACCGCGGCACTGATGCTGCTTTTCCTTTTATCTCTGACCGGGATCCCTCCCACGGCCGGGTTCGTGGCCAAGTTCGTCGTAATTCTGAGCGCGGTGCGCGCAGGTTATGAAGGACTTGCGGTCCTGGCGGTGGCCTGCAGCGTGGTGACTGCCTTCGTCTACCTCCGCGTGGTGGTCCTCATGTACATGAAGAATTCCCGGGAGCCGGCGCCAGCCAGCTACCCGATTGCCGTGTCCGTGGCGCTCGGCGTGACCGCGGTCATCACCCTGGTCGGCGGGATCTTCCCTGGCAGCCTCGTGCGCTGGGCAGTGTCACCGTGATTCTGAGAATCCAGTACGTTTTCCATTGGGGTGAAGGCGTATGAACGAATACCTGGGGATCGCCGTCACCTTCCTCCTGGCCGGAGGCATCGTTACCGCGATGGTCGTGCTGAGCTCCACTCTGGGGAAGAAGAAGCCCACAGCCGTGAAGCTGGCACCCTTCGAGTGTGGAAAGGACCCGTTCTCCCTGCCGACCGGTAGGTTGGAGATTCGATTCTACCTGACTGCGATCCTGTTCATCCTGTTTGACGTTGAACTCGTCTTCATCTATCCATGGGCCGTGGTCTTCAGCGATCTGGGGGTCGTCGGCCTCATCGAGATGGTGATCTTCCTGGGCATCCTGATGGTGGGCTTCGTCTACGCCTGGGACACCGGCGCCCTCGAGTGGAAGTAGCTTGGAGGAAACATGACTAGCGGAGCTTCGTTTCTGACCAGCCGGCTCGATGCGGCCCTCGGCTGGGCGCGAAAGTATTCGATCTTCCAGTACCCCTTCGTCACCGCGTGCTGCGGGATGGAGTACATGGCAACGGCCTGCTCGCATTACGACGTGGATCGCTTCGGAGCGGGCTTCCCAAGGTTCTCGCCGCGCCAGGCCGACGTGCTCTTCGTCGTGGGCACCATCAGTCACAAGATGGCCCCGATCTTGACGCGCATACATGAGCAAATGGCCGAGCCCAAATGGGTGGTATCCTTCGGCGTCTGCACGTCTACGGGCGGCTTCTACAACAACTACGCGACCGTGATGGGTATCGACACGATCATGCCTGTGGATGTCTACATACCGGGATGCCCACCGCGGCCCGAGATGGTTCTGGACGGCCTCATGAAGCTCCAAGACAAGATCCAGGCCCAGCACACGACCGGCCTGCGGGCCACGCCCGAGCCTCGCCCGACAGACGTCGGCCGGGAGACGGGCCTGGTCCAACTTGAATTGAAAGCATGAACCCATCTTCCCTGATCGAGTCCGTGAAGGATCATTTCCCGGAGGGGGTGTTGGCGTTTCACGCCTACCGGGGCGATGCCACGGTCGTCCTTCGGCGGAGCGCCCTGCTGGAGGTGGCGCGGTTTCTCAAGCAGGATCCAGCTCTGCAGATGAACTTCCTCATGGACCTGACCGCCGTGGACTACTCCACGTTCGGCAAACGTCCCGCTCGGGCCTTCTTCTCTTCCTCCGGCGTGGCGGTGCGCCCCTTCGCTCAGATTCCCGACGAGGCGCCCTGGCCCGGACCCCCGCCAGGGTCGCGCTTTGCGGTCGTGTACCACTTCTTCTCCACGGCCCACAAGCATCGGCTGCGGCTGGTCGTGCCCGTGGAGGAAGCTCACGCCGAGGTGGACTCGTTGACCGACCTCTGGCTTGGGGCCAACTGGCTCGAGCGCGAGGTCTGGGACATGTTCGGGATCAACTTCAAGGGGCATCCGGACTTGAAGCGCATCCTCATGTACGAGGAGTTCGAAGGCCACCCGCTACGCAAGGACTACCCCGTCGACAAGCGCCAGCCCCTGATCGGTCCCGTCAACTAATCTTGCCAATGGAACAGACGGAAACGACCTCGACGCTGGAGACGATCACCTCATCGGTGGACGACAGCACGGGCGGCGAGACGCGGGACATGATTCTCAACATCGGTCCTGCGCACCCGGCCATGCACGGGATCGTCCGCATCGTGGTCAGGCTCGATGGAGAGCAGGTCAAGGAGGTCGAAACAGAGATCGGCTACCTCCACCGCGGTTTCGAGAAGATGGCGGAGACCGTCGACTACAACGGCGTCATCCCCTACACCGACCGGCTCAACTACGTCTCTCCGCTGATCAACAACATGGGTTATTGCATGACGGTGGAGAAGCTCCTCGAGCTCAGTGTCCCCGAGCGCTGCCACTACATTCGGGTGATCCTCTCGGAGATCTCGAGGATCTCGGACCACCTCACCTGTGTGGGCGCTACCGCCATGGAGTTGGGCGCCTTCACGGTCTTCCTCTACATGATCAAGGCGCGCGAGTATCTCTGGGAACTCGTGGAAAAGGTGACGGGGGCGCGCCTGACCGTCACCTATTGCCGCGTGGGTGGCGTCAAGGCTGATCTCCCCGAGGATTTCGCCGAGGCCTGCCACAAGGCCTTTGAGGAGACGCGCACGGTCCTCTCCGAATCGGATAAGCTCCTCACCCGCAACCGCATCTTCGTGGACCGCATGGCCGGGACGGGCGTGATCTCATCGGACGACGCCGTCGCTTACGGGATCACGGGCCCCTTCCTTCGCGCCACCGGTGCGGAATACGACGTGCGCAAGGATTGCCCCTATTCGGTTTATGACCGTCTGCCCTTCGACGTGCCAGTCGGAAGCCGTGGGGACAACATGGATCGCTACCTCGTGCGCATGGAGGAGATGGAGCAGTCCATGCGGATCGTGGAGGCGGCGCTGCGCGACATGCCGCGCGGCCCCGTCCTGGTCGACCCCGGGTCCGGGCGCCCCATCCCGGCCGCACAGATGGTGGACCTTGCCAAGGTGGGGAACATCGGGGCCATCGCAGGTGGCAGCGCGGTCGTCGGTCCCACCCTCGAGGGCTCGGGTCATGCCGAGCATCCGTCCATCGCCGTAGACGATAAGCGGGTCTTTCTCCCCCCCAAGGAGGACACCTACGGCAACATCGAGGGGCTCATGCAGCAGTTCAAGCTGGTCATGTTCGGCCACGGCGTGCGGGTGCCCCAGGGGGAGGTCTACTTCCCGGTGGAAGGGGCCAACGGCGAGCTGGGCTTCTACCTAGTCAGCGACGGAGGTGGGGGCCCTTATCGCGTGCGTGTCCGTCCGCCCTGCTTCGCCATCATGTCGGCGCTGTCCCAACTCCTCACCGGGGACATGGTCGCCGACATCGTACCCACGTTCGGGTCGGTCAACATGATCGGCGGGGAGCTCGACCGGTAGTGCTCTCGGACCTTGAGGACAAGGCCCGGGAGGTCTTGCTCCGTTACGAGTACCCGAAGGCGGCCATGTTGCCCCTCCTGTGGCTCGTCCAGGAGAACCAGGGCTGCGTCTCCCCAGAGGCGGAGGCTTGGGTCGGCCGCCAGCTCGGTGTGTCGATCGCCCAGGTGCGCGAGGCGGTCTCTTTCTACCACATGTTCCACACCCGGCCCGCAGGCCGTCGCGAGCTTCGCGTCTGCACGAGCCTGCCTTGCCGATTGCGCGGGGCAGACGAGCTGCTGGAGGGCATCAAGCAGCGCTTGCAAATCGGTCCAGGCGAGACCACTCCGGGCGGGGAAGTCACGCTTACGGAGGTCGAATGCCTGTGCGCTTGCGAGATGGCGCCCATGGCTCAACTGGACGAACGCTTCGTCGGGCCCCTCGAGAGTGAGGCCGTGGCATCGATCACCCAGGACGCGCTCAGCGAGCCCGGCAGTCCGGAGTCGACTCCCGAGCCGGATCCCTTCATCAGCTCGGACGGGCCGGTGCTCTCCACGCGCTTCCAGGATCCAGACGGAACCTGGTTCGAAGCGTATGTCGCAAACGGTGGATATGTCGCGGCCAAGAAAGCTCTCACCTCTATGACCCCGGCGCAGGTGATCGACGAGGTCTCCCGCGCCAAGCTGCGCGGTCTCGGCGGGGCGGGGTTTCCCACAGGGAAGAAATGGTCCTTCATCCCCAAGGAAACGACCAAACCGAAGTACCTCGTGGTCAACGCGGACGAGGGCGAGCCCGGCACGTTCAAGGATCGCTACATCATGGAGCGGGACCCGCACGCGCTCCTGGAGGGCATGATCATCTCTGCCTACGCCATCGGCAGTCACAAAGCATACGTATACGTCCGCGGCGAGTACTTCGAATCGGCCCGTCGTCTGCAGCGTGCCATCGGTGAGGCGCACAGCCGGGGTTGGCTCGGCAAAGACATCCAGGGGACCGGCTTCGACCTGGAGGTGGTCATCCACTCGGGGGCCGGTGCCTACATCTGCGGCGAGGAAACCGCGCTGCTTACCTCGCTCGAGGGCGGAAAGGGCTTTCCGAGGCTCAAGCCTCCCTTTCCGGCCGTCTCAGGTCTCTTCGGGTGCCCCACGATCGTCAACAACGTGGAGACGCTGGCCTGTGTCCCCTTCATCCTGCGCGAGGGAGCCGGACGCTTCGCCGGCCTGGGCACGGACACTCAGGGCGGCACACGGCTCTTCTGCGTGTGCGGGCACGTGGCACGGCCGGGTGTCTATGAGGCCTCGGTCGGGGTGACCCTGCGGGAACTGATCGAGGGATATGCCTTGGGCATGCGCGACGGCAACAGGCTCAAGGCCGTGATCCCCGGCGGCATCTCGGCCAAGATCCTCACCGCCAGTGAGATCGACGTGACCATGGACTTCGACTCCCTGATGGCCGCTGGAAGCATGGCCGGCTCAGGGGGCGTGATCGTGATGGATGAGACGACCTGCATAATCGACGCGCTCGAGTCCGCGGCCCGGTTCTTCGCCGATGAGTCCTGTGGACAGTGCTCGCCCTGCCGTGAGGGAACCGGATGGGTGCATCGCATCATGCGCCGCATCACCGAAGGGCGAGGACAACTCAAGGACGTGGACGAACTGCTCGCCGTCGCGGACGACATGGAAGGAAAGACGATCTGCGTCTTCGCAGATGCGGCGGCCTGGCCGGTCCAGTCGTACATCACGAAGTTTCGGGACGAGTTCGAGGAGTACATCCGCACAGGGCGCAAGGCCCGCCACACGGAAGCCGCGTAATGCCCAGACTGAGCATCGACGGCCGTGAGATGAGCGTCCCTGAAGGGACCACGGTCATCCGGGCCGCGGAAGAGCTGGGGATATACATTCCCCGGTACTGCTACCACCCCGGGCTCTCGATCGCGGGCAACTGCCGCATCTGCCTCGTTGAGGTGGAGAAGGCGAACAAGCTGCAGATCGCCTGCAATATGGTTGTGGCCGAGGGAATGGTCGTGCACACCAGGAGCGACAAGGCCGAGGAAGGCCGGCGCGCGGTGCTGGAGTTCCTACTCGCCAACCACCCGCTCGACTGTCCTGTCTGCGACCAATCCGGTGAGTGCGACCTGCAGGACTTCTACATGAACTTCGGGCTCTACAACCCGCGCTTCAGGGAGCACAAGGTCAAGAAGCAAAAGGCCGTGGCCCTCGGTCCGCATGTGATGCTGGATCAGGAACGCTGCATCCTCTGCTCCCGGTGCGTGCGCTTCACGGATGAGATCACCAAGACCGGCGAGTTCGGGATCTTCAAGCGCGGAGATCGGGCCGAATTGGGGCTCTACCCTGGCGTCATGCTCGACAACCCCTACTCGGCCAATGTGGTGGACATCTGTCCCGTCGGCGCACTGACCGAACGGGATTTCCGCTTCAAGGCGAGGGTGTGGTACCTCTCCAGCGCCCCGTCCCTCTGCAACGGCTGCAGCCAGGGATGCAACATCGACGTGCACTACATGCTCGACAGGCCGCACTTGAACGACGGGGCTCGCCTTGTGCGCGTGAAGCCGCGCTACAACCCGAACGTCAATGAGTGGTGGTTGTGTGATGCGGGGCGCTACGGTCTGGGTTGGGTCGATCAGGGAAGACTCGATAAGGTGCGCGGGCCATCGGGGGATGCGGATGCAAGTTGGGATCGGGCTCTCACTGCGATCGCGGCAGCCCTGAAACGGTCGAGCGAGGGGGAGGACGGGGCGGGCGGCGGCGGTGGCACGCGGATCGGCGTGATCGCTTCGGCCAAGCTCACGAACGAAGAACTCTTTCTGATCCGGGAGATCTTTCAGGGCGCTCTCGGCGCCCGGATCAGCGCATCGGTTCCGGAGAAGCCCGGGTCCAACGACGACTTCCTGATCAAAGCGGACAAGAACCCCAACACCATGGGCGCGACCCTGCTGGGCCTCGCCGGCCCGGACGCACCCGATGCCGCTCATCTCGTGGACGAGGCGCTGGCAGGGAATCTCGACGTCCTGTGGGTCTTAGGGCACGACCTGCTGGAGCTGTTTGGAGAAGGGAAGGTCCGAGAGCTCCCGGAGAAAGTTGGTCTCTTCGTCTTCTCCGGGACGAACGAGAACCCGACCGCGGCTCTAGCCCATTGGGTCCTTCCCGGAGCAGCGTATCTGGAGAAGGACGGTACCTTCGTGAACTGCCACGGGCGCGTGCAGCGCATCGGCCGGGCCTTTCCTCCGCCCGCGGGCTCCCGAGAGGACTGGCGCGTTCTCCTGGAGCTGGCCCGGCGGTTGGGTCTGGCCCTCGATTGGGCTGAGCCGCGAGAGATCTTCCAAGGGCTCGCCGAGGCGGTGGCGCCGTTCGCAGGGCTGAGCTACGAGACGATCGGGGCGCAGGGGGCTGAGGTGGTGGCGCCCGAGCTCCCGGCGGGGGCAGCCGCGTCGTGATCGACCTGCTCATCAAGCTCGTCCTGACGAGCTTCGTCCTCTTCCTGGTGCTGAACCTAGCTGGACTTCACACCTGGGTGGAACGAAAGCAGTCGGCCCTAAGCCAGGACCGGATCGGCGCCAACCGCGCGCCCATCCTCGGCTTTCGAATGTTTGGGTTGTTCCACGGCATCGCCGATGCGCTGAAGATGTTCACCAAAGAGGACATCGTACCGGCCGGAGCCGACCGGACCCTCCACCTGCTGGCACCCTTCTTCTCGGTCTTCTTCGCCCTGCTGGCATTCGCGGCGATCCCATTCGGGGACCGCCTCATCGTGGGGGATCGGGTCATCGTGCTCCAGATCGCCAACATCGACGCGGCGCTCCTCTACGTCTTCGCCATGCTCTCCCTGGGAATCTACGGCGTGATCCTGGCCGGCTTCGCCTCGCGCAACAACCTCGCGATTCTGGGAGGAATACGGGCTACGGCGCAGATGATCTCCTATGAGATCGCCCTGGGGATCTCGATCATCGGTGTGGTCATGGTGTACGGCACCATGAATCTGAGCGAGATGGTGCGGGCCCAGGGGCAGATGATCGGCGGCTGGATTCCCCTCTGGGGCATCGTCACCCAGCCTGTCGCGTTTTTCATCTTCTTGACCGCAGCCCTCGCCTTAACCAAGCGACTCCCCTTTGACCTGCCAGAAGCCGAGTCGGAGATTGTCGGGTACTTCGTCGAGTACAGCGGAATGAAGTTCGGGATGTTCTTCCTCACGGACTTCCTGGAAACCATCGTCGTGGCCTGCCTAGCCACGACGCTCTTCTTCGGCGGGTGGCAAGTGCCATTCCTCGCGCCGGACGGCTTCCACTTCCCGTGGGGAGCAGAGATCCCCGTCTCAAACTGGCTTTACGCCCTGCTCGGCTTCGCAAGCTTCTCGGTCAAGTGCCTGATCTTCTTGTTCGTGTTTATGCAGGTACGGTGGACCCTGCCGCGTTTCCGCTACGACCAGCTGATGAGCCTGGGCTGGAAGGGGCTCTTCCCGATCTCGGTGGTCAACATCGTGGTGACCGCCCTGGTGCTGATCCTTATCAGGGAGGCGACATAGTGGGTGTGAAAGAAGTCAGCAGGCCAAAACTGACCTTTTGGGAGCAGACCTATGTTCCCCAGATCTTCGGCGGCCTCCGTATCACGTTCACTCATTTCTTCCGGAACCTCTTCATCCACATCGCCCACCGCTTTGGCCGCCTTCGCGATACTCGCGCAGGCGCCACCATCCAGTATCCCGAAGAGCTGAGGCCCCTCATGTCGCGGTATCGAAGCCGTCACCGACTGACGGTACGCGACGACGGCACACCCCGCTGCGTGGGGTGCATGCTCTGCGAGACGGTCTGTCCGGCCAAGTGCATTACGATCGTGCCTGCCGAGCATCCCGACCCCCACGTCGAGAAGTACCCAGTCCGCTTCGACATCGACTTGGGGATCTGCGTCTACTGCGGCTATTGCGTCGAGGTATGCCCTGAAGATGCGATCCGGATGGACACGGGGATCCTCGACCTCGCAGCCTACTCCCGGGAGGCCATGCAGCTCGATATCCATGAGCTGATGAACCCTGAGTTGCGTAAGCCTGTCAGCGACTGTGACCTGCATTTCCCCCACCAATGCGCGTTGGCAGGTGGAGATTTGAAGGGCAGCTGGGAGGGTGTCCACGAGTCATAAGGCCGGTCAACTGAGCGTTGCGGACCGTTTGCTGACCGAGACTTCCACGTCGGGGACGGGGGCGCGCGGGCGCGGCCTTTGGCCGCCCGCCCACGGTGCGCCTGGTTGAAGTCTCCCGGACGCTCCGGATAGAGCAGCGCACCGGCACGCGTTCCCGTCGACCGCAGGCACGTGCTCCCCGAACGCGATGCTCGCGTACCAGGAGCGCCGCGCGGTGGAGGTCCGTGCCCGCGCATAGTAGCCGAGTCCCTCCCACGCCTTGAGCACATCCTCGAGCGGCGCCGCCGCGAGAGCACGCACGTCCGGGAACCGCTCCATCCAACTGCGGTAGTACGGAACGACCACCTCCACGCGGGTCTGTTGCAGCATCACCTCCGAGATCCACACGCCGCACGGCCGCGGATCCTCCCGCCAGGGCAGCGCCCGCCGGTGCGCATCGTAGAAGCCCAGCAGGGCTCGGCGGATGCGGTTGAGCCTGGCGTTCGACATCTTGGGCATGGCCTGAAGGGCTCTCTCCTCCCCGGAGGCTCCGGTGCGCTTCACCACCTACACAAAGTACAAGGGGGGCTGGGCGGACGCGCTCAACCTCCAGGCGCTGCTCGGCCATCTCTCCGACTTCCTGCTGAACGGCGGCCCGTACTACCACCCGTACTGGGGGTGGTCCGGTACCGACGATACGAATTCGCTCGATGGGCTCAAGCGGGCGCTCCTGAAGGCCCTGCTCGAGAGCGGCCAGCTCACGCCCGAGATGATCAAGGAGCTGCGCGGCGAGGGCGAGGGCGACGCCGACGTGCAGCAGAGCATCGCGGAGCTGCTCGACCGGCTGATCGAGCGCCTCGCGGAGGAGGGCTATCTGACCACGAGCGCGTCCGGCGCGCCAACCATGATGGGGCCGACACAGAACGTGACCGTCCAGGGTACCCTGGACGAGGCCCAGGAGGCCGCACAGCAGATCCAGTTCGATCTGACGCGCAAGGGAATCGACTTCCTCGGCTACAGCGCGCTCAAGGGCCTCCTCTCGGCGGTGGGCCAGTCGAGCGTGGGCTCGCACGATACGGCGCACCTGGCAACCGGGGTCGAGGCGGGGGCAGCGAGCCGACCGTACGAGTTCGGGGACACCATGAACCTGGACATCTCCGCCACGCTCACGAACGCGCTCGCCCGCGCGCTAGAGCAGGGCGGGCTCCCGGAGGGCGGCCAGCTCGATCTCGACTATCAGGATCTGATGGTCCACCAGGCGGAGTACCGCTCCTCGTGCGCGACCGTGCTGATGCTCGATGTGTCGCACTCGATGATCCTGTACGGCGAGGACCGCTTCACGCCCGCAAAGCGCGTCGCGCTCGCCCTCTCACACCTGATCCGCACGCAGTTTCCGGGGGACAGCCTCAAGGTGCTCACCTTCGGCGACCGCGCGGAGGAGATCCCCCTCTCGCAGCTCGCCAAGGCGCAGGTGGGGCCGTACCACACGAACACCGCGGAGGGAATCGAGGTCGCGCGCCGCATCCTCACCGCGCAGAAGAAGGACATGCGGCAGATCATCATGATCACCGACGGCAAGCCGAGCGCGGTGACGCTGCCGGACGGGAGGATCTACAAGAACTCGGGCGGGATGGACGCGCTGATCCTCCAGCGCACCTTCCAGGAGGTCGCCACGTGCCGGAAGGCGGGAATCCTGATCAATACCTTCATGCTGGCACGCGATCCCTATCTCGTGCAATTCGTGCAGAAGGTGTCGGAGATCGCCCGGGGGAAGGCGTACTTCACGACCACCATAACCCTCGGGCAGTACATCATGATGGACTTCATGCGGAGGAAGCGCCGCCGGATCGCCTAGGAACCGGCAGTTCCGGCGGTGCTCGCCCACCCGGTAGTCCTAGGGCGGCCGCGGGCGCCCATCGTGCCAGGCTGATCATATCGGTTCCTCCGTGTCGGGGTCGCACTTTTCGCGACCTCGGGTACCGGAAACTGCAAGCATCACGCCCGCCCGTCCGGGGGTGTGGGTTCCCGGGGAACCCGGGGCCCCCTATCCTTTGGGAGCTGCGGGGACCGGGCCAGCGAGCTCATGGACTTCGCTGCACCGGCGCCTGGACTCGGCACCTGGAGAGGAGTGGAGATGAAGCTTGGTTCGCAGGTGCCCTTCTTTCAGGTCGACGCCTTCGCCGACCGGCCCTTCCACGGAAGCCCGGCCGCCGTCTTCCTGCCGGACGAGCCGCTTGACCCGCGCGCTATGCAGCTCATGGCCCGCGAAATGAGCCTCTCCGAGACCGCATTCGTCCATCCCGCGCGGGACGGCTGGGAGATCCGCTGGTTCACGCCGATGGTCGAGGTCTCGGCCTGCGGGCACGCGACGCTCGCGGCCGGGCACATCCTGATGGAGGAGCGTAGGCTCGAACCCCCCATCCGCTTCCAGTCGCCGAGCAGCGTGGTGCTCGTGGAGGGCAGGCCGGGCGATCTCTCCATGACCCTCTCCGCCGATCCGCCGGAGATCGAACTCCCCCCCTCGGGGCTCCTGCGGGCCCTCGGCTGCCACGAGGCCGTGCCGGTGCTCCGCTCGCGGCAGGTCTGGGTGGTGCGCCTCTCCGGGCAGCGGGAGGTGGAGGTGCTCACCCCCAACGTGTCCACGCTGCTGGAGGTCGACATCGGCGACGGGATGCTCGGGGTCGCGGTGACCGCACCAGGGCTCGAAGGCGCCGACTTCGTCTCCCGCTTCTTCGCGCCCTGGGTCGGCATCCCGGAGGATCCGGTCACCGGGCTCGCGCACACGGCGCTCGCACCCTACTGGGCCCGTCTGCTCGATCGCACGCGGCTCCGGGCGCGTCAGCTCTCGGCCCGCGAGGGAGACGTCGGGGTCGAGATGCGCGACGACCAGGTCGTGCTCTCCGGCCACGCCGTCACGATCGCGCGCGGGACCATGCGCGCGCCCCTGCTGGAGGCCGCGGCCGGTCCCGTCACAGCGCGGTGAGCACGCCGAACAACAGCTGCCCGTCGTTGTTCGAGCGCGCGCCGCGCTCCATCGCTCCACTGTCGTAGTGGTCCACGAGGGTGAGCTTAAGGCTCACCCGCTCCGTGAGCTGGGCCGCCAGGGCTGTGCGTGGTCGACACCGTTGCCACTCCTGCGTTGTCGAGCTGCAGGCGCCAGAACGTCTCGGAGTTGAAGCTGACTCTCCCGCCCGCCAGCTCTCTACGCGCGCGGAGCCGCACCAACCAGCGGGCGCGCACCTCGGGATCCTCGATCCCGACCGGGACCCACCGCGCGTCCGTCCGCTCCCCGAGCACCCCTACGCTCAGGTCGAGCTGCCCCTGCTCGCTCCGCACGACCGTGTACTTGGCGCCGATCCCCCACTCGACGCGCAGGTTTAGACGCTTCTCGAGGCTGCGCTCGATCCGACCGAACAGGAACGGGCTCCACTGTTTGAGCGGCCTGTGGTCGTAGCTCGCATCCGCGGTCCACGAGCGCCGGGTGACGAAATCCAGGCCGCTCTCCGGGTCGGTTGCTTCGCCGTACGTGAAGCTCCCCCCGAGCCCCACCTCGCGCAGGCTGTCCGTGTGCGCGACGCCGCTGCGCACGCTGACCGTCGCCTGATCGGTGTTGCCGAAGAAGAGCGAGGCCGCGATCTCCCCCTCTACCTGCCAGGCATCCTGCGCGGCGGCGAGCGCGGCCGGGCCGAGGACGAGTGCGGGCGCTACCCGCGCGAGCGCGGAGAGCGCAAGCGAAGCCACCCGCCTGCCGTGCCGCTCCGAGAGGAGCCGGAGGGGAGCCGACAGCGCGTGGAGGCCGGCTCGTGCGAATCGTGGCATGCGCGGCCTACCCGCGCGTGGACGACAGGTTCGAGCGGGTGCGGTTGCCGAACCCGGCGTCCGGGATGTATCCCTTGGACCGTGGCATACATCCTTCGACATGGCGCTTTCGCCACCACGCGGGGGAAAGATGGCAGACTTCGCGGTACTGCTTGTGCTCACGCTAGCCGAGGTCGGCTACGCGTTCCTGAGCCTACCCAAGTTCTGGCTCGCGCTCGGACTGATCGTGATGGCGATCTGGAAGGCGCTGCTGGTCACGCTCTACTACATGCACCTCCGCTTCGAGCCGAAGCGGTTGTGGGTGCTCGCCACGGCGCCTCTCCCCCTGGTGGTGATCCTGATCGCCGCGGTGCTCACCGAGTTCTGACCAGCGGGCCGACCTGCGGCCCAGCGATCAGGAAGGCGAGGGTTCCAGCCCTGACGACCGGAACCTCTCCCACCTGCCGAGAGTGTAACTCGATATGCAGCACAGTATGGGCTACACCGGTCTCCAGATCGGGATGTTTCTCGGCGGACTCCTGATGGCGCTTGTCCCCATTGTCCTCGCCGTCGGCCTGGGCGTCTGGGCGTTCCGGCAGCGCGGCCGGACCGAGCAAAGCAACGTGCGGACCGATCCCAGCAGTCAGGAGACCTCATGAGCTTGCCCGCCGCACCTCCCCAGTCCTCGGAACCCGCGCCCCCCGATCTCCGTCGCCTCAGTGGAACCGTCGCGCGCGGCGTGGCCGCCGGGATCGTCGGCGCCACGGTGATGGCTCTGTGGTTCCTGGTGGTCGACAGCTCCGAGGGGGCACCGTTTCGCACTCCGAACTTCGTCGCCGGGTCGCTACTCGGCATAGGCGAGCTGCTGATGGGGATCGGCCCGATCCTGCTCTACACGCTCATTCACTATGGCGTGTGGGTGATCGTGGGCCTGGTGGCGGCCTGGGTGATCTCCCAGGTGGAGACCGCGTCCCCGATACTGCTCGGCCTGGTGCTCGGGTTCCTGCTGTTCGATCTGGTCTTCTACGGGAGCGTTGTGGTCACCGGGGTGAACGTGGTGCAGGCGCTCGGGTGGCCGGAGGTGCTCGCGGGAAATCTCCTCGCCGGCATGAGCCTGATGGCCATCCTACACTGGAGCGGGCCCACCCGGAAAATCACCTCGTGGGAGGCGCTCGGTGAGAACAGGGTCGTGCGCGAGGGGATCATCTGCGGCCTGATCGGCGCCACGGTGGTGGCCGCGTGGTTCCTCGTCATCGACCTGCTCCGCGGCCGTCCCTTCTTCACCCCCGCCGCCCTCGGTTCCGCCCTGTTCCTCGGCTCCACCACCGTGGAGACCGTGAGCATCGAGGCCGCGACCGTGATCGGCTACACCGTGCTCCACGTGCTCGCCTTCGCGGTCACCGGCTTCCTCGCCGCCGCGATCACTACCGCCGCGGACGACACGCCGCCGCTGATCATCGGCGCCGTCATGTTCTTCGCGGTGTTCGAGGCGTTCTTCATGGGCCTGCTCGCGATGGTCGCCGAGTTCCTGCTGGGCTCGCTCACCTGGTGGACGATCGCGGTCGGGAACGTCATGGCTGCCGTGGCTATGGGATGGTACCTGTGGGAGCACCACCCCAAGATCCGGGCGGCGCTCGCGATGGATCCGCTGGATCGGACGGACTGAGCGCGAGCGGGGCTACGTCGCCCGGTTCGGGCACTACACTGATCCCCGCGGAGCAGCCGCTCCGCGGGGATCCTCGCATCTGACTCGGAAGGCCTGGTCAGCGGAGGGCGTCCACCACCGCCGAGATGGTTCGGCATCGCCTGGGCACACGCGCCGCCCAGGCGGGAGGGCGGCAACTCGACTAACTGCCGCTCATCTGCGCACATTTACGTAGGTTGGGGCTCGGGGATCTTGGTTAGACGCCCTTTCGCTGGCATGTGGATCTATGAAGCGGTGTCTTTGCATGGGTTGCGTTTTCATCGCAGCCCTGAGTTGTGCGAGAGTTCCGAGCTACAACGCTGAGCGTGATTGCCGTGCTCCTGTCGCCGGCGAGCTCCGGCCGCCATCAATCGACATGCTGGCCGGGCGGTACCGATTGGTCTTCCTTGGTACGTTCAGAGAGGCACGAGGCAAGCTGGTTGAGGGTGAGCTCGTCTTGATGGCACGCCCGGAAGAACTTCGGGTTCTTCAGCGGAATCTGTGGGTGATTTGACGGCCTGAGGGAGACCCCGGAGCTGCGGTCGGGTGGGAGGAGGTGCATCCTGCGGAGTTTGTGGTACGATGTGTCTTGCGAAGAACCCATCGACACCACGCCCCCCGACAGGATGCAGCTGAAGACTATCCTCAACCGGGTCCCGAAGCACAAGTCCTTCGTCTACGGAAAGGCTTGCCTGCGTGAAGAGCGGAGGCGGGTCACGCTGGACGTGGAGCTTTGACCCCGCAGCAACGCGCGGCCAATATGCTCGGGATGCTCCCGCTCAAGACCCGGATACGACACGCTTGCGCCGGGGCGTTTCGAGTTCGTCCCCCTGTGGGGGATCGCGGGTGTCTTTCGTGTACACCATGCGCCGGGTTGACTGCCCCAGGTGCGGCGTGGTGGTCGAATCGGTCCCCTGGGGCAGCGGCAAGCACCAGACGACGGCAACGTACGCCTGGTTCCTCGCGCGCTCGGCGAAGCGGATGAGTTGGTCACAGGTGGCTGAGGCGTTCCAGGCGTCGTGGGATCGCATCTTCCGATCGGTCGAGATGGCCGTGGGCTGGGGGCTTGCGCGGCGCAAGCTGAGCGGCGTACAGGTGATCGGCATCGACGAGGTTTTGTGGCACAGGGGCTACAAGTTCCTCACGGTCGTCTACCAGATCGACGAGGGCATGCGCAGGCTGCTGTGGGTAGGCAAGGACCGCAGGACCGGACGTTGCTCAAGTTCTTCCGCTCGTTTGGCCGCGAGCGCAGCGCCCAACTCCGGTTCATCTGCAGCGACATGTGGCAGCCGTATCTGAAGGTGATCGCACGCAAGGCGTCCGGAGCCCTGCACGTGCTCGACTGATTCTATATCATGGCCCACCTGGGCAAGGCCATCGATGAGGTTCGTTACGACGTATCACGCTGGAGGCTTCTTCTGCGCTATCCGTACGTCCTGAGGACGTATTCGCAGGCCTTCCTGCCTTGGCGCTGGCCGGTCCCGATCACTCAGAGGCAGAGGACCGCCGGATCATTCTTGGGGGTATTATCATGGCCCAAAGCTCAAGGACTCCATTGGGAGGTGGTATGATGGGGAGCCGGAACGGTGTGGTCGGCATATTGATCGGCGCAGCTCTTGTAACGGTCTTCCTCGTTCCGGCAAACGGTTCGGCCCAACAAGACGTTTTTCGGGTGGACCCGTGTAGCATATCGAACATCCTCTACACTACAGAGTTGGCGGCCCTGATCAACTGCGCTGCGTCGGGATACGCTCCAGACCAGTACAAGGTGGGATTGCTTTACGCCTATGGTATCACTCTTCCAGAGAACAATGCCGAAGCGGCCCGGTGGTTTCAAATGGCTGCCGAGCAAGGACATCCTGCAGCTCAACACAACCTCGGATTGATGTATGCCGATAGTGATGGCGTTCCTGAAGACGATGTCGAGGCGGTGCGCTGGTATCGGCTAGCAGCCGAGCAAGGGTACGTTCCAGCGCAGGGAAATCTCGGTGTGATGTACGACAACGGTCACGGCGTTCCTGAGGACGACGTGGAAGCCGTGCGCTTGTATCGGCTCGCTGCCGAACAGAGGTTCGGCCCTGCTCAGTACAACCTTGGTGTGATGTACAACCATGGTAACGGCGTGCTCGAAGACGATGCCGAGGCCGTACGCTGGTATCGGCTCGCTGCCGCACAGGGGTTTGCCGCTGCTCAATACAACCTTGGCGTGATGTATGACCATGGCGACGACGTACCTGAAGATGATGCGGAGGCCGTACGCTGGTATCAGCTTTCTGCCGCACAGGGGTTTGCCGCTGCTCAGTACAATCTTGGCGTGATGTACGACCATGGTACCGGCGTCCCCGAGGACGACGCCGAGGCCTTACGCTGGTACCGGCTCGCTGCCGAGCAAGAGTATGTGATCGCCCAGTTCGCACTTGGAATGATGTATAGCCAGGGCGTGGGCGTTCCCAAGGACGAGGCCGAGGCGGTACGCTGGTATCAGTTAGCGGCCGAGCAGGGAGATGCTCTGGCCCAGAGCAACCTTGGGGTGATTCTCGCCCAACGCTGGTATAGCTATCACGTTCGTCTGCTGGACGCGCACGGAGACGTTCTGGCCCAGGCTAACTTCGGATTGGTTGAACAGGACCTGGTCTTCGCCTACAAGTGGTTCACGCTTGCTGAGGCGCAAGGAAGCGAGACTGCGCAGACGAACAAGGGCGTAATCGAGCAGTGGCTGACTCGCGAACATATCGCTGAGGCTCAGAGGCTATCCCAGGAGTGGGTCGACACGCACCCCCCCCAGGGCGGGGGCGAACCTTCCGAGACGATCCGGCTTCCAGGCCGTTAAGGGGAAGACCGAACCTCTTCCTCGCCTCCGTGCAGTACGTCATGGGGCCCGACCACATGCCGTCCGACGCGTCAGAGCTGAGGGACATCGTCGGACAGCATAGGTCAGAAATCGCTGCTCTCATGCGATCTCGGCGCACCCAGACGAACGAGGTCGGCCGCTGTACAGCTCTCCTTCCGGCACTTACCGCGGGTCCTCTCGCCTTGATCGAGGTCGGCGCCAGTGCAGGGTTTTGCCTTCTACTCGATCACTTCCTCTACGATTGCTAGCCAGGGGGTGCCGGGACCACCAGTTGCGGCCGTAGCGAGCCTTCGCGACCGTGCAGTGTCAGCAAACGGGATGATGCTCGGACCGGAAAGGAGCAGGCCAATGACCGAGGCGAATGTGCCCGGCATCGAGTTCCAGACGGCGCCGCCCCTGGACGAGGCACAGTTGGAGGCTCTGTTCACCGAAGAGTGGGGTCATGCTTCCGCGCGAGGTTACAGCCGGGTGCTCGAGCATAGCCTCACATACGTCGCCGCCTTCAAGGATGGGGATCTCGTCGGCTTCGTGAATCTGGCCTGGGATGGTAGTGCCCACGCCTTCATCCTCGACACGGTGGTGCGCCCAGATGTGAGAAGGAGAGGCATCGGCATCCAGCTGGTCCAGCGCACTGTTGGGGCGGCGCGCGAAGCCGGCGTCAAGTGGATCCACGTGGATTACGAGCCAAATCTGGATGCGTTCTACGCGAAGGCGGGATTTCTGCCCACGAGGGCGCGCGTGCTCCACCTCGGAGGACGACCCTAGCGGCCAAGGATCTCGTCTCGCCGCCCCTCCGCGCGTGCGCCGCCGTCAGTGCGCTGGACGTTCGGAACCCCATATCGAGGAGGCGGATCGCTACCAACGAGCAAACTGTCGCCATCACCCGGCAACGGGAGGCCGCCGCGCCCGGTTGGGTGCTTGGGAACCGGTGATCGCCCAATGGATGTGAGCACTCTCCGGCTCCGACTGGGCCTGGTCGCAGTCGGCGCGTCTGCCTTCCCGCGGCAGCCTCATGTGACGAGGGCCTGGATCCCGGGGGAGGCGCTCCTGATCGACGGCTCACGCCTGCTTCCCCTCTACGGCAGCAACGAGATCGTCGACGTCGTGCGCCGGCGCTGATGACCTCCGATGTTCCTCGGACATCTCGCCCAAGGACTCACGGCCAAACGATGGGCTCCCCGCGTGAGCCTGGGCTGGTTCGTCGGCGCAGCGATCGCGGTGGACCTGCTCTGGCCGATCCTGGTCCTGCTCGGGGTCGAGCGGCTGCGGATCGTCCCGGGAGCGCTGGTCTTCGAGTCCTATCCATAGACGCACAGCCTCCTCATGGGAATCGTGTGGGGGATGGCCCTGGGTCTGGTCGCCCGCTGGCGGGGGATCGGCGGCTCCGCTGCGCTACTGATCGGAGCGTTCGTCGTGAGCCATTGGGTGCTCGATTTCGTCACCCATGTTCCCGATCTGCCGCTCTGGCCGGGACCTTCGCCTCGCGTAGGGCTCGGCCTCTGGAACTCGATCCCGGGCACCCTGATCGTGGAGAGTGCTCTGTGGATTGGTGGAATCGCGATCTATCTCCGCACGCTGCCGCTCCGCGGCGCTCTGCCGGCCGTGGCCTTTTGGTCGCTCGTCGCGGTCTCCATGCTCCTGTGGGCGATCAGCCCCTGGAGCCCTCCCCCTCCGAGCGCGGCCGCCGTCGGGCTGATCGGCTGGGTCACGATCCCGTGGGCCGCGGCGGCGGACCGACGCCCTTCCGCTACGTCTCCGCCCCCAGCCTCCTGAGCACTGCGAGCATGCGGACATCGTAGGGGTCCCCGGAGGGATCGTCCCGCGCGACGTCCGGGCGCTCCTGCGGCGTCTCGAGCAGCAGCGGGATCCCGCGGCTCCGCTCGTCCGCGAGCAGCCAGGCGAAGGGCTCCTCCCCGATCTCCCCCTCCCCGATCAGCGTGTGCCGGTCGCGGTTGGATCCGAGCGGTCCCACGGAGTCGTTGAGGTGGAAGAAGGAGGGCGCCGCGCCTACCGCCTCCTCGAATTCGTCGAGCACGGATTTGAGCGTGGCCTCGGACTCGGTCAGATCATAGCCCGACACGAACAGGTGGCACGTGTCGAGACCGTAGCCCGCCCGCGGGCGCACGTCGTCGGGGAGGTGCGCGAGGATCGCGCCGACCTCCTCGGCGTCCTTCCCGAAGGTGCTGCCTGCGCCGGCCGAATTCTCGACGTAGAGCTTGGTGTCTCCCGGATGCGCGCGCAACGCGCGGACCATCGCGCGCGCGACGCGCTCGGCCCCTTCCTCGGCGCCGGCCGTCCGCGGACAGGAGCCTGGATGGAAGCAGACGCTGCCCACACCGAGCATGGTCGAGCGCTCCAGCTCCTTCACGAGCCCCGCGACCGAGCGCTCCCACTTCTCGGGATCGTCGGTCGCGGCGTTCAGCACGTACGCGCCGTGCACCATCACGTGTGCGGGTTCCATGCCGGTCTCGGAGATCGCTCGCTTGAAGCGCTCGACCCGCTCCCCCCGGATGGTCGACTTGTCACCGTAGAACTTGGGGATGGCCGTGAAGATCTGCACTGCGGCCATGCCGGCACCCGCGGAGCGCCGCACCGCCATGTCGATCCCCCCGTTGTCCACGGGGTGGGTGCCGATGATGTGACGGCTGCGCGCCATGGAAATCGGAGCGTCCGGCCTCAGCGCGCCCCGTCGTCCTCACCCGGCTCGTTGCCGAGGAAGCGCTGGAGCCGGGCCAGGTAGTAGACCAGGAGCCCGCCCAGCCCGATGAAGGTAAGCCCCAGGATGAGCGCGCCCAGCGCCCCGCCGATCCACCAAGTCATCAGCTCCCAGATCGCGAAGCCGAAGCAGAAGACGATCGCAGTCGCGATCAGGAAGCGGTGGAATCCGATCAGCGACATGGGTTCTCCGGAAGGCGCGACGTCAGCCGTGCGCGGTGGCCGCGTGCTGCCGCGCTTCGGCACGCCACTCGGCGTACTCCTCGCGCGTCCACCTGAACCAGATTGCGGTGATGGCGGCCCATAAAATGAGCATCCCAGGGATCCACATGATCAGCCCACCCAGACGCTGATCCTCAAGCGGGTCCAGGCCGCTGATCCGCGGGGCCAGGTCGTAGAACTGGTACAGCACGCTGTCGCTCATCGTGATGAAGGCGGACAGGATCGTGGACGGGATCCCGAACGCGAACACATACATCATGAGCAGCGGGCCATCCGGGATGCGCTCCAGCTCCGCCACCGGCGCGATTACCGGCCACCACATCATGACCGCGACCGCCATGAACATCAGGTGCTGGACGATGTGAAGGTCGTGGTTCAGGAGCGCGGCGTTGTAGCTGGCCGGGAAGTGCCACCCCAGGAAGACGAGGTTGTAGGCCAGGAACGCGACGCCGGGATGGGTCAGCATCCGTGCGGCCTGCAGCACCCGAGCATGCCGGAGCGTCCGTCGGATCAGCCAGGCCGGCACCCCGAGCAGGAGCAGCGGCGGCATCACCAACATCAACAGGATGTGTTGCACCATGTGGGCGCTGAACAGGAAGCGATCCGAGAGCGCATGCAGGGGACCGTTGAGCGAGGCGAACAGAACCGCGACGCCGAGCCACCAAGCCACCGTCCGCGCGTTTCCCACCGGCTCCTCCGCCCAGCTGTGCCTGCGGCGCAGCGGCCCTACCAGCGCCCACCAGCCGAGCCCCAGCGCGAGGCAGCCGATCACCACGCTTGCGTGCAGCTCGAGCCCATCCGCGATTGCCGCGTCGGCGACCCCGTGCAGCAGCATCGGTGCGGGATGGTTCATCATCACCTGCGGCGCCCTATACCGTGAACAGGGGCAGATAGTAGTAGAGCACGATCAACCCCGAGACCATGAAGATCGCGAGCGAGAGTCCCGCTAGAAATAGCGCGGTGAACACCTTCGAATCGAACCTGAGGTGCATGAAGAACATCACCACCAGTAGGACTTTGCCGGCGGACAGCACGAGCAGGAGCGGCACCAGCGCCCCGGCCAGTGCCGGGATGTAAAAGATCGCAACCTCTATCCCGGTCATGATCGCCAGGATGATCCCGATCATCCAATAGAACCCGACCGACGCGTGCGTTGGCTCCTCGTGCTCTTTCTTTCCGCGCGGAGGTGGCGGGCCGTATCTCGGGGATGCCTCTGCCATCAGCGCGCTCTGCCTACTGGATGAGGTAGATCAGCGTGAAGATCACGATCCAGACGATGTCGACGAAGTGCCAGTAGAGTCCCGCGATCTCGACCGCGAGCGCCCGCTCGGGGGGAAGCTTCCCCCGGATCGCCAGGATCAGCAGCGTGACCATCCAGATCACCCCGCCCGTCACGTGCGCGCCGTGGAACCCGGTCAGCACGAAGAAGCTCGAGCCGAAGATGTTGCGCTGGATCGTGAGCCCCTCGCCCACGAAATGAGTGAACTCGTAGACCTGGAAGCCCAGGAAGATGCTGCCGAAGACGATCACGACCGAGAGCCAGAGGATCGAGAGCCTGCGGCTGCCCCGGGTGACGCCGTCCAGCGCGAGCACCATCGCCAGCGAGCTCATCAGCAGCACGAAGGTCGAGACGCTGGTGAGCGGGATGTTCAGGATCTCGTGCGGGAAGGGCCCCTGCACGCTCGACCGCTTGTAGACCATGTAGGTCGAGATCAGCGTCCCGAAGAACAGGCACTCGGACGCAATGAAGGTCCAGAACCCGACCTTCCACGAGGGGAGCCCCGTGGCGGTGTAGTGGTGGTCGGTCGTCGCGGCGGCGGCGTGCGCGGTCATGGGACGCTCACGAGTGTGCGGAGGCCGGGAACGGATCCTCGAACGCCCACGCGAAGATGCCGACCGCCGTAGGGACGAGCCCCAGGAGCGGCGCCCACCAGAGGCCCGTCATCACCAGCCCCCAGGTGAGGGTGATCCCCGCGGCCACCACCAGCGGCCAGAACGAGTTGGATGGCATCTCGGGCTCGACCGTGACCTCGGCCATGCTCGCGGCCTGTACGCTCTCGCGCTCCCCGTCGTGCCAGAGCGGCTCGCGGGTCCGTACGCGAGGCAGCTGGGGAAAATTGTAATGCAGTGGCGGCGAGGGGATCGACCACTCGAGCGTCGGGCTGTTCCACGGGTTCGCACCGGCGGGCGCGCCGGTGCGCGCGCTCCGGAGCATCACCAGCACCCACACGACCACCGAGATCCCGAAGAGCACCCCACCCACCGTCGAGAGCTGGTTGTAGATCTCGACGTTGAGCGCCTCGGCGTAGGTCCAAGTGCGCCGGGGCATCCCGTACATCCCCGACATGTGCATCGGGAAGAAGGTGAGATTTAAGCCGATCATCGCCAGCCAGAAGTGGAGCTGGCCCAGCCCCTCGTTGGGCATCCGGCCGGTCACCTTGGGAAACCAGAAGTAGAACCCGCTGAACAGCCCCATCATCGCGCCGCCCACGATCACGTAGTGGAGGTGGGCGACCACGAAGTAGGTGTCGTGCTGCTGGAGGTCGACCGGGGCAGCGGCGTGCATGATCCCCGACAGACCGCCCACCGTGAAGACCGCCAGCATCCCGATCGCGAACAGCATGGCGGTGTTGAAGCGGAGGGCCCCGCCCCACATGGTGGCCAGCCAGTTGAAGATCTTCACCCCCGTGGGGATCGCGATGATCATCGTGCTGGCGACGAAGAATGAGTCCGCGATCGGCCCGAGCCCGCTCGAGAACATGTGGTGGCTCCACACGCCCCAGCCGATGAAGCCGATCAGCACACCCGCGTAGACCATCACCGGGTACCCGAACAGCGGCTTCCGGGAGAACGCCGGGATCACGTCCGAGATCATGCCGAAGGACGGCAGGATCAGGACGTAGACCTCCGGGTGACCGAAGATCCAGAACAGGTGCTGCCAGAGGATCGGATCGCCGCCCGCGCTGGTCACGAAGAAGTTCGCGCCGAAAAAGCGGTCGAAGGCGAGCAGGACGAGCGCCACCGCGATCACGGGCATCGCGGTGATCAGCACGAAGCTGGTGATCAGCGTCATCCACGTGAACAAGGGCATGCGCATCAGCTTCATTCCCGGCGCACGCAGGTTCACGATCGTGGTAATGAAGTTCACGCCGCCCAGGATCGAGCTGATGCCCAGGATCGACAGCCCCACCACCCAGAAGTCCGTATTCAAGCCGGGAGAGAAGCGGAGCGAGCTCAGATTCGCGTATCCGGTCCAACCCACGTCCGGCGCAGCGCCGAAGAACCAGCCGACATTCATGAACAGCGAGCCGCACAGGTAGATCCAGTAGGATAACGCGTTCAGGCGCGGGAAAGCGACATCGCGCGCGCCGATCTGGAGCGGGACGACGTAGTTGAAGAACGCGACCGCCATCGGCATCGCCACCATGAACACCATGGTGGTGCCGTGCATCGTGAAGAGCTGGTTGTAGAGCTCGGCCGAGATGAGCGCCTGCTCGGGCCGCCAGAGCTGCGCGCGGATGATGAGCGCCTCGAGGCCTCCCACGAACAGGAAAAACAGGGAGGTGACGAAGTACATCACCCCGATGCGCTTGTGATCGACTGTGGTCATCCAGCTCCACAGGCCGCCCTGGTGCGCCTCGTGGATGGGAGCGCCAACCGACCCCGGAGTCTGCGTGGGGACACTCACGACCGGCCCCCGAACGTGGGACGATTCCGCCTGCCCCTCGGGCCGGGGCGGAGCGAGCACACGGCGCAGCCGCAGGTTGCGCAGCTCATGTCAGCGCGCGCCTCCGGGCGCGACCCCGCTTCCCGGGGACGACTCACGGCCCAGACTGTAGAGATATTCCGACACCGCCCTGACCTGCTCCTCGCTTAGGTTGTTGGGCGGGAAGTTGCCGCCCACCTCCGCGACCCCCGGCATCAGCGCGCCGGGCTTGATCTCGCGTGGTGCCGTGATCCACCGCGCCAGATTCTCGGGACTGTTCTCCAGCCATCCGACCAAGCTCGCGCGCCGCCCTAGCAGGGTCAGATTCGGGCCGATCGCACCCACGGCGTTGGTCCCCTGGATGGCATGGCAGGCGATGCAGCTCGAGCTGTGGAAGGTCTGCCGCCCCAGCTCGATGCGCGCGGGGCCGCCCCCGCCCGCCGCCACGACCAGCGCCGAGTCGGCTGCGGCCGCGGTGTCGCCAGCCACGCCACCCTGCCAATCGGCCATCCAGGCGCGCAACTCGGCGTCCGATTCCGCGATGACCCGCACCCCCATGAGCGAGTGCGAGGTGCCGCAGAACTCCGCGCACTGGCCCCGGTAGACGCCCGGCTCCAGGATCGTGAAGTGCAGGTAGTTGAACGCGACGGCACCCCCGCCCCCCGGCTCCGCCGGGGCAGCCTCCCCCCCCCCGGAGCTCGGAGGAGGCGCGGCGACGGTCGGGTTCACGTCGCGCTTGCCACCGAGCATCGGCACCCAGAAGGAGTGGATCACGTCGGCGGAGCGCATCCGGAGCGACACCGGAACGTCGACCGGCAGATGCAGCTCGTTGGCCGTGACCACCCCGTTGGGGTAGCGGAATTCCCACCAGAACTGGTGTCCGATCACGTCCACCACGAGCGCGCTCTCGTCCAGCTCCCGCTGGGTCGCGAACACCGTCTGGATGGTGGGAATCGCGATCATGATCACGATGACCGTGGGGATCGCGGTCCAGGCGAGCTCCATCCCGAGATGGCCGTGCCTCTGGCGCGGGTCCGGGGCATCCGGACGCGCGCGGAACCGGACCACGATGTACGCCAGCACTCCCCAGACGACGATCAGGATCGCCAGCGTGATCAGTGTGACCAGCCCGTAGAGGGAGTGGATCGACTCCGCAAAGTCGGTCTTCGGGGCGACGCTGGACTGCGGGTACTCACCTCCACAGGCGAACACGGCGAGCGTCAGGATGGCGGGCACGAGCACACGCAGCGCCCGCACGACGACGGCGCTCAAGGGGTCTGGAGGC
>Ga0310121_10001004_pt1 | contig 29744 bp, 27 predicted proteins | sample CB27_Tmax_986_MG_FD_203504 | JGI IMG/M metagenome (GOLD analysis project Ga0310121, IMG submission 203504) | Marine microbial communities from Western Arctic Ocean, Canada - CB27_Tmax_986 | ecosystem: Environmental > Aquatic > Marine > Oceanic | place: Canada: Western Arctic Ocean | collected... | reverse complement strand
GGTTGTCGATGATCCTGATGTCGTCCGGGTTGAACCCCGGGTGATCGTCGTCGCCGCAGAGGCCGCGAGGACGTAGCCCTCCCCTCGAATCGTTTCGATCAGCTGCTTGCCGAATCCCTCGTTCAGCTTACGGCGGAGGTTGTTCATATGGACTTTGACCGTCTGTGTGAACGGGTTGGTGTTCTCGTCCCAGATGTGCTCGAGTAGCTCTTCCTGGAGTACGGCTCGGCCTTCGTTCTTAACGAGGTAGTAGAGGAGCGCGAACTCCTTGGGCGTGAGGTGGATTTCGACCTCGTCGCGCCGCGCACGATTCGTGTTCGGGTCCAGCTCCAGCCCGCGGGTCGCAAGCACGGGCTCGCGCATGCCGCCCTCGCGCCGGCTGATGGCGCGGATGCGCGCCGTTAGTTCGCTAAAGGTGAAGGGCTTCACGAGGTAGTCGACGGCGCCCTCATCCAGGCCTTCGACGCGGTCCCGGATGCCGCTTCGTGCGGTCAACATGATGATGCCTCCACGAAAGTGGTCGGCGCGCAGCTGGCGGCACACGTCCACCCCGTCCACACGCGGGAGGTTGAGGTCGAGGCAGACGACGTCGTAGGCGTTGACGGCCGCTTTCTCGAGCGCCTCAGCGCCGTCGTAGGCGACATCGACTGCGTACCCGATCTTGGTTAATCCCCGCTCAATCGCGGAGGCGAGAGGAATGGCCATGACTGCTAGGACGGTGATGCGGGTAATCGTGCGTGTCACTTTGGGTGGCTCCTTTGTGTTGCTACCCCTTAGACCGCCGACCCGAGGATTTCTTACACAGAAGCAGAGATTTTTTTTCGAGCCGCCAAAGCCCGTCCCCGCCACATCCCCCTCGGGGTCTAAACAGGCGCTTCGACGCCGCTCAGCAAACATCCGCGGGATGCTCGTGACCGCCCGGTCGGCGGTCCTGTCGACACCGAGTAGCCGGACGAGGTTGAGGATCGGGCGGTCTTCGGGGGCCCGGAATTGCTGCTCCAACGGGGGCGACCCAGGCCCACCGCCGCCAAGCGCCTGTGCGGCAACCCGAGTAAGAGGCCGCTGCCTAAGAACGAGCCGCAGCCCGGGCTGCGGCTCGATACGAAGTGGCCCGACTGGGCGGGACTAAGCCCGAGGGAGAAGCGTCACTGGCCGCGAATCGCCAACCGTCTCGCAAGGGCTGGCGTCGCGACCGACGGCGATCTCGAGTCGCTCGTGATGTTGGTCGAGGCCTCCGATGCGCTGCGCTGGATCGTCGTTCTGCTGGAAGTTCGAGACGCGGAGTGGCTCGACTGCTCTCTCTTTGCCGTCAGCAGAGTGGTAGGTCGGGACTTTGTCTTCCGCGACCGTGATGCGGCTTGGGCTGTCGCCTTTGCGGGAGGGCATTACGGGCTTCGGACGTCCTGGAGTTATCTGAGTCTCGTCGTTTTCGTCAGCAGAGTCGTCGTTGCTCTCGGTGTCGCAGTCCGTTGTACTCGGTGTCACCGTCAAGGTCCCACCATAGCTCACCGAGGGAACGGCGTTCCCCAGTGCATCGCTGATGATCGACTGAGTAGGTGTCAGGAAGTAGTTTCCAGCTGGAAGCTCGCACGCGAGGTCGAGATTCAGCGTTGCGACGGCTAGATCAGAAGGAACTCCCGAGTAGGCGGCGATCTGAAGACCACTCATGTCGAACATCAGCCAGGCGCTATTGCTCGCCCCACCCGTGAAACCTTCGCCTCGGCCGAAGTAGGAGCTTCCCGTGACGTCGGGCCCGATCATGTCGGGCCTCTGGGAGTCGATGGTGAAGTTCAGCTGTGCCCCGGCGATCGGGGAGGAGTTATCCAGCTCGATGTTGAGCGATACAGAGGTGCCGGCCTCGGCGGTAACGTCCGAGAACCCGATGAGCACCGACGTACTGTCGTTTCCTAGGCTCCGTTCGTTCATGGTTGTGTTCCGTGTCAGAGACTCTGCGGATGCGGTAAAGACTAGGGCGAATGTCCCCGCGATAACCGCCAGCAGGCCGATGATCGTGATCGCGCTGGTTCTGATATTACTTAGACTCACTTGTGGTCTCCTCTTGTTAGTTGGAGGCGGGAGACGCCGGTCTTTTCTGGGACGCCCGCCCGACGCCTTCCGGGAGACGTCGGGACGCAGGCTTGAGCTCTTAACCTGTGTCTCCACCGAGTAGATGGGGATGCGGGAGCAAAAGGTGACGGTCCCGGGAGAAACATTTCCCGAGTTCGCACCCTTCTTTTAGTTTGTACAGGTCTGGGGATTCCCGGAGATCCGAGACTCGCACGAGCCGCGGAAGCTGGCGACGACGGTGCTCGGCCGCGAGATTTCGATGCCGGTCATCACCACCCCTGCCGGCTTCATTCGCGTTGCTCACCCGGACGGTGAGCTCGGCGTCGCCCGCGCGGCAGAAGCGGCCGGGACGGCCACGGGTATCGGCATTCTCGCGAGTTACCCGATCGAGACAATCACCGCCACTGCCTCCGACGTGTGGTTCCAGCTGTACATGATCGGCGGGCGCGAAGGTTCGGCCATCGCCGTCGAGCGGGCCGGCTGTCGGGTGCTCGTCGTGACCGTGGACTTCGCCCCCATCTCAGGGGCGATGGACCACCCCCACGGGCAGGCGGGCGTCCCCGATCGGGTCGATCTGCCGACCGCCCTACGCTACGCGCCGGAGATGATCACCAAGCCGCTCTGGGCGCTCAACTTCCTGCGTGCGGGCCTGGAATTGAAATTCCCCAACTCGCCGCCGCTGGATGGCAACGACGACCTCTCTGCGGGCCAGGTGGGCGCGGGAATCATGGCCTACCCCCCCCCCACCTGGGATGACATCGCCTGGGTGCGAAAGCAGTGGGACGGCCCGCTGGTGGTCAAGGGCATTACCGCCGTCGAGGATGCCCGGCGGGCGATCGCCGAAGGGGCGGACGCGATCTCGGTTTCGAATCACGGCGGCAACTCTCTCGACGGCTCCCCCGCCACGATTCGCGTACTCCCCAGCATCGTCGACGCCGTGAACGGTGAGATCGAGGTGCTCCTCGACGGCGGCGTAAGGCGAGGCAGCGATATCGTGAAGGCGCTCGCCCTGGGCGCGCGAGCGGTGCTCGTCGGCAGACCCTACATCTGGGCGCTCGCCGCTGGCGGCGAAGAAAGCGTCAGGCAGATCCTTGAGGTCTACCGCCGCGGCATCGATGGCACGCTCACGCTGCTGGGCTGCCCGTCGGTGCAAGACCTGAATATGTCGTACCTGCGACTCCCGGTGCCCCTCGAGTAGAGACGAACCGAGGCCATCACTGGGGCGACGCCGGTCGACGCGAGACACATGGCCGAGCGCCCTCGCCCGAAGTCTTCCCTCCCCGCACGCTCGTCTCCGCCCCCCGTGGGGCCGCTCCAGCTGCGCTCTCGCGAATCCAAGGCCGCTTACCCGAGACGTACCCCGTCGCCGGGCTCAATCCGGGTGGGGGCGCGGCGCTGCCTGACCATCTGGAGCACGAGCAGAAGCGGCAGAAACCGCCCGAGCAACATCGCAACCATGAGGATGACGACGGCCGTGTCCCCGAACTCTCGCGTGATCCCCGTCGACCAGCCAACGGTCCCCAAGGCAGAGGCGCTTTCGTAGAGGACATCGATGAAAGGTCCGTCGGTCACCCTCAGGAGCAGCATCGTCTCCACGAAGAGGAGTGCGGCAAACACAAAAGCGATGGTGACCGCCTGTCGGATCACCACCTGGGGAAGGTGTCGCCCAAAGACGACAACGCGATCGCGCCCCCGGATGGTCGAAACCGCCGCCAGGGTGAGCACAGCGAAGGTCGCGATCTTGATCCCGCCAGCGGTGGAGCCCGCGGCCCCGCCGATGAGCATCAGGGCCGACCCGAAGAGTTTGGTCTCGTCATGGAGCAGCCCCGAATCGACGGCGCTGAAGCCCGAAGTCCAATTAGCCGCCTGGAAGAAGGCGAGGAGGGGGCGGTTCCCAGGGGCCTCGGTGCCAAGCGTGCCCGTGTTCCGCCACTCATCGATCCCGATAAAGAGCGTGGCGCCCACCAAGAGGAGCGCGGTGGCAGTGAGGATGAGCTTGGCGTCAAGTGACATCCGCCGCAAGTCGAATCGAAGGACGGCGAGGATGACCGGGACCGCACCGAGCGAGCCGGCGAGCACGAGACTCGCGACCGTGACCAGTACGGCCGGATCATCGCCAAATGGGACCAGGTCAGCGCCCGTGATGTTGAAGCCAGCTACGTTGAACGCAGAGACCGAGTGGAACACGGCCCACCACAAGCTTCGCCCGGCGGGCACACCCGCGGCCGTAAAGCCGCCGAACAGCGCGAGCGCACCAAGGATCTCGAAGGTCGCCGAGTAGATCACGATCGTGCGCACAAAGGAAGCGGCCTCGCGCATACTGGGGGCGCCATAGTAGAGCCGCATCAGATTGCGGTCGCGGAGGCCGAGGTTACGGCCGAGCACCCACAGCACAATCCCGATACCCGCCATATAGCCGAGCCCGCCGATCTGGATCACGACGAGGATCACGGCTTCGCCGAAGAAGCTCCAATGCGCCTGCGTGTCGACGACGACGAGGCCCGTTACGCAGATCGCGGAGACCGTGGTGAACAACGCCTGAAGCCCCGTCGTGGTTTCGTCCCCGCTCGACGCCGCCGGGAGCATGAGCAGACCAGTCGCGGTCAGAAGCACAAGCCCGAACCCGACCAGGATACGGACGCTCCCCGTGCCAAAGGGTCGCGCCCGGCTCGTCCGTTCGATGCTGATGGTGCGCGTGCCCATCAGGCGTCGCCGCAGCGGACGCCGAGCGGTCACGTGCACTCACCCACGCGGACGCGCAGGGCTCTCGGAGCGTGCCCCTCGACAGCGCGCGGGGGACTCGCGTCCGCAGCCGGGGTGACAGAGACGACGTTCAGACAGAAGCTCCGGCCAGGGGGCTCCTCAGGCGCCGGCGATGGAAGCACGGGCACTCCAGCTCGGGGATATCCGCAAATGGCCTCGGCTGGCCCGGCGGCGGTGGCGGCGGCCGTGGTCTCAGATTGGGCCGCGGCTTGCCCAGGCGCAAGCTTGGCCTCGCGAGCGGCGCAACAGTGAGCCGCACCGCCGGCGACCGCCTGGAGCGCAACGTGCTGACGTCACCCACGTCCCGGGCTTCGGCGGTGTCACTACTCGTAACTGCAATGCTGAACTCGGAAGTTCATCTGTTCCTATCGAGAAATATTTCACGGATTCAGTGATGGCATTCGCTCGCTCACTCCTTGTGAATCCGTTCACGAATGACGGATGCAGCTATCAGTTCTTGGAGTTGCGAACAGCACCTTCATCGGGTAGCGTTCGGCTCGAAATCGGAGTTGGGACGGTGCCAAGGTGAAGATCCGAACCCATCTGCTGTTTAGCGTTCTCGAGGTCGATCGCGCCGGCCCGCATTGAGCGGGCCAAGCGCAGAACGACCTCGCCGCTGACCCCAGGGTCCAGACGCGAGGTAGAAGAAAAGCGGAGGGGGCCGAAATCGGCCCCCTCGCTCTGTCTACGCGAAACGCAGGGCTCCAGCCCCGCCAAACCGTACCCCCAGGGAGGCTTTCGATGGTTGACGTCAATTCGCCTCCCTCAGGCCGGCAACGACAACTCGCCCGTTTCGTTCGACCCGCCCAGGAGTTCATCCAAACCGAGAGCGCCAGCGCCCTTCTGCTCATGGCCGCCGCGCTAGCGGCCCTCTTCTGGGCGAACTCTCCTTGGCGCGGCGAATACGAAGAGCTTCTCGGGACGATCCTCGGCTTCGACCTTGGCTTCTGGGATGTGGAAGGGACCGTCCACTTCTGGGTCAACGACGTGGCGATGGTCCTCTTCTTTTTCGTCATCGGGCTCGAGATCAAGCGCGAAATCACCGTCGGCGAACTCTCGGACCCACGTGTGGTGGTGACGCCGATCGCGGGAGCGATCGGCGGGATGCTGCTGCCCCTCGGCTTGTTCTTGCTGATCGCGCAGGGAGGAGCTGAACGGAGCGGCTGGGCCATCCCGATGGCGACGGATATCGCCTTCGCCCTCGGGGTCGCGGCCTTGCTCGGCTCGCGGGTGTCCTTGGGCCTGCGCGCGACGCTCCTCACCTTCGCCATCGTCGATGACATCGGCACCGTGGCGGTGATCGCGCTGTTCTACTCGAGCGACGTGCAGCTGGACCAGATCGCCCTAGCGGCGGCGACCGTCAGCCTGATGTTCCTGTTGTACCGGGTCGGCATCCATTCGATGATCGTCTTCGCTGGACTTGGCATCGTCGCTTGGGCGGCAACGCTCGAGTCTGGGGTTCATCCCACGACCCTCGGGGCGATACTCGGCGTCCTTACCCCCTGGCGGCCGGCGGCACCGCTCCAGGGCTTCGTAGGAACCGCGGAGGAGCTGCTCGATCGGTTTCGCGCGGGGGGCGGGTCCCCGGACTCCCCCCTGGGGCATGACCAGATCGTCGACTCGCTCTTGAGCCTCGGCGACCTCACTGACGACGCCGTGCCCCATATCGATCGCCTGGAACACCGCCTGCACCCCTGGGTCGCCTACCTCGTGGTGCCGGCCTTCGCCCTCACGAACGCCGGGGTGCAGCTCACGCCCGGGGCCATCGGCGACGCGGTCGGCAGTACGGTCACGTGGGGGGTGGTCGTTGGTCTGGTCATTGGGAAACCGGTGGGGCTGCTGGCGGCGATGTGGCTGGCGATTCGCTTCGGTGCGAGCTGGCCCGCGGGCGTGAGTTGGCGAGGAGCGATCGCGATCAGCCTCGTCGCGGGCATCGGTTTTACCGTCGCGCTCTTCGTGGGCGACCTCGCTTACGCCGACGAGGCGCTGCTCCGGGAGAGCAAGGTCGGCATCATGGCGGCCTTCCTGATCGCCGCGCCCGCGGGCTTTCTGGCCTTCCGCCTCCTACCCAAGAGCGCGACTCCGCGGAGACGGCACGCTGGGGGGACCGACGAGGCCGACACGTAGGCAGCGCAAAGGTCCGGATCGCTCTCGACCGGCTGTGAGCCAGTCGAGAGCGATCCCTCAGGTCCGCCGCGGCCGTGCGCGACGAACCGCGACCCTGTAGGGACGCCGCGGCCAGGCGTTTCGAGATCGGCCGCGAAGCAGGTGCCGGCAGAGGCCGGCCCCCCTCACGAGCGGCCGGTGCTCTCCGCCCTCCAGGCGGCACTAGTCAGTTCCGCCCGGAGGCGCGCTGCCGAGGGCGAGCGTCCTGCGCCGGAACCGCACGAGATCGCCCACGCTCCAATCGCGCGACTGGTTGGCGATGTCACGGCGATCGAAGCTCCAGATGGCGCCAGCAACGAGCGCGCCGGCGAGTACGGAAAGGCCGATGAATCGTGCCCAAGGGAAGCCGTTGCGGAGCGTCTCCGAGGCGTCGGCCCAGTAGAAGGGCGAGATGTGCCGCGGACCGGCGAGGAAGTCGACGTTCAGTCCAAAGACCTGGAGGACGTAGCTCGCAACCAGCACCCCGACCACGACCACGACCACGGTCGCGGCGCTCCGTGTCGGGAATGCCGCCGAAGCCCAGGGAGCAAGCGCGAGGAACAGCGCAGCGAGTGGCAGCAGCATGACTGTGGCCGCGACGAGGCGACCAAACCCGATATCAATATCGACAACTACCAGTCCGACGGCGAAGGCCGGGATCGCGGCGAGCGCTGCCAGAGCCTTGCTGAGCAGCAGCCGTCGCCGGCTGAGCGGCTGGGCAAGCAGCAGTTCGAGCGTCCCCTCGGCCTCCTCGCCCGCCACTGCCCCCGTCCCGGCGATGATGGCAATCGTCACAACCAAGGCTGGGATCCAGGAGAAGAACTCCGCCGCGATATAGCCCTCGGGCGAGGAGAGGTCTGCGCCCCCGGTGAAGCCCTCATAGAACTCCGGGAACTCAAGGCCCGCGAGGGACTCCTCGAACTAGGGGTAGGGTGCGACAACCGCGAACGCCGTCGTCGCCACGATGAGTGCCACTCCGACCCGTCGCGCCGCGCTAGTCGCGCAAGGCCTTGATCGCAATGGCACTCCAACTGGTCAACGGGACGCGTCCGGCCGGTAGTACCGCAGCACGACGTGGTGCTTCGCGATCGCCTTGACGAGCGTGTCGGCTTCGCCCCGGAGCTCGAGCCAGACGGTCTGACCTTCGCGGCGCTGCTCACGCAGGCCCTCGACTGTGAAGGTCCCCGGCAGCGGCGGCTGCCCACCGAATCGCACCTCCACCGAGCGGAACGAGCGGCCCTTCAGGACGCTCACGGGCTCGACCGCCGCGAGCTGCCCTTCGCGAAGGATCGCGACGCGGTCACAGATCTGCTCGACCTCGCTCATGATGTGTGACGAGAGGAAGACCGCGACCCCGGCGGCCGCCTCATCGCGCAGGACCTCCCGCACCACGTGCTGGATCAGGGGGTCGAGCCCGGCCGTGGGCTCGTCCAAGACCAGCAGCGGCGGGCGGTCGAGGAGGGCAAGGAGCCATCCGAGCTTCTGCCGGTTGCCGCGGGAGAGCGTGCTTGCCCGCTTGCCAAGATCCAGCTCGAAGCGCTCGGCCATTGCGTTGACCCGGCCCAGCGCGGTCGGTCGCGCACGGAGTTTGGCGATGAGCTGAATCGTCTCGGCCCCGGTCAGGCCGGGGTAGAGGCGCAGGTCCCCAGGGAGGTACCGATGGAGGCGCGCACTTCCGCCGAATCGCGCTGGCCGTCGTGCCCGAAAACCGCCGCTCGGCCGGACGTTGGCCGAATGAGATCGAGCAGGAGCCGGATCGCCGTCGACTTGCCCGCTCCGTTGGGGCCGTCGAAGCCGACAATCTCGCCGGCTTCGACGCCCAAGGTCACGTGATCGAGCGCGACCGTGCGATCGAACACCTTCGTGAGCGCGTCGGTCTCGAGGGCAAGTGACATCGCTCTTGCGCTTCTGGGTCCGGAGGCTCGACGCCAACCCTCGGGATGTTCAGGCTAGCTCCGGGAATCAGGCCCCATCGAACTGGATCCACAGCTCGCGCGGAGCACGGAACCCCGATCCCGCCGACGTGATCCCCTCGTTCGCCGGGAATTTCGGCCGCGCATTCTTCAGCGTCTCGAACAACCGCGTACTTGCGATCACGGCCTCTTGGCGGGCCATCGCGTAGCCATACAGAAGTGCTGGCCCATGCCGAACCCGAGATGCCCGTTCTTCCCATCGCTGTAACGCCCGGAGCGGATCTCACGACCCATGTGGAGGTCGTCGCGGAAGATGTCGAACGTGTCCGGAGCCTCGAATGCGCGATCGTCTCGATTGCCGGCCGCGAGGTAGAGGACCATCGACGCTCGCTCGGGGATGACCTCGCCGTGCATGACCAGCTCGCGGGTCGTGTAGCGCGGCTGGACGTGGACGACGGCGTCGTAACGCATCATCTCGGTGAACACGTTCGTCCACAGCTCCGGGTCCTGTTTCACCGCGTCGAACTGATCTCGGCGGGTGTAGAGCATGTGGTACCACATGTTCGAGATCGCCTTGTCGGTCGTGTCGCCGCCGGCGGCCAGGAGGAGGACGACGAAGCCTTTGACCTCGTCGACGGTCATGCGCTTGCCGTCGAGTTCGGCGGTCACGATGCGGGACACGAGATCCTCGCCGGGATTATCGATGCGCTCGCGGACGATGGGGTCGAGGTATTCCCACATCTCGCCGCGAGCGTGGTAAGCGCGGGCCACGGTCGCGGGGGCGTTCGCGCCTCCCAGCAGCTCCTGGTACCAACGCACGAAGGTATTCTCGTCCTCGCGCGGGAGAGCGAGCATGTTCGAGATCACGCGCACCGGGAACTGGTTCGAAAACTGGCTCACGAGCTCGACCTCACCGCTCGCGGCGAAGCCCTTCGCGAGGTCGTCCGCGGCCTTCGCGGAGAACCGGCCGATCTGCTCGCGAGCGATCTGCTCAATCACGGGAATGAAGGTCTGCAGCTTCTTGCCGACGAACTGGTCGGCCGATATTTCGCATCCAACGATGACGGTCGCTGTTGCCGTATTCGAGGATATTCGGCCCGAACGGGGTCCTCGTCCCGAACTCGCACGGCCCGTCCGCGCGGTAGGTGGCACGGTCGTAGCTCTCGTTGTCCTGGAAGGCCGCGACGATATCGTCGTAGCGGCTCAGCAGCCAGCGATTGTGGAGGCGATCGTGATAGATCGGGTGGTGGTCGCGTAAGCGCTTGTAGATTGGAAACGGGTCGCGCTCGAACTCCGGAGTATCGAACTCACGCGGGTCGATCGCACGGTTGAGAGCCTCTGCGCTGGTCGTCATGGATGCCCCCGTGCTCGATCAGGCCGAGCCTCGGCTCAGCGTAGCTTGTCACGGCAGCGCTTGGCAGGCGCCGCTAGCGGTAGACCTCGTTCGCGATGGCGGTTTCGAGGTATTCCAGTGGGGAATCGGGGGTGAACGCCTTCTGAGCGAAGATCCCCATCTCAGGCGCCGCGCTCGCCTTCTGGATACTGGTTGCCAAGCCTCCGAGATCCTCTCCCTCGAACGCGACGGAGACGGTTTGAGCGGGAGCCGGCCCGCCGCCTGCGTAGCCCTGCCAGATGCGCACGCGAAGCCCGTTGCTCTCGCCGATCGCCTTGAACTCGTGGAGCAGTGCCAGCCCCTCTTCCGCTCGCCGGGTGTCCCTCATTCGAAATGTCCACACCGCCATCGAGGCAGCCATCTGATCCTCCCTTTCATGACCTCCCGGCCCGCTTCTGCTTTATCTCTGCTCGTCGACGCGCAAACCGAGTTCCGCAGGTCTGCCGCGCGCAGCAGGAGGAGCTTGCGGTTTTAGCGCCCCCCCGCTCATCGAACGAAGGGGGCATCTCTGGGAATCACACGATCGTGTGACTCTGGGCCCTTAAGCCTCGCTTAGCCCGCTTCGGACCGCGTACGCGGCGGCTTCGGCACGGTTCGCTGATCGCGTCTTCCTGAAGATATGGGTGACGTGCCGGCGCGCGGTGTTCAGGCTGATAACCAGGACATCTGCGATCTCCTGGTTGGTCTTGCCAGCCGTGAGGTGGCGGAGGACCTCGATCTCGCGTTTCGTGAGGCCATCGGGGGACCCTTCCCCGTGAGGTCGGTCTGAATCAGCGGTCGCGCGGGCTTCACGCTGCTCCGCCAGGAAGGCCAACATTGCAGGCCGGATCTGTTCGGCCTCGGCGAGACCGGCGTTGTGGCGATCGCCCTCGATCGCCACGAAGCGCGCCTCCGGGATCGCGCGGGCGAGCTCCCGCCCGAGCTCGAAGGGCACGATCCGGTCACCTCGAACGTGCATGACCAACGTCGGGCAGCACACGTCGGAAAGGCGATCGGAGACGTCAATGGTTGGTATCGCCGCCCACATCGCGGCAGCATCGGTCCGCGAGGCGTCTCGCTCCTGGCGGGCAGCAAAGGCGGCCACCTCCTCCGACGACGCGCCCGGCATGAACAGGGCTGCGAGCGTCTGCGAAGCGAGACCCCACTCAGCAGCGACGAGGGCGAGGATGGCCTCGTGCGTGTCCACGGCCATGGTGTCGCGACCACGAGCGTATCCGCCGAGCAGGACCAGCGCCGAGACACGTTGGGGATGCTCAGCGGCATAGGCGATAGCGGCCGGGCCTCCCTCGGAGCCTCCAAACAGCGCGAATTGGTCGAGCCCCAGGGTCCGCGCCACGGCGTCGAGGTCGAGCATGCGGTCCTCGATCGAGAGCGCGGTGGTCCCGCGGTCCGAGAGACCCGTCCCGCGCTTGTCGAAGCAGATCAGTTGGTAGCCCTCGACTTCGGGCCAGGTTGCCAGGTGTTCCTCCGCGTTCGAGACCCACGCGGGCGAGATAAGGAGGGGGAAGCCCTCGCCGCAAACGGCAAAGGCAATGTTCACGCCGCCGGTCGTGCGGGCGTAGCGGATCTCATTTGCAGCCATCAACCGGATCTTTCCTCGACAGCTCAGGCGATCACCGCGATCGGCGCCTGCCCCTATCCGCTGGCGCCGGGTACGTCTTGGGACCCCGGAAGCAGCCGGGGCTTCGCCCCAGCCTAGCGTGTCTGGAGATCCCCCCCGCACGAGACCACCTCCCGTCAGTCGGCGGCGGCGGCCCCCTGAAAATCTGGCAGCAGCTCCTTGGCGAAGAGCTCCATTGAGCGCATCACGACTTCGTGGGGCATGCCGGGCAGCTGGAGTTGCGCGATCAGGTACTCGGGCCTGAGCGGCGAGCCGCTCATGGCGCTGGCGGCACGTTGCCGCCAGTGAGCGGCATCGCCGATGACGAGGTCCTCGCGCGGGCTGTGGCGGAAGGTCGCATCATTCCCCGCGGTAACGGCCCACTCGTTGTAGAGGCGATGGAGGTGGGTTGCATGCGGCTCTGCTTCGAGCCAGGCCTCTTCGTGATCGGCGTTGAGGTGACCGAAGAGGAGCGTCTGCGCCTGGGCGACCGGCTCGGTGCCGAATTCGTCGCACTTCGCCAGATAGCGCTCGTAGTTCCTGGCCGAGGGCGAGCCGGCGAAGCCTTCCAGGCCCCAACGCGCCGCGCGCCGCACCCCTGGCGCCCCGGGCGAGCCGACCCAGATGGGTGGCCGCGGCCGCTGCAGCGGCCGCGGCGAGAGCGCCACTTCCGGGTAGCGGAAGTGCTTGCCGGAGAACGAGAACTCGTCCTCCTGCCACGATCGCACGAGCACCTCGAGGGCCTCGTCCATGCGGCCGCCCAGCGAGGACCGCGGAACGTCGAAGCTGCGGAGCTCCTCCACGCGATAGCCCACCCCCAGTCCCAGGATCAAACGGCCGCCGGAGATGATGTCGACGGTTGCGGCGTCCTCGGCGAAGCGCAACGGGTTTTGGAGCGGGAGGAGGGCGACGTAGGTCCCCAGCTTGATTCGCGTCGTACACGTCGCCCAGGAGGCGAGGATGGGGAGCAGTGCGGGCGAGTAGCCGTCCTCGCCGAAATGGTGCTCAGAGACAAAAGCCGCGTCGAAGCCCAACTCCTCGGCGTATTGCACCTGCTCGAGCGTCTCCGCGTAGAGACGCTCCCAGGGCACCGCAAACTGCGGTGGATTGCGGTGAGCGAACAAGAGGCCTACCTGCACGTTCCCTCCCGGCGCGGCGTGGACTCACTCTACGCTGGCCGGGCGAAGAGCCCGAGGGCAGCGCTTCCTCGGCGGTGTGGTTTTCAACGTCGCCCACTGACGGCCTCCGGCGCCCTCACCCAGGCCGCAGTCGTGCGAAGCGAAGAACAGGACGATGGAGCTTCGAAGGCTAGGGGCGCGGGTCGGACCAGATAGCTGTGCCCGGGTAGAACGCGGCCCAGGCGAACCAGAAGTGGTTGCCGTGCTCCAGGGCCGAAAGACGAATTCCGGCCAGTGGCCCGTCTATCGCGAACCCGCTCGCGTCCCAGAGAGAGCCGCTCGCTCGGTCTCGGAAAACCCCATTCTCAACCGGCTCGAAGGACAGGACCTCGCCATCGACTTCGGGGTCGAAGGCGACCGCCGACCCGACATCCCTGCCTTCACCGATCTCGACGTCATCGAGCACGGACACCGTGCCCGACGACCAGAAGATCGCGATCGCCTGGGCGGCGAGCACGATATTCGCGACCTTGACCCTCCGGAGCGCCGAGAACGGGACCGCTAGTGCCTGGCCGTCGATCTCCAGGGCGACCACCCGCTCGAGCGCTGGGAGCCGGGGGTCGAGCTCGCCGCTGACGGCGAACGGCCTGGAGGCGGAGTCGTAGCCGATATAGCCGCTCAGGTCGTAGCGGTACGAGAAGCCCGTGTCGGTCGTGAGAATATCCGCGGCGGGAAACGCTGCCGCAAAGTCCCGGTACGACAACACGGACATGGCGAGGGGCTTCAGGCTCATGCTGGCGAACACGCCGGCGATCGCTTCACCGGTCACCTGCTGCCACCAGCTCTCCGTCTGCCGGTCGAACATGATCAGGTCAGCGTGGCGCAGGAGCCCGGAAACACCGAAGTCCAATGTCTGGCCCGCAACGGTGCGCTCGAACGCGAGCGCCGTGTTGCAGAGCGGGCAATAGGTCGCGAGCACAGGCAGGCCCTCGATCACGTCGTTCACGACCTCGTGTGAGGCCAGGATGCTCAGGGGGTAGCCGCGGGTATGCCCCCCAACGGTGAGATAGGCGATTGGCAACGCGTCGTCGTAGAGGACTTCGGAGACGGGGGCGAAGCTCGCTCGGCCCCCCGGACCCTTGATCTCGACGGCCCCTTCAGCGTCGAGGGCGGCGGCTTCGATCGCGACCGAAGCCGCCGCTCGACATGATCTCCTCAGGGTCGACGGTCAGGGTTTCCGGGTCGGTGTTCGGCCATTCGCGAAAGAGGTTGCTGATGCGGAGGGCGTCGCGGTCGATCGTGGGCGGGGGGATCGCGGTAGGCGTGGGAGCCTCGGTGGGCGGTGGGGGGGTCGCGGTAGCCGCAGGAGCCTCGGTCATCCGCGCCGCTGCGGTGGGGCTCGCCTCGCTGCCGCCATCCCCGCATCCAGTGCCGAGGACTACTCCAGCGACGAGGACCACGCCGAGAACCAGCCTCGCGTCCATCGTCCGAGCCTAGACCGAATGCGGGCCGGCAGGTGCGTGATCACTCTCACACACCGTGCTCACAGGCCCTGCGCAAGCGCCCGCAGCTGAGGGCATGTGAATGGAATACTTGTGCCCGATCAGCCACTCCAGTATTGCCGCGGGTTGCGGCGAGGCGTAGCTTAGCCCGCGAGCAGTGGCGCCGGAGCCCGACGTCCAGCGGAACGCTGTTGCTATAACACCGTGGTCACGCGAGCCGTGGCCCAGGAGCGTGAGCTTTGCACGACCTCGTTGTTCGGAATGGCACCATAGTCGACGGCACGGGCGCGCCCGCTTTCCAGGGCGATGTGGCGATCGATGACGGCACCATCGTTGCCATCGGCAGGATCGAAGCTGATGGCAGAGAGACTATCGATGCCACGGGACTGCTCGTCACTCCCGGCTTCGTCGACATCCACACGCACTTCGACGGACAAATCACCTGGGATCCACTGCTCACGCCGTCCTGTTGGCATGGGGTCACCACGGTCGTGATCGGAAACTGCGGCGTGGGCTTCGCACCGTGCGCGCCCAACCGCCGCGAGTGGCTGATCGGGCTCATGGAGGGCGTCGAGGACATCCCGGGGACCGCCCTTTCCGAAGGGATGCAGTGGAACTGGGAGACCTTCCCAGAGTATCTCGACTACGTTGAGACACTGCCAAAGGCGATCGATGTCGGCACGCAGGTGCCACACGGGGCGGTCCGCGCGTACGTGATGGGCGAACGCGGCGCGATGAACGAGCCAGCCAACCCCGAGGATATCCAGGAGATGCGCCAATTGGTGTACGAGGGGATCCAGGCGGGCGCCCTCGGCGTCTCCACCTCACGCACGATCGTGCACCGCGCCATCGATGGCGAAAACGTGCCGGGCACGTTCGCCGCCGAAGACGAGATGATGGCCTTCGGGAAGGCCCTCCAAGACGCGGGCACGGGCGTCTTCGAGCTTGCCCCCGCGGGCGTTACCGGCGACGACATGAACCTCCCCGACCAGGAGGTCGCCTGGATGCGCAAGGTGTCCGCAGAGACGGGCCGGCCTGTGACCTTCGCCCTCGTCCAGCTCGACGTGGAGCCGGACCACTGGGAGCGGATGTTCGCCCTCTCTGAGGAGGCCGCTGCCGAGGGCGCCGAGCTCTACCCGCAGGTCACCGCTCGGGCGCCGGGCGGGCTGCTTGGGCTGCAGACGAATCACCCCTGGGTCAATACACCAACGTTCCAGGAGGTCAGCGGGCACTACAAGCTCGGTGCCGGCGACGTCCACCACCTGAGCCGCACCCCCCTCGACGACATCGTCGCGGAGCTGAAGAAGCCAGAGGTGAAGGAGCGGATGATGGCCGAGCTGCCGGAAGCCCGGCAGGACATCACCTTCATCACGATGACGCGGGTGTTTCCACTCTCCGAGCCACTGGACTACGAGCCCACCGAGGACGAGAGCGTCGCGGCGATAGCGGAGCGCGACGGGCGTGATCCGTACGAGCTGTTCTATGACCTGATGTTGGAGGACGGTGGCAAGGCCATGTTCCTGGCGCCGACGCTCAACTACAGCGGCGGCGACTACGAAGCGGTGCGCAAGATGCTGACCCATCCGCGCGCGGCGCTGGGCCTGGGCGACGCGGGCGCGCACTGCGGCGTGATCTGCGACGCGAGCATGCCCACGTTTATGCTGAGCCACTGGACGCGCGACCGCACCCGCGGCGAGAAGCTGCCCATCGAGTTCGCGGTCAAGAAGATGACGAGCGATACCGCCTCGCTCTACGGCCTGAACGACCGCGGCGTCATCCGCCCGGGCATGAAGGGCGACGTGAACGTGATCGACATGGAGCGGCTCGCGGTGAAGATGCCTGAGCTTGCCTACGACCTGCCCGCGGAGGGCCGGCGGCTCATCCAGAAATCCGAGGGCTACGTCGCCACCGTAGTAAGCGGTGAGGTCATCATGCGCGAAGGCGAGGAGACCGGGGCCCGCCCCGGAAAGCTCATTCGTGGCGCCCAAGAAGCCCAGTCACCCGCGGGATAAGGACGGCCTGTTCGGAGCTGTAAGTCGCAATCAACTGGAGGGAACCCAATGGCAGAGAACTACTGGCAAAGGAACTTGAACCGCAGGCGAGTCAGTCGGCGGGCAATTCTGAAGGGCACCGCGGCTGGGGCGGCGGGCGTGGGCGCGCTCGCCGTCGTCGGCTGCGGTGACGATGACGATACCGGCGATACCGGCGATACCGGCGATACCGGCGATACCGGCGGTGGCGGCGGCGGTGGCGGCGGTGACGGCGATGGGAAAGCTCCCACTGCCACCACGAGGCCCGATCCCACTGCCACCCCGGACACGGGCGCCGTCCCGACCGATGGCGGCCAGTACAGCGCCAGTCGCAGCCTCACGGGTGCGACGTTGGACATGCATCGCGAGCTGTACCCCGGTAGGGGCGAGATGATGAGCCTCGCTTACAACAACCTGATCGCCTGGGACGACATCGAGCAGGCCACGATCCGCGGCGAGATCGCGCGGGGCGTCCCCGAGCAGCCCGACGAGGTGACCTACACCTTCAAGATCCGGGACGATGTGACCTATCACGACAAACCGCCCGCCAACGGACGCAACCTGACGATGGAGGACATCCGCTGGAACATCGAGCGACAGCGCGAGCGGAAGCTGGTTGATGGCACCGAAACCGAGGACTTCTACCGCTACGGCGCGGTCTACCAGTACGTAGAGAACGTGGATTACATCGACGAGGAGACGTTTAAGATCACGCTCAACGCCCCGAGCGTGCTCTGGCTCTCGGAGATGTGCGACCGCTTCAACGTCATCAACGACCGCGAGACGTCGGAAGCGATCGAGCTCGATTTCGCGCTTAGCAACCCCGACTTCATCGTCGGCACGGGGCCGTACGTCTACCAGGAGCACAACCTCGACACAGGCGCGCGCGCGACGCGCCATCCCAGCTACTTCCTCAAAGCAGCGGACGAGGAAGTCCAGTACTTCGACGAGATCATCTACACACCGATCGCTGATGCGCAGGCGAAGCGACTGGCGTTCGAGCAGAAGCAGCTGGACATCATGAGCGCCGCGAACGACGTCATCTCGGCCGCCGAGGCGGCCCAGCCTGATGCCATCCGCCTCTCGATCGGCGCGCCAAACAACAACCTCGGCCTCACCTATCCCTACCTCCAGAGCGAAGGCTGGAACAACAAGGACATCCGCAACGCGATTTTCATCGCAACTGACCGTGTTCTGAGCGGGCAACAGTATTTCCAAGGCCTCGCTCGTCCGAATGCCCCCGTCCCCTGGCCCTTCACGGACTGGGCACTCTCACCGGACGAGCTCGCGACCACACCGGGCTATCGCGAGGACAGGGACAAGGACATCAAGGACGCGCGGGCGTTCTGGCAGGCCGGCGGAGGTGAGGACATCGACGCCAAGTGGTTCGAGATGACCATCATCGACGTTCAAGACCAGGCCATCAAGGAGTGGTGGCCGGCGATGATGAACGAGAATCTGGGGACCGATAAGTTCTCACTGAAGACGATCCCTGTCGGAACCCTGCTCCAGGCCCTAATCGACAAAGATTCGGGCGGATACTTGGGCGGCTGGACGCAGTGGCACTCGCCCGACCCACGCCAGCGCTGGCGTGGCCTCTGGGGAGTCGACGGCAACATCAACTTCTACAAGACCACCACTCCTGAGATGGAAGCGCTCATTGAGGAGATGTTCGCTGAGTTCGATACCGAGAAAGCGAAGGAGCTCCTGAAGGACGCGCAACGTCTCTCGATCTCAGACGGTGGCACCGGCCACATTCCGATAGTCGGCTCCCTGCAGCAGTATCTGCACTGGCCGTATCTGCACGGAGCGGAGCCGGGATTCCTCAATTTCGAGAAGAAGCTCGGCCGGCGAGCGTGGATGGACCAGAACGATCCAACCTACGCAGGTAAGTCGGCTCTCTAAGCAGGAAGCAACGCCGATCATCTGATGACCCGTGGAGGTCTCCCATGCCAGAGTTCGATTTAGTGATCAAAGGTGGGACCATCATCGATGGCCTGCGCACGCCTCGCTATGTGGCTGATGTGGGGATCTCCGACGGGCGCATCGGCTACATCGGACGCATCGATGCGGCTGCTGGTGAACGGGTTCTCGATGCCGAGGGCCTGATCGTCGCGCCTGGTTTCGTCGATCTGCACACGCACTACGACGGCCAGGTCTACTGGGATCCGTACTGCTCGATCTCCGGCTGGCACGGCGTCACCTCGGTGGTCATCGGCAACTGCGGCTTCGGCTTCGCGCCAGTGAAGCCGGAGGACCGCGACCGCGCCATGCTCTCGCTCGCACGGAACGAGGCCATCCCCCTCGAGTCGATGCAGGAGGGCATGCCCTGGGATTGGGAGACCTATCCGGAGTTCCTCGACAGCCTCGATCGAACGCCGAAGGGCGTGAATCTGTTGAGCTACGTCGCGCTCGGGCCACTGATGATGTACGTCATGGGCCTGGAGGCCGCCAAGCACCGGCGCCCCAACGAGGCCGAAATGGCCGAAATGTCCCGCCTCTTGGAGGAGGCGCTCGAGGCGGGCGGCTGCGGCTTTTCGGCCCAGGTCCTAGGACCGGGAAGTGGGCAGCGCGACTACGACGGCACCCCGATGATCACGGACACGATGGCGCCCGAGGACCTGCAGTCGTTCGCGGAGGTTCTGGCGAAGTGTCGGGCCGGGTTCATCCAACTGACCGGCGGCGGCATGGAGCTGAACGAGAAGCTCGCTGAGGTGAGCGGCCGGCCCGTCATCTACAACCTCATCGTCATCGCGAAGGTGGACCAGCACGGCAACCGGATGGCGGGCCACCAGGACACGATCGACTGGCTCAACGAGGCCAACGCCCGCGGCAATCGCGTCTTCGGCCAGGCCGTCACCGTGAAGATCGGCTACGAGCTGACCCTCGAGCACTGGAACATGTTCGACACCCACGAGCTCTGGCGCGACCTGACCCTCGGCACGCCCGAGGAGCGCATGGCCAAGATGGGTGACCCCGAGCGGCGCCCCGCTCTCCGCGCCGAGTACGACGAGGGCAAGGGCCCGAGCGCCCCTGGGCGCGACGATCCGCACTTCGTTGGCGACGAGGTGGGAATCGGCATCGCCGTCCTCACCGTCCAGGAGGTGGAGGACCCCGCGCTGAAGCGCTACGAGGGGCTCACGGTCAAGGAGATCGCCGACCAGGAGGGCAAACACGTGATCGACGCCTTCCTCGATTTGGGCGTTGCCGACAAGCTCCAGACGACCTTCGTAACGCCCCCGGAGCAAACCGATATGGAGGCGATGAGCGAGGTTGCGAACTCTCCCTTCGCGATTCCCGGCGTCTCCGACGGGGGCGCCCACACGAAGTTCCTGACCATGGGCGTCTACCCCACGGAGATGATCACGGACCTCGTGCGCGACAACGACATCATGGACCTCGAGCAGGCCCATTGGCGGCTAAGCGCCTACCCGGCGATGGCTGCCGGATTCAAGGACCGCGGCTGGATCAAGGAAGGCTCACCCGCTGACATCGTCGTCTACGATCTTGAGAAGCTAAGCATCGGCCCCATGGAGAAGGTCTACGACCTGCCCGCCGATCAGTGGCGCCGTGTGCGCAAGGCCGACGGCTACCGCTGGATCCTCGTGAACGGGGAGATCACGATTGAGGATGGGGAGACGACAGGCGCCACACCCGGCCGCCTCATCCGCCACGGTGCCGGCTAGGAGGGCCGTGGTCACGGGCGCGCTCGTGACCTCCAGACCGTCCGTCGTGCACGGCCGCCGCGCCTGAGGACGCCTCTTGCAACAGTACATCCTGAGGCGCCTTCTCCTGAACCTCGTTGTTATCTGGATCGTGATGACGTTCATCTTCGTCACGCTCCGGGTCCTGCCCGGCGATTTCGCCGCCCAGCAGGTCTCGGACCAGTTCTTCGCCGGACGGGGGGGCGATCCCGTGGAGGCGCTCCGTCTCGCGCGCGAGCGGCTCGGCATGAACGACCCTGTCGGAGTCCAGTACGTGAAGTACTTCGGCGACCTGCTCCGCGGAGACTTTGGGGAGTCGTTCCGCACGGGCGAGCCGGCCCTCAAGTCTGTCCGTGCTGCGCTGCCTTACACGTTCCAGCTCGGCGTGATGTCCGTGATCATTGCGACGGTATTGGCGTTGCCCATCGGAATCCTGTCGGCGCTCCGGCAGGACACCTGGCTCGATGGTGGCCTTCGCCTCTTCGCGGTGTTCTTCTTGGCTGCGCCCACCTTCTGGACTGCCACGCTGGTCTCGGGATGGGCGGTGAAGTTCGATCTGTTGGACATAAACGTGGTCGGCCACCCCGGGATCTGGGAGGAGCCGTGGGAGAGCTTCCAGCTGTTCCTTATTCCCGCCCTTGCCGGTGGCCTCGCGACCGGAGCAGTCCTCATGAGGTTCCTTCGATCCCAGCTGCTTGACGTTCTCCGCCAGGACTACGTGCGTACCGCGAAGGCCAAAGGCCTTCGCACTCAAATCGTCATCACGCGGCACGTCCTTCGGAACTCCCTCATTCCAATCGTCACAATCTTTGGCCTCCTCCTCGCAGGCCTTGTCGGGGGGAGCGTGATCCTGGAGCAGATGTTCAACATTCCCGGCATGGGCCGCCTGCTCCTTCAGGCACTCCTTATCCGCGATGTGCCAGTGGCGCAGGCGATGGCGCTCCTCCTCGTCGTGGGGGTGGTGCTGACCAACTTGCTCGTCGATCTCAGCTACTTCATCATCGATCCCCGGGTCACCGTGGGGGGCGCCGAATGACGGAGACGGTGGGTGTCAGAGGGGTGGAGTTCGACCAGCTCGGGCTCCAGCCAGAACGGCCCCCTGCGGTCCGGGCATTGGCCGCACTCGGGCGTTTCTGTCGGCAGAAGAAGGTCGGCGCCATCGGCCTTGGCATGGCTGTCGTGTTCCTGCTCGTCGGGGTGGTTGGACCGTACGTCACTCCGTACGGCAAGGATCAGGTCTTCACTGATGTAAACCTGAACTACGACCGCTACAGCAACGACCCGGACGAGATCAACCCCACGACGCTCTTGCGGCTCTCCAACCCTTCCCCGGACCATCTCTTGGGAACGGATGACAAGGGTCGCGACCTGCTCACCCGGCTCCTCATCGGGGCGCGACGCGCGCTCTACTTTGGTTTCGCATCGGCGGCGTTGGCCACCGTTCTTGGAACCCTCATCGGAGTCGCCTCCGGCTACTTCGGGGGCTTGGTCGACTTGATCGTGCAGAGATTCGTCGACGCTATGATCGCGATCCCGGGACTCATCTTTCTCCTGCTCCTCATACAGACCGGTGAGGTGACGGTGTTCCGTGTCATCCTCGCGTTATCCATCCTGGCTTCCTTCGGTGCCGCCCGAGTGGTCCGTTCCGCGACGCTTGCGACGCGGAACGAAGTCTATGTAGAAGCAGCCCGCGCGGTGGGCGCCAACCACGTGCGCATCGTGGCCCGCCATGTGCTGCCTAATATCGCGGCCCCCATCATCGTGATCTTTTCGATCTCCATCGGTGCGGCTATCCTGGCCGAGGCTGGACTCTCCTTCTTGAATCTCGGGGCGCCCGGGCCGAGCTGGGGCAAGATGGTTGCCCAGGGACGACTGACGTTCGATTCGAAACCGATCATGAGTATCGTGGGCGGCGGCGCCATCACCTTCACGGTTGTCGCGTTTAACTTGCTGGGGGATGCAATGCGTGACGTGCTTGATCCCCGCCAACGGGGCACCTAGCGGCCCCCTGCGAAGGAGACTGGGATGGATGGGAACCTGACGCCGGAGGACGACTCGCTTCATCCGCCCGTGGTCGCTGATCCGTACTGGAGCGAAACGCATTGGTTCTCGTTCGACCAGCCGGGGCCGAATCTTTCGACGACGATCTACCCGGTGTTCCGCAAGAACTTCGAGATCGCCTATCTGGCGGTCTACCTCTGGGATGAGAGCGCCCATGAGCCCTGGCTCGCTCGCTACGGCAAGGCCTACTGGCACCTGCCCTATCCCGAGATGGACGTGACCCAACTTCGCCTCGGCGACCTCGAATACGATTGCGTCGAGCCGCTGAAAACCTGGGACGTCCGCTACCGCGACGGCGAGCAGGTCGAGATGCAGCTCCGTTTCGAAGGGCTGCGCGAGCCGCATCTGGCCCGCAAGACCGCGCAGGGCGGCCATTTCGACCAGCCCTGCCGAGTCACCGGAGAGGTCACTCTGGACGGAGAGCGAATCGAGATCGATACCCTCGGGATACGAGACAAGAGCTGGGGCGTGCGTCCCGATGCTCGGGTCGGTGCACCGGCGCCAGATGGGCGGACGGGCGCCACCTACGCGTACGGTACCCGATCCGCGGACGACCAATTCCTCGTGGTTCCCACAAGCTACGGCAACGTCGGGCGGGCGGGGGAAGGGTCCGGCTACCTGGTCCGGGGCGGCTCGAAGGCGCCGATCGCCAAGGCTGAGCGGCGAGTGCTGAAGCGAGAGAACGGCCATCCCGTGGAGTTGGCGCTCGACCTGGAAGACGTTTCCGGGCGCACGCTGCACCTGCTGGGAACCTGCCGAAACCGGCTCGCGAACCAGGCCCTCCCAACCACCTTCGCCTGGCTCAGCATGACCGAGTGGCGAACGGCGGACGGCGAGACTTTCCTTGGTGAAGATCAGGAGGTCTTTGGGCCGTATGCCTCGGGCCCCCGAATGTCGGCATTGAACATCGGCTAGGAGGTTCCGGCCAGAGGCGCGGGCGTCGGCGCTCCGTTGGGTCCTCCAGCCTGCACCACGCGACCCCGGATGGGAGAGAGGCATCGAGTGGCATCACGATGACAAAATCAACTGAGGCCTACACATCCTGGGCGGAGGCGGTGCTCGGCGGTAAATGCGTTGCCGCGCGTTCCGCGGGTGCAGGCGCATCGCGAGCCACCTGGCTCATCGATATCGAGAAGCCCACCGGCGCAATCGAGCCTGCCGTCCTGCGAATCGACACGGGTGACGGCCCCCTTTCCGGCACCGAGGTGTCCCTCGAACGCGAAGGGGCGGTCTATCGCGCACTGCAAGGCCGGGACCTCCCGATCGCCTCGTTCGGCGCGATCTCAGAGGATGGCCTCGCGCTGATCCTGGGCCGCCTCGAGGGAACCGCGGAATGGGGCGAGTCATTGGAGGCCCCGGTCCGAGACACCGTCGTCGACGAATTTGTCGACGCGATCGTCGCGCTCCACGCCCTCGATACAGCCGAGCTGGACATCCCGGGAATGCGAATCGTGCTCTCGAGTAACGATCACGCGCGCAACGAGCTCGACCTCTGGGAAGAGATCCTGACTACCCGCGTAACGCGGCCCAGCCCCGCTGTTCGCTACGCGTTCCATTGGATGCGCCGTCACGCACCGGAGTGCGGCGAGACCGTCCTGTGCCATGGCGATCCTGGCCCGGGCAACTTCATGCATCAGGACGGCCATCTCAGCGGCCTCATCGACTGGGAGTTCGCCCATTTCGGGGACCCGATGGACGATCTCGGTTGGATGGCCTTCCGCGGGCGAGCGGGCGGCTTTGCCTGGCCGCTCGAGTCCATCTTCCGAAAATACGCTGAAGTCTCAGGGCGAGCGCTCGACCGAAGACGGATCGAGTACTACCAGCTGTTCACCATTCTGCGGATGGCCGTCTGCTGCCTCGTTGGCATGCAAGACAGGAAGGGAGGGATGAACGCCAACGTCTACTTTTCGCTGTATCCCTCGCTCGAGGTGCTGCTACCCCTTGCCATCTCCTCGATGGTGGGCCTGGAGACGCCGAGACCGCTCGTCGTTGACGACGAGGTAATCGACGAGCTCCCCCTTTATGTCGAGAAGGAGTTCCTGCCTCGGATTGCCAACGACATCGATGATCCGCTCGTTCGGATGCGGCTCCTGTCCGTGACCCCACTCCTCGGGCACCTACGCGCACGGCTCGGGATCGGCACTGAAGTGGACGCTCTGAACCTCGACACGGTCGCGGCCGCGCTGGGCAAACGATTCGAGAGCTGGCCGCAGGCTGAACGAGGCATCGACGAACTCCTCCGCTCGGGGGAGATCGACGACGAAATCGTGCTGCCGATGCTCACCAGCGTCGGACTCCAGCGCGCACGCCTCTGGCCGGGCGCGGGCCCTGGACGCATGACCGTGCCCGACCTGCCGGATTGGCTCGGGACATGAACCAGCACCAAAAACGTCGCCACGCCTGACTCCACTCACAGCGTCGGAACGTAGGGTTCCCTACGCGGCCGCGTCGATCACCTCGCTCACACGACTTGGAAGCGGTGCGGTTCGGTCACGGGCGCGCGGAGGTTGCGGAAACCCTGGGTCAGTCGCGCATCAGGGCAGGGCGCAAGCGGCCGGGCCAGACCTCGGTTGGCTCCGGGGGCCGTTCTTCGGAGCCAACCGAGGTCCGCGCCCTTCGCCCAAAGGCATCGCCTCACGGGGACGCGGGTACTGCCCGACCCCGCTAGGATCTCGGTGGGCCCGTAGCTCAGTTGGTAGAGCAGTGGACTTTTAATCCATTGGTCGGGAGTTCGAGCCTCCCCGGGCCTACCACCCTATTCCTCAATGGGGACGGGGATTCACCCTGGGCGCCGCTGGAAGCTTTGGGAGCTTCGCCTCACGGCTGACAGCAACTTTGACAGCAACCCAGTTACGAAGGGCTCCCCAGCATCGCGTCGATGCTAGCTGCGGCCTCTTGCTGAAGGGGCGGTGCGACGTGGCTGTAGGTGTTCAGGGTGAGGCTGATATTGGAGTGCCCAAGCATCTCCATGACAACCCGCGCATGGACACCCTGGGACAGCAGGAACGAGGCGCAGGTGTGGCGCAGGTCATGGAACCGCCTCTTGGGCAGCCCAAGTCTTCCTAGGAGGCGTTGGAAGCGATGGGTGACGTTGCTTGCGTCGAGCGGAGTCCCGCGCCGCGTGGTGAAAACCAGGCCTGTTTCCTCCCAGTCCGGACCGGCCGCGAACCTCTCCTGCATCTGCCGCAGGCGATGCGCCCGCATGGCCGCAACCGCAACTTCCGCCAGCGCAATCGTGCGGCGGCTCCGCTCCGACTTCGGTTCGGCGAAAGACGGTCGCCCAGGACGGTGTTCCTTGGCCTGACGCACCGAAAGCTGGCGGGTGTCCAGCCTGACGTCGCTCCAACGGAGCCCGAGGAGCTCTCCCTGGCGTAACCCGGTGTAGAGAGCTGTGACGAAGAGAGCTCCGAGTTGGTCGTCCCGAGCTCCTGCCACCAGCACCCTCGCCTGTTCAATCGTGAAGGGGATGACTTCCCCCTTTGGGACGCGGGGACCGTCCACGAGCGCGGCCGGATTCCGCGAGATGAGCGCCCATTTCTCAGCCTGCGCGAGAGCCGCCCGGAGAATCGCCCTTATCTGCTGCACTGTCCGTGGACTGAGGCCCTCGGCAAGCTTGTCGTTGAGGAACGACTCGACGTGCCGTGGGGAGAGCTTGCTGAGTCGGACGCCCGGGTGGCACTTACCACGCTCGATCGGGGATGCCAGATCGCGCGTGTAGGTCGCTTTACGTTCCATGACCTGCGGCGCTCCTTCGCGAATCACCTTGCGCCCTATCTCGGGTTGCGTGGGGTGATGCAGGCCGGGGGCTGGAAGGCCGAGCGTGTCGCTGAGGACTACATCGGACGACCGTCGGCGCCGTGAGCCCACGGCGCCGAGAACCGCTGCACGGTTTCCAGTTGGACTTCTTCCAGGATCAAGATGCGGCGGCCGTGGCTTGGACCGTCGAGTGCGGGCTACGCGCTGACGCGCGGGACTACGAAGACCGGCTCGTCGGCAAATTTGGGCTGAGCCGCTCGACCGCCCGCCTGCGTGTCCGACACCTGCTGGCGATGGTGCGGGAAGTCGGAGCCGGCACGATCGCCAGCTTCGTTACTGATGGGGACCAGGTCGTCGCGATGATTCAGCGCGTGCGAGCGTCGGGGACCCGACAGGCTCGGCATCTCGCGGTCATGGACTACCTCGAACTCTTCGCCGATCGGCTCCCCGTGGGGGCGAAGGCGGAGAGCGAGGCGGCAATCGCGCATGGGTTTCCGGGCCGGCCCGCTCCACGGGCTGACCTGGTTGACCTGTCCCTTGGGGGTGAGCGACGGCAACTCCGGCCGGACATCCCCCTGACGTGGATGAATGGCGAGGCGATCATCGCTTGTGCCGAGGAGCTCGGCGGCGAGTCACGCACGGCGTCCCGAGACGCCGCCATGCTGGCGGTGTTCCTGCGGAGCGGGCTGCCCGCCTATGCGGTGCGGGAGCTGCGGTGGGAGGACATCGTCCCCGCGCTCGTCACGGACGATGAGGTGAGTTGGGTGGTGGTGAGAGGGATGTCGGGGGGGCGACGCTTCGCGATTCACGCGGTAGCGCTGCGGGCGCTGCGGGCGCTCCGCGCTACCGTGGGCAATCCCGAGGCAGGGAGGGTCTTCTGCTCCGTCCGCGGGTCTCGCCAGCCGCTATCTGATCAGGCAGTGGCGTATACGGTCCGGCGTGCGGTGCAGGCGGCCGGGTTGCCCGCATGTGACCGCCGACACCTCCGCAGACAATTCGCTTGGTGGCTGCTGACCTCTGAACGATGGGACGAGCTGCTTGTCCGGGATGCCTTGGGCTACGAGGAGGTCAGGGATCTCCGCCGCCTTCTCCGACCGCTCGTCGAAGCATCGGCGCAGGCTCGGTCAGGCGAGTTCCTCCTTCTTGACCCTGGTCCGCTCCGGTCCGCCCCGCTCCGCCCCGCCACGTGGAGCACCGTCCGTGACCATGGTCCCCCAGCTAATCGGGCAGCCTTCGCGAAGGGGAGAACCCACCAGCCGCAGGGAGGGGGCGGGGGGCGCCGACGGGGCGCAGGTCCGCTTCTGAGCTAAGGCGGGACGCATGGCTCTGGCGCTACGGACCGCTCAGCCTATTCGAGCCGCAAATCGAACAACGCATCGTTCTCGCTGCTCGAGCGACGCGGGGGCGAAGGTGCCGCTGAAACACCACGGTGGGCTGATGCGATTGGGGAAATGTAGGAGTTGCTTAGCTGCTCAGTCTCTGGCGTTCCATGGATCTCCAATCTGGATATCAGTCTCAGGGGGCAAGGTAACGATGTACGAGCCCCCCTGGGGGGTTCGTACTGTGACTCTCAGCCAATGATTGGTGAGGTAGCGCAAGGGAACGCCAGAGCATCCGCCGGTCTCGAATCGCCGGACAATAGCGGCGCTGTCGGCATATCGCGATTGGAGCTGACACTCCTCGACAATGTCCACCACTTGGTCTTCGCTTTCCGTTCCACTACAAGCCGAGAGCAGTGTGATGGTGAGCATGGTCAGCGCGCCGAGGGTGAGCGTTCGCATCCGCCACCACCCTACTCGCTCAGGAGGTCGGGAGGACTTCGGCGGCCGGAGTTGGGCCTGAATGGTCAATGCCAACGGGCTCTACGGCCCTCAGTGGACGTCCACGAACCCGCCCGAGGTCTCCCAACTCACAATCGTGAGGCGGAGCGTTAGCTGGGTGGCGACGGCCGAGGCTCTCGGTATCGGGTCGCTCACGACGATTGCGCGCTGGCTCAAAGACCCCGAGTTCGCCATCTACCGCAACGAGCTGCGCGACGCTGCCATGTCGCGCGTCAACGCTCAGTACCTGGCGAATATCGAGGCGGCCTTCGAAGTTGTCGGCGAAGTGCTCAAGGGGACGATCAAGCGTGACGACGACCGAGCCGTAGAAGCCCGCGCCATCATCGATCCATTCCTTCGCGCCTGTCTCTACGTCCCACCCCCTGGAGGATCTGAGAACGGCTGGACCCCGGCGCTCCCTCCCGGACCTGATTAACCCGCTTCCGGCGCAGGACCAGGATCTTGCGAGTACGGTCAGTCGGTCCACTGCTTTGGTGGTCCCTTCGCAGACGGTGCTATTCAGAAAGTCACCACGCAACTCCGCCGATATTTGCCCGCGTGATGGCCACAGCCGAGGAGGTGATAGCTGGGCTTCGGCGTGAGGGCATCGGAAGCTAGCAAAGGCAGTGCGCGCGTCCGGTCGTTCGAGCGGTATCACTACCTAGTGGAGTGGGCGGCCTCAAGGTCTCGACGCAGGGGCTTGCACGGGGCCGATGGTTCCCCCCAAAGTGCGGTTTCAGCGACGCCTAGGAATTTGATGGATGCCCGACGTGATAGGAGAGCAGATGACGGTGGACTCTCACTGGACCGGGAACTGGGAGTACCAGCTGTGGCAGCACAACCGCTCCGCGGGGGCAGAGCAGCTAGTGGTAGCGATATTGAACGACAAGGTGATCGGGATCTTCGGTCCCTACCCTGTCTCAACCGATACGTTCCCAAGCAGTAGACGGCTTGGCTCCTACCCCTTCGGCCTCGACGACGACCAGGCCGCAGAGGCGCAGCGCATCATCGATCGGGATTCCAGCACGGAAGGGCGAGGCTGGCGCTTGGTAAGGTGGGAGACCGCCGCCGAGTACCGCGAGCGAGACGCCGGGTTGGCGCGCGAGAAAAAGGCCGCCCGGCGGCAGAGCTGGGAACTGCTGATCTTTGCTGCCATTATGATCATCGGTGTATTTGCCGCCGCACACTGGATAGGGACGCCCTAGTTGCTCTCGCGATGTCCACAGTCGTGCTTAGGCCGCGCGCTCCTGCACGACCCGCACGGTTGATGCATGCCACCGTTTACCGCCGCGCGCGGTGGGTACGCCTTCGTCGTTGAGCCGTTCGGCGATAGCCCGCATCGAGGCCCCAAGCTCACGTTCCTGGTGGCTCAAGGCGGCATACCTGGCTCGACGTAATTAGCAGGTGGGGGTGTCCGATCCGCATCGAAAGCCACACCGTTGTGAGTGTAGTGCACCGTAACCGTCGGGCCGGTTGGGCAGCAGTTAGGGTCGGCCTCGAAGTAGACGGCGTATCTCACCGCAAAAGTACCCGCGCCGGCCAGCTCGACGTCTAACACATTCCTGGAAGGGCTGAACGTGTCAGTCCCGACATACTCGAAAGTTCCCGCGGGGCTCTCCCTAAAAAAGAAAACCTGCTGACACCAAACGACGGCTCCACACGGGTAGCCCTTGATCGCCAGTAGTCGAGTATTGCCGGCGACCGATTCTGCCCAGACATCCGACTCCCGAACGAGTAGCTCAGCTAGGACCGTTGAGGCGAAGCTCCTGAGGTTCGCGGAGGTCCCGTCCATTGGCCTCCGGGAATTCTCTGCTGACGGACGGGCGGCTCCAGCTTGCTGCGCCAGCACAAAGATCTCGCTCAATACCGAGC
>Ga0310121_10001003_pt1 | contig 29752 bp, 24 predicted proteins | sample CB27_Tmax_986_MG_FD_203504 | JGI IMG/M metagenome (GOLD analysis project Ga0310121, IMG submission 203504) | Marine microbial communities from Western Arctic Ocean, Canada - CB27_Tmax_986 | ecosystem: Environmental > Aquatic > Marine > Oceanic | place: Canada: Western Arctic Ocean | collected... | reverse complement strand
ACTAATTCTCCGTCATCGACGTTTCTGATGATGACAGGTAGTTCGGTCAGGCCGACTTGCACCGAAGCTTGATAGCGTCTCTCTCCAGCAATAATCTGAAATCTCTCGCCTTGTTGACGGACAATGACGGGCTCGATGATTCCCTTTTCTGAAATTGACGCCATAAGTTCGGACAAATTACCCATCACTTGCCTGGGTTGGTCTGGATTAGGATCAATTTGCTCTATGGGTACTAGGCGCCCTATGGGAGCGCCTGAAGATGCGGTCAAGGCGTCCACATAGTGAGCGTCGTGCCTCATTTCTAATGTTTGTGGCAGTCCCCGTCTAGGCACGGTCCATAACCTCCTCGCAAAGTCTGTAGTAGTCAGCAGCGCCGGTTGAGTCGGGCGCAAAACTAAAAATTGACTCTCGATACGCTGGACTCTCTTCGAGTCTGACATTCTTAGAAATTACTGTGTCGAAAACTTTTGCACCAAAGACTTTTTGGATTTTCTGTTTTATATCTCGAGCCAAGGACGTCCTCCTGTCGTGCATTGTTATAAGGACTCCAAGGATCTGTAACTGTGTGTTCGCTCTGGATCTTACCTTTTCGACAGTTTCCAATAGGTCATCTGTCCCCTCAAGGGCAAAGTAAGAGCTCTGAATAGGAATGAGGAGATGAGTAGCCGCAACCAATGCATTAACTGTTAAGAGTCCAAGGGTGGGCGGGCAATCTATCACAACATGTGAAAATCTTGCGCCGAGTGAAGCAATGCGGTCCTTTAGTCGAAAGTGAGCATCGATTTCACCGATTAATCGAGCCTCAAGCTTTGCTAATGAAATTCGAGCTGGAGCTACCCAGAGATTCTCCTGGTTCAGTGCTGGTATTACGACGTCGGCGAGTTTGCAGGAAGGGTCTTCAATCGCATCATAGATGCTTTTATTTAGTCCGTTTCTTTCAACGAACGACAGAGTGCTATTCGCTTGAGGATCGAGATCAATTAGAAGTGAAGGATTCCCTCGCATTGCAAGGGCTGAAGCTAGATTTATCGCCGTAGTAGTTTTCCCGACGCCGCCTTTTTGATTTGCGATTGCTACGATCATTAAGATGGTAAACCTAGGCTCAAGAATATTAAGAAACAAATAATTTGAAGCTATTTCTTAAGGCTCAGTTATTCTAGGAATGCGTGGATAACGTGTCAAGAGCTAACGAAAATCACGTGCGATCTTTCATGGCAGATCAGCTCTATAAGTCTATTTAAGTCAAGTATTTACAATGTTGTCGGCCGGCCGACAATGATTACATCTTATATTTACCAAGCTCTTCATCTGGTAGGCCTTCAAGCCATTGTGACAGTTGTTCTGAGTTGGCTTTGTCAGGAGCAAACTCGAGGGTCTTGGCATTCGCGATGACTTCCTCGTCTACCAGAATTGGTGCGCGAACTCGAAGAGCTACCGCAATTGCATCGCTTGGGCGTGAATCGATCGAGACCTCGTGTCCGTCGACTTGAAGGTGAATTGAGGCGTAAAAGGTGTTTCCCTTTAAGTTTGCAATTACAATTTTGTCGACGTGAGCACTTAGATCGACCAATATGTTTCGAATTAAGTCATGCGTCATTGGTCTAGGGGTTTCAATGTTCTCTATTTGGATAGCGATTGCATTCGCTTCAAAAACGCCAACCCAAATTGGAAGTACTCGCTCCCCTTTGTGCTCGCGCAAGATAACGATCGGCATGTTCGTGATCGGGTCAACCATTAGGCTTTTTATTGTCATTTCAACGAGCATCGCTGGACCTTTCTGGTCTGGATAGATCGCCGCGTGAGTCGTCAACAGTACCGGGATGAGGCAAAGCAGTTATCCCTGCGGGTGCCACCTTGCCGCGTAGACTGTTTGGTCCTGCTTGTTGGATAGCGATACTTAGCATCTGTCCAATCTCATAATTATTTCCAGGGAAATTAACAACGGTGTTTTGACTGGTTCGTCCAGAGAGTTCATTTTGCCTTCGGCGACTTTTTGAATCGGCAAGCACTTCGACAGTTCTTCCGACCTGTGCTTGGTTGATGGAAGCTTGGATCTGTTTCTGTACTGATTGGAGCTCCAGTAGTCTTTCTGATTTTACTGATTCTGGGACTGCGTCTTCGAGTCTTTCTTTCGCGAGAGTATTTGGTCTTTCTGAGTACTTAAAGGAAAACATGCTGTGATATCTGACCGCAGTTGTTAGGTTAAGGGTCTGTTTGAAATCGTCGTCGGTTTCGGTTGGGAACCCAACAATCATATCGGTCGATAGGGCAATCTCTGGAATCTTTTGTCTTATTTCTTCGACAAGAACTCGATATTCTTTAGCGGTATGTCTTCTCCGCATTGATTTTAAGACCGAGGTTGACCCAGATTGAACTGGCAGATGGAGATGTTTGCATACAGATGGTAAATCCCTGATGGCTACCAGCATTCGTTCGGTTACGTGTCGAGGATGGGGGCTGGCAAACCGAATCCGTCTAATTCCTCTGACCTCTTGGAGAAGTTCGAGAAGGTGTGCAAAGTCGCAATTTTTGTAGTCTGGTGCGGAGTAGTGATTCACAATCTGTCCAAGTAGATGTATCTCTGTATGCCCCGTATCGACTGCGTGCCTGGCCTCAGTGATAATCTCGGAAGCTGGGCGCATGCGTTCGTGACCCCTCGTGTGGGGAACAACGCAGAATGTGCAGTGATCGTTACATCCTTCGATAATCGTGATATACGCCTTTACAGGGTCTCGTCTTACAGCTACACCCAAAGGAAATGAAACGTCATCGTGAGGATTGATATCAATCTGTGGTAATTTGGATGTTTCGGCCTCGGTAACAAGAAGGGGTAGCCGTCGAATGGCTTGGCTTCCGGCTATCACGTCCACGTTGGCGGCCCGCTTTAAAATATTCTCGCCCTCTTGTTGTGCCAGGCAGCCGACTACTGCGACTAGAGGTGGATGGGACGGTTGAATTGATGCGAGGACGCCCAGCCTGGAAAAGAGTTTATCCTCTGCCTTCTCTCTAACGCTACAGGTGTTAACCACGATGAGATCTGCCTGGTTAGCGTCGTTGATGATTTCGTAGCCAGACTGTTCTAAGAGTCCGGCTATTCGTTCAGAGTCGTGAACGTTCATTTGGCAGCCAAATGTTTCTATACAGGCCGTTCTGGTCACTGACTTTCGCCTTTCGCTTTCGTCTTTCGCTGTATATTCGCCGACAACATCTCTCGCGCACCTGCTCTTGCAGATTCCGAGTTCTCTCCGGTCATTAGCTTAGCGAGCTCCTCAACCCTGCCCTCTTCGTCGAGAGACTGAATCCTCGTCACCATCCGCTCCGCCTTGGATACCTTTGATACCGTAAAATGATTGTCACCGTAGGCCGCGATCTGGGGCAGATGGGTTACACAGATTACCTGAAACGTCTGACTTAGCCTTTCCATCAATGCGCCAACCTTAGCCGCGACCTTGCCGCCTACTCCAGCATCGACCTCGTCGAAGACCAAGGTCTTGCCCGCATTATCTACCGGTGCAAGCGTTTTGAGCGCGAGCATGACCCTCGAAAGCTCACCACCGGACGCAACCCTTGCCAAAGGCCGGACAGTTTCACCAGGATTAGCCGAAAAAAAGAATTCACCCTCGTCGACTCCCATCTCTGACCATGCCGTTTGAGCTAGATCCTCTGACGAAAATTGCGTCTCAAACGTCGCGCTCGGAATTCCCAGTTCTACCAGCAAATTCTGAAGTCGTTCTGCTAACTCCACAGCGGAGGTCCTTCTGACTACAGAGAGCTCATCGGCCACCTCTCTAAATTCGCTTCCTCGCTCTCCCGCCAGACTCGAAATGGATTCGAGTTCACTGACCGTCAACTCAAGAGCCGTAATCTCCTTCGTGATCGTTTCTTGATAACCGATAACCTCATTGAGTGTGGACCCATATTTTCGCTTTAAGTCCTCTAGTTCCGCAAGTCGTGTTTCAACGGCAGCGAGCCGTTCAGGCGAAGCATCTATCTTTCCTCGATACGACCTGATAAAGAACGCCAGCTCTTCCAGTTGACTCTCTACGGTCGCACGCGTTCCTCGGAATCTCTCAAACTTGGGATCTAGAGTTGCCAACTCGTCAAGATTTCGCCATACCTTTCCAAGGCGAGAAACAATAGACGCGTCTTCTTCATAAAGTCTGTCATAGCTTTCCTCACACAACTTTGACAAACGCTCAGCGTTCGCCAGTGTGGACCGCTGTGTATCCAATTCTAAGTCCTCGCCTAAAACTGGCGACACTCTGTCAATCTCGTCCTTCTGAAATGCAATCAGTTCGAGGCGTTGAGTCCGATCAGTATGTGTTCGACGCGCGGAATCTAGTTGATCCTTTATTGCCTTCCAAGCGTGATATGCCTTAGCTACGGCCTGCCTTTTCGCGCCCAAGCCAGCATGGGTGTCAAGCAGATTTAAGTGGGTTGAACGATCAAGGAGCGCTTGGTGGTCATGTTGGCCATGGAGATCAAATAATCGCTTCCCTAGCTCATGAAGTTCTCCCGCTGTTACTACTCTGTCGCCTATGAATGAGCGACTTCGCCCCTTCGGACTAACCTCTCTCCGAAGCCTTAAGGTACGCCCATCATGGTCTTCTACGATAGCGTCGACGCGAGCTCTATCCTCTCCAGTGCGAACCATTTCATTTGTAGCTCTCCCCCCAACGATGAGTCCGAGTGCACCTAGAATTATCGATTTTCCCGCTCCTGTCTCACCGGTCAAAACAGTCAGACCTGATTGAAACTCCAGTTCTAACTCGTCTACGACGGCCAAGTTCTTGATACGCAGAAAACGAATCATCGAAAACGCCGTTCATGAGGTTTATAGGTTGTTGGATTGTCACGCATCGCTACACGAGCCGTGGCGGTACAAAAGTGAAGGAATTTCCATCGTATCATACATTTGACACTGTCGAAGTCTGCGTGTTATCTTCAAAAATCTGCGCTATCCCAGCGGCGCGCCAGTGTCAATTCGGAGGATTGGTTGCGTAAATTTATTTTCTACGCCCATTCTCTTTTTCAGACGCCGGGTGTCGTCGAAGCGTCGGAAGAAGGGTTTGGCATGGACGTGCTGGGATTGGTGGTCAGGTCTTCCCTGCCATCTCAAATAGTTCTGCTTATTCTTGTCGGTTTTTCTGTCGCATCGTGGGCTGTCATCTTTCTAAAGATACGGCAGTTTCAAACTGTTCAACGGCAGACAACGACGTTCATAGAAGTATTTCGCCGCAGTAGTAAATTTTCAGATGTTCAATCGGTCTGCAAGTCGCTGGCGCAGAGTCCGCTGGCTGGAGTATTTCAGGCTGGATACGCTGAACTAAACGCCCAACTCAGGAATACTGAAGGTGAGACCAATGGTCAGCGCTCTTCTAATGACCCAGCCCGACGCCCAGCACTTCGAAGCTTTGAGGCACTGGATCGTACTCTGCTTAGAGCATCCTCTATGGAGATGGCCAAGCTAGAAAGACGAGTGCCCTTTTTGGCAACCACTGCTAGCATTACACCGTTCATAGGATTGTTAGGCACTGTCTGGGGAATCATCATTGCCTTTCAAGGTATAGGAGAAACTGGATCTACGGATCTGGCGGTCGTGGCTCCTGGTATAGCAGAAGCGCTCGTTGCTACGGCTGCGGGTCTCTTCGCTGCGATTCCAGCCGTCTACTTTTATAATCACCTTACGCAGAGGGTCGGCTCGATGTTTTCGGCTCTTGACGATTTCTCGCTTGAGTTTTTGAATATAGCGGAAAAGAATTTCTCGTAAGATGCCGACGATTCAGCACCAGGCAACCCACCGTGGAACCGGTCGACGCGGTCGCCAACGAAAGAGAGTTGGGACGGCTTTGTCTGAGATTAACGTCGTTCCTCTGGTCGATGTCATGCTGGTGCTTCTGATTATCTTTATGGTCGCAGCACCAATGATGCAGAGAGGATTGGATGTAAGGCTTCCCGAGTCGAGACGCTCTGACCAGATTAGCTCTGAGCGTATTTTTGTTACTATTCCCATGAGCTTTCGAACAGACCAAGTTCTTCAAATAGATGACGAGTCAGTCAGATTCGACGTTTTACAGGAACTCATGCGACAAACTCTTGAGAATCAGACCGGTCGCGATGTTTTCGTTCGTGGTGACGGTGGCATCACTTATCAAGAACTCATTCAGGTAATGGATGAGCTTAAGGCTGGCGGTGTGGAATCGGTGGGTTTAATTACTGACCTTCCGGCGACGCCGTGAAATGAGCTGCAATTGTGAAGGAAGCCGCGTCGCAGGTTATGTCGGTTCGAGCCTTAGATCGCGATGGTTTAAGAAAGACCCTTATCCTTTCTTTGGTAGGACACGTAGCCTGTGTCGCCGCGATTTTTGCGGCACCAGATAGGTGGGTAGGGTCGACCGCGGATGAACCTACATCAATGACCATAAGGTTGGGTGGTGCGGATGCTCCTGGCGAAGGCGGCCTGACGTCTCTGGGAGCGCTACCGATTCAACAAGTTATTCCGCTTACGGAACTTCGACGTCCCCAGTGGATCCAACCGCCAGCGGATACATTACCCCAGAACGTAGTCCCGGTACCGGAAGCTCCTCGTGCTGAGCCGAAAAGCGAGGTGGTGACTGCACCGGAAGAATCACGAGGGCGACGGCTGACGAGCGGTCATCAACTTCAGGATGGTAACGCCATGTCGGAAACTGGTGCCGAGGGGATTGGAGTGGGCTTGTCAGCGGGCGGTTTGGGAGGAGATGGTTCCGAATTGAGCCTAAGCGATTTCTGCTGTCCGGAGTACCTCTCGACAATGATTTCTCTTATTAGGCAACGGTGGAATTCTAATCAGGAAACCTCAGGCGCTGCCGTAGTCAGGTTTACAGTTCATCGCGACGGACGTATCGATACGGTTGATGTGACTCGGTCAAGTGGGTTCATTACGCTTGATCAGAGTGCCCGCAGGGCGATTCTTTTAACTCGTGAACTTCCCCCGCTTCCAAGATCCTTTATGGAGACCAGCCTAACTGTTCGATTGACGTTCGAGTACCGACGATGATTTCACGTTTCCGCATACTGTTTTTGATAAGTATCTTTACCAGCGCTGTTTTTTTGGTGGCGCAACAGCCAGACACGCCATCTGACTTGGAACGACAGCAGTCCGAGGTTGAACTGATAATTGGAGATCGTATCGACGGCCAACCAAGAATTGCTACGCCTGATTGCCTAGCGTTGAGCCCTGAGCCCGAAGTGGCGGGTGCAGCCCAGGCAATCGCTGAAGTGTTATGGGCTGACCTTGATTTCGAAAGAGAGTTTCGCATGGTTGCGCGAGACACTTACGACTCAATACCCACCGCTCGGTCATTGATAGACCTGCCTCTTGATGATTGGCGTGAGCTAGGCGCTGATGGTGTTGTCAGTTGTTCGGTTGAATCGATTTCTAACAACAGGATACGAGTTACGGCTCGGTTATTTAACGTTCGGTCGATGGCCTCCTCTTTCGGTGTTGAATATTTAGGTGCCGCCACTAATGTAAGAATTTACGCACATCAACTTTCAGATGAGATTCATCGACATCAGCGTGGCCTGAGGGGTGTGGCTCGATCGAAGATTGCCTATGTTTCGGACAGAGACAGCGAGTCCGTTCTTGGGCTGGTCGAGGATCGATCCACGAAAGAAGTGTATTTTTCAGATTACGATGGGGCGAATGTTAAGCGAGTTACAATAAGTCGGGCACTCAACAATAACCCCGCTTGGTCTCCTGACGGACGATCTATCGCCTACACCGCATGGCGCCCCTTTATGGACATTCTTGTTTCGCACGTTTATCAAGGACGCTTAGAGTCTCCTGTTGAAGGTGATTCCGATACTCAGAATTGGCTTCCGGCATGGTCGCCTGATGGTAGTCAACTGGTCTTTACTTCGAATCGGGATGGTCAACCTGAACTGTATATTGCAAACGGTGATGGTAGTGGAATTACGCGACTCACTGATCACCCCGCCATTGATACTAGCCCAACATGGTCACCACAAGGCCATCAACTAGCATTTGTCTCTGACCGGACTGGGGCCCCACAGGTCTACGTTATAGGAGCCGACGGGACCGGTCTTCGTCGAATTACCTTTGAATCCCATTGTGACCGACCGACCTGGTCGCCTGCGCCTTATAACGAGATCGCATATTCATCTCAAACAGGTGCTGGCCATGACATCAAAGTTGTAGACCTTGCCACGAACGAAGTTCGCCAACTGACTTATGGTCTCGGTACGAATGAGAGTCCGAGCTATTCACCGAACGGTCGTCACGTGGCTTTTTCGTCGACTCGGGGAGCTGGAAATAAACAGATCTGGGTGATCGGACGAGACGGGAGAGGACTTCGACGAATTACCGGAGTCGGCAATAACGAAATGCCGAGCTGGTCACCGTAGTGGTGGTCTATTTAATGGAATGGTTCATTGGAGTGTACTTTAGAGGGCGCATAAAAGTATGCAGTTGCCGCCCTTGACCGGAGGTCGTGAGATGGCTTGTAGTGAGTTTAGTTGTTGGGTAAGGATGGCAGCGATCTGCCTGGCGTCTGCAGTCGCGATGGCCTGTGCTGGTAACCCCGCGCCAGTGGAACCTGAGCCACCGTCACCTCCACCAGAAACGAACCAGGCAGCTACTACTCCCCCGGCTGCGCCGCCGCCTCCGACGGCCCCGCCTCCGGCGCCACCGATTATCGAAGAGGAAGGTGAAATTTCGACAAGGAGCCTAGAAGAACTAAACAGAGAGGCACCGTTACAACCTATCTTTTTTGATTACGATAGCTCTGACCTAACTCCACAAGGCCAAACTATCCTCCAAGCCAATGCCGAGATTTTGTCCGAGTATTCAACTTGGGTCATTACAATAGAGGGACATTGCGATCAACGTGGTAGCCCAGAGTACAACCTCGGACTTGGTGAACGAAGAGCTCTCGTGACGGAGGAATATCTAATCGCCTTGGGGCTTGATTCTATTCGGGTTAACACTGTGAGTTATGGAAAGGAATTTCCGTTCGATCCAGACGATACCGAGGATGCACACGCACGAAACCGGAGAGCTCATTTCGTAATTACTGGTCGTTAGATAATTTTGTCCGCCGAGAAGATTGCATTAACCTGAGTTAAGTCAAAATGGAGAGATCTCGAGTAAGTGGTCTGCTTGTAAAATGTTGTCTCGGTTTTATGGTCGTAATCTGTTTGCCGTACGATGGGTTCGGTCAGAATCGTGAGCGGCAGCAGATGATGGCGGACATCCGAATGCTTCATGAACAGACTATGAGATTGCAACTTCACATCGCGACTCTAGATGAGTCTCTGCGAGAATTGACAGAGCAACTTCAAGTCCAAGCGGAAGCGACCGTACGGGCATTCGCAGATCATCGACTCCTCGTTGATGGGGTCGCGGGCAACGTTCGCATTCTGCGAGAGAAACTTGACGATACTAATGTGCGTATCTCCTCGATGTCGCAGGAAGTCGAGGCGCTTCGAGTCGCAATACCACGGATGTCTATGCCGGCCCCAGTACTGTTGATCGATCCAGAAACCGGTCTTCCAATAGAAACACCGGCGGAGTTAGCGATGGCACTACCCACGGCTTCAGTAAGTCCCGCTGCTTCTCCCAGGAGAATGTATGACACGGCATGGGCTGATTATACGAATGCGCAGTGGGCATTGGCTGTCGAAGGATTTGAGGCTTACCTTAAGACGTTTCCGAGATCGGAATTGGCGGATGATGCGCAATTCTATATTGGTCAGACTTACTATGCCGATGGCAGATTTCAAGAAGCGGTAGGTGCTTTTGAAGAGGTGCTGTTAACCTATCCTGACGGAGATGTGGTACCAGAAGCGTCCTATAAACGAGGACTCGCCTTGGATCGTTTGGGAGAGGTCGGTCGCGCCAGGCAAGCGTTTGAATTAGTTTTAACCAATTATTCTGAGAGCACAATGGCCACTCTCGCGCAGCAGGCCCTGGACCGGCTTGATCAGCCATGAAACAGTAGGATCTGAATCCACAGGAGAATTAGAAGCCAATGGGAAGTGTAAATAAGGTTTTTTTACTGGGACGTCTCGGCCAGGATATGGAGTTGCGATCCACCCCGAATGGCGACGCTGTCGGAAACGTTAGTATGGCAACGAGTGAAACGTGGAAGGACAAAAATACTGGCGATCGCAAAGAAAAGACAGAGTGGCACCGTCTTGTTATCTGGGGGCGACGAGCAGAAGGCCTCGAGAAATATTTGTTAAAAGGAACGCAAATTTACGTCGAAGGTCGGCTTCAAACCCGACAATGGGAAGCTAAAGATGGCGGCAAACGGTCGACAACGGAAATAAGAGTCGATAGCATTGAATTTGTTGGTGGCTCTCGCGATTCTGGAGACAGGCCCGCTCCTAACGATACGACGAGTGACTATCAAGGACAGTCCGCGTCCCAATTCGATACCGACCCTCCCAAAGAACTTACTGAAGACGATATTCCGTTCTAGGACTTTGGCGATTCCAGAAAAACTGCGTCTTATCTCATAATTCACACCATCAATCGGTTCTTCCATAGCGGTCTTCGAGCCTAACAACGTCATCAAGTTCTGGAGTTGACACCTCGATGATGTCAGAGTCCTCGACCGCGGTCATTCTGTGAACATCTTTAGGGTTGACGTGAACGCTGTCACCAGGCACCATAATGAATTTCTCACGTTTTTCCTTCCTCGTGATCTCGAACTCCAAACGCCCCTTCCACAGCATCACTGTTTCGTCCTTTATATTGTGATACTGCAAACTTAGGGCCTGTCCAGCGTCGATGTGGATTATCTTTCCCACGTATCGATCTGTTCTTGCCCAATGGATCTCGTATCCCCACGGTTTCTCAACTCGTTTTACAGTCGACTTTGTCACAATGCCTCACGAACGAATTAGTCAGTGAAAATATCTCTGTGCCTTACTCTGAGACGGATGCCTTCAATTGTCTGAAGCCGCCGGTGTAACTGTTCTGCAACCATAACCGAACGATGTCGGCCGCCTGTGCATCCTATTCCAACGGTCAGATAGCTCTTGCCTTCACCTGCGTACTCCGGCACCAAAAAAAGAAGCAGACCAGTTGTCTTGTCAAGAAATCGTGTCGTTGCATCAGCTCCTTCTATGTAAGATCGAACCGCGGCATCACGGCCAGTCAACGCGCGAAGCTCTGGGATAAAATGTGGATTTGGTAGAAAACGAACGTCAAAAAGAAGGTCGGATTCAAGCGGCACACCGTGTTTGTAGCCAAAACTTAACAGAGTCACCAAAAGTTGTTTATCTGATTCACCGTATGACAGGTCAGAAAACACTCGGCGCAAATCGTGAACCGTTAAATCAGAGGTGTCAAAAACTCTATCTGCCAATCCTTTAACTTCTCTGAGATTCTCTCGTTCTTGTAGTACGCCTTCAAGGACTTGATTGCCCCCGAAGGGATGGGGCCGTCGCGTTTCAGAAAAGCGCCTTACTAAAGCGGCGTCATCGGCTTCAAGGAAGAGCAACATTGGTGCCAGTTCGGTTTGTCTTCGCAGATCGATGAGTACGGCCTCGAACGCTTTCAAAAAGTTGGGATCCCGCATGTCGACAACAACTGCAGCTCTCTTGATTAATGACTCTGGCCGACAGAGCATATCTGAGAAGGTTGATATCAGTGCGACGGGCAAATTGTCCACGCAGAAATATCCCGAGTCCTCAAGAGCTCGAATGGCTTCTGATTTTCCTGAACCAGAGAGTCCAGTAACTACGACGAATCTGGCTTCTTTACCAATCATTGAGGACCCGCGACTGATGATCTTCATAAAGAACTAGGTTGCTGTATTGTTGTCAATTGCCTAGGATGTCGACTTTAGAAAAAGTTACTAGAACAATAGTTTCGGCCGACTGTATGTTCAATCCACCAGGTCGAGAAACGGTTTTAAAACGGAGTCAGTCCAGCCGCCTTCTCTGAGTTGACGGAGGAATTCTTTGCTCATCACGATATTTTGCGATCGTGCGTCTCGCAAGCATCAGTCCATCAGTTTCTAAGATTCTACCTATTCGCGAGTCGCTTAGCGGCTTATTTGGATTCTCGCTCTCCACAATACTTCTGATTCGCTGCTTAACGCGGACCGAAGAGATACTTTCGCCATGCAAGCCGTCAACAGCCCGATGGAAAAAGAACCTCATTTCGAATACCCCCTGTGGTGTGTGCATGTATTTGTCGTTAACAACTCTACTCACCGTCGACTCGTGCATTCCAATGTCATTTGCTACGTCTCTTAGGACTAATGGCTGAAGAAAATCAATGCCATTGTCGAGGAACTCAGTTTCAAATTTAATGATACTGGCAGCGACCTTGTAGATGGTTTTCTGCCGTTGATCAATCGATTTAATTAACCACAGTGCGGATCTAAATTTCTCTCGTACGTACGACCTGGTTTCATCGCTGTGTTCCGTATTCTTTTCCAACAGTCGACGATAAACACGACTAATCCGAAGTTTGGGTAAGCCGTCTTCGTTCAGGTCGGCGACGTATTCGCCTTCGCTTTTTTTAATGTAAATATCGGGTACTACATATTGCGATTGCGGTGGATTGTGACGCAGTCCTGGCTTTGGGTCGAGCAGTTGAATAATTTGAATGTGTTGCTTTACCTCTGGAACTGTTATCCCTAAACAAGTTGCAAGTTCTGGAAGCTGACGCGTCTGAAGAAGCCGTAGATGGTCACGAACTATCGTGCCGCTATAAGTGTCTTTGATGCCGAGATGTTCAAGCTGAAGGAGGAGGCATTCTTGAGGATTGCGTGCCGCGACGCCAATGGGATCGAACTGTTGGATAACACGTAACACCTTCTTTACTTTCGACTCAGGCCATCTTCCTATGTTTCCGATTTCTTCGAGTGTAGCCGCCAAATAACCGTCGTCGTTTATGTTGCCAATTATTTCCTCAGCGATCTGCTTTGAAGTCTCATCCATGTTAACGCCAGATAGTTGCCACTTCAGATAGTTAAATAAGGATTGTGTTGGACGGAGTCGATTTTCAAGGGGTGCTAATTCTCTCAATTCGCTCGTGACACGCGGGCGATAGCCATCTTCAAGATATTCGCCGAAGAAGTCCTCGTAATCAGAGTCGTCCCAAGGATCGCGCTCCTCAGTAGGTTGTTCGTCATCCGTCTTCGACTTCTCGCTCTGTTCAATGTTTTCGACGTGTTGAGATTCTTCTATTGTGACGTCCTCAGAATCCTCCAAGAGTGGATTCGCGACGACTTCCTGATTAAGCATGTCGACAAGTTCCAACCGTGACATCGGCAGAAGCTTTATGGCCGCCTGAAGAGCTGGCGTCAGAACCAATCTTTGGGTCTGCTTTTGCAGCAGGCTCTGTTTAATCGCCATAGGCAATCAGACTTAGGTCGTCATTAATACAAGGGGTAAAGAGCGAAATCCGTCGCGCTCAGTTCACTAGGTGTGATCTTAGTCCAAACGAAAATCAGCACCTAAATAGATCTCCTTGACTTCCTGATCGCCCGCTAGTTCAGCCGGTGTACCCTTCTTGAAGACCGCGCCATCATGAACGATATAGGCGCGGTCAGTGATTCTAAGGGTTTCGCGAACGTTGTGATCGGTAATCAATACACCAATTTGACGTTCTTTGAGATGGGAAATAATATTCTGAATATCGGTAACAGCGATGGGATCAATACCTGCAAAAGGCTCATCCAAAAGGATGAAGGATGGAGAGACTACTAGGGCACGGGTGATCTCGACCCGTCTCCGCTCTCCACCCGATAAGGTGTGAGCCGGTGATTTTGCGAGTGGCGTTAATCGAAGTTCATCGAGGAGTGACTTCGCTCGCTCGTGACGTTCAGCTCGACCTATCTTGAGTGTCTCAAGGATGGCCAGGATATTTTGTTCGACCGTCAAGCCTCGAAAGATCGACGGTTCCTGAGGTAGATAGCCGATGCCCTTTCTTGCCCGAACATACATTGGTTCCGTCGTTACGTCGACTCCATCGAGAATGACAGAGCCGGAGTCCGGCGCAGTTAAACCGACCGCCATATAAAAGGTTGTAGTTTTACCCGCGCCGTTTGGACCGAGAAGTCCCACCACCTCTCCAGATTTAAGATCGAGAGTTACATCCCGAACAACCGTTCTCCCGTTATAGGATTTCGTTAAGTTCTCGGTGCGGAGGTTGTGCATTTTTACGGTGTTTGATCCGGACAGTCGCTTCGTAGCGTTTCTGTTCGAACTTGCGATTGTCCGTCGACGGAGACAGCGTCCTCGGTTAAAAAGAACGTAAGCGTACGCCCCATAGTTTCACGACAGATCCCTGCTTGATTTTCAGTCATGTGAACAGGAGATCCAGTCATTACGTATCGTCCCGTAGTATCGTGATAGACAAGCGAGTCACCTGTGACGGTCTGCCCTGGCATTACGAGCTCGATTGAACCCTTAGCCTCTATGCGTTCGAGTGTCCGGCTATCCTCAAGTAGGAAGAGCATGATTCTATCGGCTGCTAAATCACTCTGAGGTCCTTGAAGTCTTGCAGAGTCCTCGTAGGTCGCTGTTCGTGCTTGGTCGTCAAAAATAAATAACTCTGCCTCTCCCACGATCAATGAATCCGTACGAAGTCCGGTTTCGTTGCCAAGCTGATTCACGATAGAGCGTGTATTAGCGGTGCCCGTAATTGAGAGGCTCCCGTTGGTTTCGTCAAGAATAAGCTCGTCGCCTGTAAACTCGGTCTCGCCTTGCCATAATCTGGCTTCGAAGGAATAAACTGCGACCTCCGTGTTCCGATCGTAGCTAAGTTGGTCAGCGGTTATATAAGTAGATTCCCGGTCGTTCAACAAACCAGGTCTATGCGGCTGGTCAGAAGACTGGGCCAGAATCGCGCCTAATACACTTTTGACTTCCGAATCAGCTGCAATGCTTCCATCGGCCAGTTCGATGTGGATTGACGTGGCTTGTATCGAGCCCCGACGGTCCTCAACGCGAGGCGACCTTCCTGAGGTCGAGCTTGTTAGAAGACTTATTTTGCCGTTCCGAGGTGTGTACTTTGCCTCGTCGGCCACTCCGATTAAAGTCTTGTCTTTGAACCGAACATTACCTTGAAAATGAGCACTGCTCAGTCGACTCAGACTTTCCGTGAAAACTGCATTCAATCGATCAGACCTCGTTGTCCTAGTCGAATTATCATCTTTAGATTCTTGGGATATTTCTTGAAAGAGTACGTTCCCTTCGAATTGAACTTCACTGAGTTCCGCGTCTCCCAGACTGGAAGCGGTGAGGAGGTCAGCACTTACCGCTTGGTCGTGCATCTGCCCGCTTGAGCCGATCCTGAGTTGAACATCCTTTCTGGCGATCACTTCCTTCAGTTGAGACGAATTCCCTTCAACAGCAAGCACGATAGACTGGCCGTTTATCCACGACCCTTGTGTGTTGCTTGGTCCGGCTGTCTGGAGCTCGGCTTGGTCGGTCAAGGTCACTGCATTGATGGTCTCTCCGTCGTCAGAGTAATCAATCTCTATGCTACGTGCCGACATCACACTCAGTCCCCCCGGTTTAGAATTTATGGCCATGATCGTTGCTGAATTCACCAAGTTAACTCTTTCTAATAGCCTGCCTTGATCTGTTGTTGTGATCCGAGCGCGCTCGGCCGTCATCTGTTGATCACCGGTATCAATCTTTACCCCGTCTACGAATTCCATATATTCGTCGGTCTGTGCCAGCGTCGCTGATCGGGACAGTATGCGGGTGTGAGTAGACGCGTTACGAAGGTTAACGTGTGCCCCATCTAGTAGGTGTAATACGTCATGGTTGCGGTCGTATTCGGCACCCTGTCCGGCCGCGTTCATGTTCTCCCGTTCAAAACTGACTGAACCGGGCATACGAACAATTCCTCCATCATCGACATAAGACGCTGACTTGGTTCGAGCCGACAGGCCGTTTGACGACTCCATCTCGACATTGCCTTGCAATTGAACCTCTGACTTGCCGGCATCGACGATTGCCTTATTGCCTGTCAACACGAAGCCATTCCGATCGTTCCGGTCAGCAATTGTGACCTGAACATTATCGATCAGTCGTAGTGAGCCGTCTCGATAAGTATCTTGCCTGTCGGCGACCACTCGAAGGTTTTCCCCTAGTAGGTCCGCCTGGAGGATGCGACTACCACGGGTTTGAATAACAGCTTCGGGATCCGTTCGTTCTACTATGATCGTATCTCTTGGTGTCGGGCGCTGCCGCAGTTCTAATATAATCGCAGCAGCAACGACGACCACCAGAAGGACGAGCCCTCGACGTAATGGTTTTCTCCAGTGATTCATCTCAATCACTTTATATCAGTAACATCCAATTGAATAAACGTTTCCCCACCATAACTATTCCTACTCAAGGAAACCAACAGCTCTAAACCCGATCGCCTGGCACGAAAGTCACTGATACGATTAGCAGCCCGCCACGCAATAGCTCTAAAACGATGGCCATCCTGGCTAACGGTCATTCGAAGATGTTCATCCTTGATGAGGTGAGGTCCATCAACCATTTCAACGGAATCTATGTGAAAGATCGGCTGCCGATTGCCGCGTCCAAATGGTTCGAACAACTGTAATTCCTCCATCAAGGAAGAGGTAATTTCCGATAGCCGCAAAGGAGCATCAATCTCTAAAGAAACAGACAATTGTTCTGTTTTAAGTTCTCTGTGTACTACGGCGGCTAGGCGTGTTCGTAACTTACTTAGGTGTGTGGTTCGAATAACTACTCCGGCAGCCTGACTATGGCCGCCGACCTGTTCAAGCAGGTCGCCACACTCCTCTAGAGCATCCAACAATTGAAAGCCGGGAACGCTTCGAGCTGATCCATGCGCTAGATCGCCTTCGACCGAGAAGACTAAGGCGGGCCGATTGAACCTTTCTCTTAATTTCGACGCCACTATGCCGATCACACCGCGATGCCATTTCTCGCCCCAAACAATCAGAATATTGCCATCATGGACTTCTGGATTGGATTCGATTAGCTGAACCGCTGCTTGAAATACCTTGCCCTGTTCTAGTCGCCGCCTAGAATTCTCTTGCTCCAGAGTTTGGGCAAGGGCTTTCGCACCATCGCGTTCTCCCTTGCCCGTTGCCAGTAACAGCTTTACAGCAATATCTGGAGTAGCCATTCGACCGGCTGCATTTATCCGTGGCGCGAGAACGAAGCCAATGTCGTGACTTCCAATCCTTTTCTCGGTCAAGCGACAGGAATCGATTAGTGCTTGTAATCCTGAAGAGTTTGTCCCCTTGGCAAGTTCGTCCAGGCCCAGGCGGGCCATCACACGATTTTCGCCCTGTAGCGGAACTACATCAGCAATGGTTCCCAGCGCAACGAGTTTCAGCACGGCCGAGAGCCAGTGGCGATGCCCTGTTTTCTCACAGAGAGCCTGAATTAATTTAAATACCACTCCGACGCCCGCTAGGTTTTTGTCGGGGTACCCACAATCTTGACGACGCGGGTTAAGCACCGCTAAAGCTGGAGGCAATTTGGATTCTGGTTGGTGGTGATCCGTGATGATCAGGTCAACGCCTACTACCCGTGCTCGCTCTGCGGCGGCACTGCTTCTAATGCCACAGTCTACCGTCACAACCAAAGTACTCCCCAACTCTTTTAGACGATCGATACCTTCTGGACGAAGGCCGTATCCATCGGATAGCCGGTCCGGTATGTAGTGGACCACGTTCGCACCAAGCAACGAAAGAATCCGGTAAAGGATCACCGTCGCGGTCACTCCATCTACGTCGTAATCTCCGTGTACCGAAATCCGTTCATCTTGCTGTATCGCTTTGAGGATTCGGTCGACCGCAATGTTGAGATCCGCCATTAAAAGCGGGTCGTGAAGCTGGTCTAAGGTGGGCCGCAGAAATCGTCTCGCTTCATCTTTATTTGAAATTCCCCTTGTTGCGAGAAGACGAGCGATTACCGGATGTAGCTTTAGACTACTAGTTATCTTCGCTGCTGTTGACGTATTGACTGGCAAGTGCTTCCAGATGGGCGTGATGGCCATCATCTGTCTGGGCTTTTTCCTTGTCCTCGGCTACCATCTACCTCTTCACTCCCTGCTTTAGAGAGCTCCGTGGAGTCAGTAGTTCTAGTCGTAAGTCCCACATCTCCCATCCGTCGATATTTTTGATATCGCGCCGTCACCAGTTCGTCTATGGATATCTGACTGACCGTTTCTAAATTACGAACTAATGCAACCTTGACAAACTTAGCCGCCGCTTTTGGATCGACATGCGCACCACCAAGCGGTTCCGGGATCACTTCGTCGACTACCTGCAATTTCACAAGATCCGGTGCCGTAATCTTCAGAGCTTCAGCCGCCGATATCTTCTTTTCCGGATCTCTCCAAAGAATAGCCGCGCATCCTTCAGGGGGAATCACACTAAAAATCGAATGCTCTTGAATCATGATCCGGTCGCCCAATGCTAGTCCAAGCGCGCCGCCACTACCGCCTTCACCACTGATGACTACCAAAATCGGCACTCGAAGCATGGACATCTCACGAAGGTTGGTAGCGATTGCTTCGGCCACTCCTCTTTCCTCCGATTCGAGTCCAGGATAGGCGGCCGGAGTATCGACAAAGGCAACTACTGGACGTTGAAATTTCTCAGCGAGGCGCATTGCCCTCAGAGCCTTTCGGTAACCCTCAGGTTTGGCATAGCCAAAGTTTCTTCGAATGTTCTCTCGAGTTCCACGTCCCTTTTGATGACCAACGATAACGACAGGATCTTTGTGTAGATAAGCCAGACCACACACAATAGCTGGGTCGTCTCCGAACCGGCGATCGCCATGAAACTCAGTAAATTCAGAAAATATTTGGTCAACGTAATCAAGCGTATGTGGACGATTAGGATGTCTGGCCACTAAGACCTGTTGCCATGGACTGAGTTTGGAATAGATCTCTTCTCGGAGTGAATCCACTTGCAGTCGAAGCTGCTGTAGTTCCTCGTGTCGTTCCGGTGTTCGGGGGCGAAGTTTAAGCAGTTCTATTCGCTCAAGGATGACCTGAATAGGTGCTTCAAAGTCCAAGCTATTTGAAGACATTAGAGTTGTCTTAAGTTCCCTAGCTTCAAAATTACACCCACCGGGCGCTACCCTTTCCACACACAGTTTCTATTTCGATCAAGAGTAGGTCGGAGGCATCCACCTTGGTCTGAGAGAGTGTAGTTTTCACTCGAATCGACAAGTGTTCCTTTAATTCAATCGTGATCGATATAGGACTATTGCCGGGATGTTGAGAAAAGATACCTGCTAATCTGTCCACGGTTTTTCTAGTGTGGGACGGTGACGCGAGACGAATCTCAAGAGATCGGTCTGGCACTTCCGTTACGCTCTGTAAAGTTCTGATCCTAGTAGCAGTTAGTTTAGAACTTTCCTCATCCTTCTCAAGCCGTCCGTTAACTACAACGAGTTGGCCAACATCTAGGAGTGACCGATACTTTGTGTACGTCTCGGGGAAGACAACAGCGTCGAGGGTCCCGGCTCGGTCTTCGAGAGTAATAACAGCCATCGGGCTGCCTTTCTTGGTCATGAGGGGACGCAATTGGCTGATGATCCCAGCTATGCCTATCGCACGTTCGCTCGTGAGCAATTCTTCGATCCGCTTGATGCCTGCTATGCGCAAAGCCTCACCATAGCGATCAACCGGGTGCCCACTAAGATAAAGACCAAGAGCCTCCTTCTCGAAAGCTAGCTGTTCGCTCTCAGTTAAGGGATTAACGGTCGGGAATTGAGGGTGGCCTAGATCGCTGGGCGCATCTGATTCACCAAAGAGTTCATTTTGACCGAGGTCCCGATTTTTCTGTCGGCGATGCCCATGTTCAATAGATTGGTCAACCGTTGCGAGTAGACACGCTCTTGCAAGAGCCACACTATTGATGCCAGCCATCGAAGCTAGATCATCCAGCGCTCCTGACTTTACAAGACTTTCTAACACACGTTTATTGACGAGTCTTAGATCCACATCTTCACAGAGCCGATTGAGAGACGTCAACCTCGACTGTCTCTCTCGAGCGCCGAGGATGGAAAGGATCGCTGCCTCGCCCACATTCTTGATTGCCGCAAGGCCGAAGCGAACGCCAGACTCGGTGACCGTAAAGTTGACGCCACTAGTGTTTATATCCGGAGTCAAAATAGGCACGTTCATATCTCGGCACTCTCCGAGATAGATTGCCAGTTTATCGGTGTTCTGGCGCTCTGTTGTCAACACCGCGGCCATAAAGTACCAAGGGTAGTTTGCCTTTAAAAATGCAGTCTGATAGGCGATCAACGCATAAGCAGTTGAATGACTCTTGTTGAAGCCATAGCCCGCGAAATATTCGATAAGGTCAAATATTCTGCTAGCCTTCTTCTCGGAAACATCCCGTTCGACAGCGCCATTTACGAACCGCTCTCTCTGCGCTTTCATCACTTTAGCGTCCTTCTTGCCCATCGCTTTTCGTAACACGTCAGCTTCGCCCATCGTGAAGCCGGCAACGTCGTTCGCGATTCGCATCACTTGCTCCTGATAGGCAATTACACCATATGACTCTTCAAGAATTGGTTCCAGTTGTGGCAACTCATACGTAATCTCGACTTTGCCATGCCGGCGATCGATGAAGTTGTCGACAACACCACCACCGAGCGGTCCGGGGCGATATAGTGCATTAAGAGCGATTAAGTCATCGAAACGTTGAGGTTTAGCTTTTCGCAATGTCTCCCGCATTCCCGAACTTTCAAATTGAAAGACACCGAGCGTCAGACCGTCGCTAAATAGCTGATAGGTCTTGGTGTCATCCAGTGGAATGTCCTGCAGCGAAAGCACCTCGCCAGTGCCCACCTTGATCTGATCTACTGCATATTGCAGCAACGTGAGCGTGCTCAGGCCGAGAAAATCCATCTTCAATAACCCAACACGTTCGATCTCTTTCATTGCCCACTGAGTCGTAATTTCATCCCTCTGGGTTTTATACAGTGGTGCAAACTCAGCAATTGGTCTCGGTGCAATAACGACACCTGCTGCATGAACGGACGCATGCCGCGTTACGCCTTCGAGCCTCTTCGCAACACGTATAAGTTCCTTTACCTGTTCATCTCCTTGCCACAAGGCTTTCAGTGAAGCATTTTCTTTCAAAGCTCTGTCCAGCGTCATGTCGAGGACGGGCGGGATCTGTTTGGCGACCTTGTCGACATCCGCATAAGACATTCCCAATGTCCGACCTACGTCTCTGATCACTGCTCTTGCCTTCATCCTTCCAAAAGTAATGATCTGGGCCACATTTTCACGACCGTATTTGCGCGTTACGTATTCAATGACCTGGCCTCGTCGCTGTTCACAGAAATCGATATCGATGTCTGGTAAACTGACTCTTTCAGGATTGAGAAACCTTTCAAAAATAAGTCCGAACTCGAGAGGGTCGACATCCGTGATTTTTAGACTGTAGGCCACAAGACTCCCAGCTGCCGATCCACGACCCGGGCCAACTGGTATCTCATGTTCCCTGGCGTATCGAATAAAATCCCAGACGATCAGGAAGTAGCCCGCATATTTCATCCTCTTAATCACGTCGATCTCATAGGCTAAGCGAGCTCGGTACGCGGCAACTGGATGCACCAACAATCCGCGGTTTATCAGATCGTCAATTCTTTGCAGACGGCTTTGAAATCCATCGCGAACAACCTTTTCAAAGTAATCGTCCAGGTTGTAGTCGTCTGGAACATCAAAATTTGGGAGGTGATTTTCGCGCTGGGTGAGATCTACGTCGCAGCGGTCAGCGATCAGCGCAGTATTTCTTAACGCCTCTGGAAAATCTCCGAACACCGCGGTCATTTCCTCCGCCGACTTCAAATAGAACTGATCGCCGTGATATCGAAGTCTCTGAGTGTCCTGAACATTCTTCCCAGTGCCTATGCAGATCAAGACATCATGGGGGTGCGAATCAGCCTGGCGAAGATAGTGGACATCATTAGTGCAAACCAGCGGAAGGCCGAGCTCCTTGGAAATAGGAATCAAACCGTCATTGACAATTTTTTGCTCAGGAATACCTTGGTACTGCATTTCGAGAAAGAAATTGTCTTCTCCCAGAATGTCACGAAACGAAGCCGCGGCAGACAAGGCTTTCTGTTGTTTTTGCCTTGTGATCTGAGTTGCAATTTCACCTTTCAAACAACTGCTCAATCCAATCAATCCCGCATTATGTGTCGCCAGGAGATCCTTGTCGATTCGAGGTTTATAGTAGAAACCTTCCGTATATCCAGCCGAGACGAGCTTGATCAGGTTGTGATATCCCTCTAGGGAAGATGCAAGTAACACAAGATGATTTGCGGTATCACCTGGGGTACCTGTCCTACTTCGTCGATCTCCATTGGCAACATACACCTCGCAGCCCAGAATAGGCTTGACGCCCCTCGCTCTAGCCTCATCGTGAAATGTGATAGCCGAGAATAGATTGCCATGTTCGGTAACGGCGGCCGCCGGCATGCCCCGCTTCTTCACTTCATCAAGAAGCTCTCCTATCCGGCAGGCGCCATCTAAAAGTGAGAACTCGGTGTGGACATGAAGATGAACGAAGTCCTCGCCTATTCCCATTCGATCGTCGCTGGTGGTTTTGAACTAATGTCGTACACTACTCGATTGACACCGTCTATCTCGTTGATGATCCGAGAAGACATTCGTGCTAACACTTCGTGTGGCAAGCGAGCCCAATCCGCCGTCATGCCATCGCGACTCTCGACCGCTCTTATCGCAATGGTCGACTCATAGGTTCGTTCATCTCCCATCACTCCAACCGTTTGAATAGGTAGAAGTACGGCAAATGACTGCCAAATCTTTTTGTACAGCTTTGCGCGACGAACTTCGTCCGTCACAATCGCATCGACCTTTTGCAGTAGATCCACTCTGGGCCGGGTCACTTCTCCGAGAATTCGCACAGCCAGTCCTGGTCCGGGAAACGGCTGTCGCCACACCAATTCGTCATCCAGTCCAAGTTCTGTGCCCAGTTCACGAACCTCATCCTTAAATAATTCTCGTAAAGGCTCTATGAGAGTAAAAGGCAATTGTTCCGGAAGGCCTCCGACGTTGTGATGGCTCTTAATTGCCGACGATGGTCCTACCACCGACACACTTTCGATGACATCTGGATATAGGGTGCCTTGGACGAGATGGTCCACCTTGCCCAATCTGGCAGCAGACCTCTCAAATACCTCAATGAACGTGGCGCCAATAATCTTTCTCTTTCGTTCGGGATCTGTGATGCCAGCTAGGCGGCCGAGAAATAACTCACTCGCGTCTTCACAGACGACACGCAAATTTAGCTTGTCAACATAACGCTGCTTGACCTGTTGAGCTTCGTTCAACCTGAGCACACCGTTATCTACGAAGATACAGGTGAGGCGGTCACCTATCGCACGCTGGACCAAGACCGCCGCCACAGTAGAATCGACACCGCCACTTAAACCGCAAATTACTTGAGAACTCCCGTCGGCCAATGTTCGAATTCGGTCCGTAGCCTCCGAGACAAACGAAGACATCGTCCAGTCGCCAGAGCAGCCACAGACATCCCGAGCAAAATTCGCCAGAATTTGCTCTCCTTGTTCTGTATTAACAACTTCTGGATGAAACAACAATCCATAAAGACCTCGTGTCCGATCTTCCATTGCTACCACCGGAGCATTTGCACTCGCCCCCGACACTCGGAATCCAGCCGGAGGTTTCGCAACGAAATCTCCATGACTTGCCCACACATGAAGTTTCTGCGAGATGTCCTTAAAGAGAGGGCTATCGCTCTCCAGATCGACCTCTGCGTGTCCATACTCTCGTTCTGGTGCACGGGCAACGGTTCCGCCTAGTTTGGCAGCCATAAGTTGCATGCCATAGCAAATGCCAAGGATCGGAACACCTAGGTCAAAAATCTCAGACCGACATTGAGGAGAATTTGCCGTAGAAACACTCGACGGTCCACCGGAAAGAACTAAGCCAGAAGGCTTCTTAGTAACAAGACGTTCGGGCGAGATGTCAAAAGGAACAATTTCCGAATAAACCGAAGCTTCCCTAAAACGCCGCGCTATTAACTGGGTATATTGAGAGCCGAAGTCGAGAACGACGATGCGCTGATGTTGGAACACCCGGGACTATAACCTCACGATACTCGAAGGACTCGTCTGCAGAACCAACGCCGATGAATGAAGGTATTATAGGACGTGAACGTTCGCGGCACCACAATATCTTGTCCGCATATGGTGCGGTCCACCGCTGCGTTGATCGTATCGTTCGTTCTGTCAGCTCATCCTTTTGCTAACAGCGAGGATTCACGCGCCCCTTTCTTTCCTCTTCAAGAGAAATGGGCTGTCGATCTTGGATATCCTCCCTCTGCTCCGCCTGCCTTTGGCGAGGAATATGCCTACGTCCCGTTAGAGAACGGCACGCTCGTCGCGATAGCTCTCACCGACGGTACGGTTCGCTGGCGCATGGCTGGTTCAACCGATTTCACTCCCGCAGTCGGCAATGGAACCCTTGTTGTTGCTCACGGAACAATACTCTTGGGCCTTAATCTTATCGATGGAACCCATCTCTGGCAGATTGAGATGAGTGCTCGGATATCTGGCCCTCCCTTACTAAATGGAGGCTGGCTAATCGCTGTTTTGGACAATGGTGAGATTGTGGCGCTTCGGGCTTCAGACGGCGTTGAACTATGGCGACAGCAGTTGTATGGGGAGCTTACTGTTCGCCCCTCTATTGGGGGCGATGAGTTGTATGTTCCGGTTGATGACGGTCGTGTGATCTCACTCGAACTTGCTTCTGGTTACGTCTTATGGGAGCGAAGGCTTAGCGGTAGCCCCGAAGAAGTATTGGCACTTGACGACCTGTTTGTAGGAACAACAGATAATTACTTTTATCGATTGTCGCAGATAGACGGACGAACAATCTGGCGCTGGCGGACGGGCGGAGACATCGTTGGTCGTGCTGCAGTAGACGAAGAGCGCGTGTTCTTCGTATCGCTTGACAACATTCTTAGAGCGCTCGATCGTGACTCTGGCGTACAACAGTGGCGGCGGCCACTCCTAGGACGTCCGACCTCAGGACCGCAGCTAACTCTTGAACTCACACTGGTCTCTGGTATTGCACCCACAGTCATGGCTTTCAATACACGGCTGGGCCTGCCGGCAGGTATTTTGACTAGCCCGGCTGAATTCGCTGCGCCAGTCCACATCCTGAGAGCTCCGTCGCCGCTCGCTCCTGGCCTGGTTCTAGCTACTGGAGATGGTCAACTCTTTGGATATTTTACAGCGACGGGACCCATTCAATTTTCACTGGAGTCTCCACCTCCGCCGCTCCTTCTCCTACCAAATTTATTGAAACTAGAAGATTTTCTGTACTTTCCCAGTCGCCGCTATGAAGGGTGTGATCCGCTTTAACAGCTGCGGTCACGTCTCGTCCTAGGCCGAGCGCTGCTTCTTGTCTAGCCTGTAGTCTCGCTCGGATACTCGCCTATTCGCACGCCAGCGCTTTAACTGGCCACCAGTAGCCACGGTCGGTCCAGAAATGAGGTATGCATATGCCATCATCAGCAAAACTATTTGAGGTTGGGCCGCGATCGCAGCTATAACGCCAGCTATCACGAGGAGCGATAAAGACGACCTGCGTCCCTCTGGAATGATTGTCGAAATGCTCAGAAAACGGATATGGCTCACCATAAGAATTGCGGGTACCAACACCAGAACGAGGGCCAAGATAGATTCTGTCCAGTTCGTCAGACCGTTAGGATACGCGAACACTGTAGCTGCAAGAACGCCAGCCGCCGGGGGGCTTGGTAGACCTACAAAATATCGCTTGTCGATGGTTTTTCCTTGAATATTGAAGCGTGCCAGCCGCATTGCCGTGGCGGTCATATAGATAAACCCAACCGCCCAGCCCAACCTACCAAGGGGTTGAAGGCCCCACGCGAATACGAGAATCGCTGGAGCCAGTCCAAAAGAGATGACATCTGCCAGCGAATCAAATTGCTCACCGAACTCACTAGTGGCACCAGTTAGCCTCGCAATCCTGCCGTCCAGAGTGTCCAGAACCATGGCAAAACCGATCAATGGAGCCGCCGTGACGAAATCTCCACGCATAGCCAGAAGTATGCTTGCCCAGCCGAGAAACATAGTGGCTACGGTTAGCAGGCTCGGCAAAAGATAGACGCCACGCTGGAAACGTCGTTTCGGTCGCGGCGACGCGAACACAGACAACACTTTAGCCACCGTTCACCTCACTGGATCGTGTGGTCGTCGGGCCGGCCACTGGTTCTAGTCTTGCTATAACGCTTTCCCCGCCTCTAACGTTCTGCCCCATAGAGACTTCTAAATGTGAATTGATAGGCAAAAAGACATCCATCCGTGAGCCGAATTTCATGACGCCCAGACGCTCCCCGGCGGTCACTTCCATTCCTTTGGACAGTCGGCATACTACACGTCTGGCCAAGAAACCGACAACCTGTCTGCAAATGACTATCTGCCCGTTATGGTCTATCCGAATCTCGGTTCGCTCATTCTCCGTGGCCGCATCGCGACGATAAGCAGGAAGGAAACGACCTGCTCGATATTGAACATCCAGTATTCGCCCTCCGATAGGTGTCCTGTTTACGTGCACATTTAGCGGTGAAAGAAAGATGCTTATCTGTTGCCACTGGCCGCTGGGGCCGTTGTTTTGTTCAACCGGACCCGCGTGTATGATTCGACCATCGGCAGGCGACACGACAAGATCATCATTTTCTGCCTCGGCTGGCACCTCGCGATCGGGATCTCGAAAGAAGAAAATAAAGAACATGGTCAGTATGATCAGGGCTGACGCTAAAACGACCGAGCCTAACAGTAACAAAGAGAGGCCAGTCAAAAACGCCCCTAGAATGAATGGCAGTCCTGCTCGATCAATCCGCATCTGTGATGTAGGCTGGAATGGCTATTTTAGTAGGAAGGAATAGATTAACTTCGAGCCGTAGATTCAAAGTTTACTTGGTCTTGCTCGCTCGCATGGCTAGGATGTTGGCGTAGTATCATTTCCATTTGATCCTTTAACTGCAGTTTCCTCTTCTTAAGCGTCGCTTCTTCGACTACATCCCTGTCGGAACGATACAATTGCCGCGATAATTTATTGATTCGGTTATCCAGTTCTTGATGTTGATCGGCCAATTGTCGAAAATCCTGCCTATTCTCCAAAAGATTCTTTCGCTTCAGATCGAAGCTGCCCATTCAACCTCCTCGCTGTCTTAACTTTCGACTAGCATCGCAATTATTTTCTGCCACTCGGACAGAGATCCGATTACGCGATCGAGCCGCAAGTTATCATACGGGAATGTACGTTTCAAGAGATTCCGGTAGGAGTCTCCCTCATACTGATTGGTATCTTAGGCCACCTTACCTACTCGGCACGGCGTCTTTCTGGCGCCAGTTCAGCATAGGGTCGTCTAAGGTAAAACGGTATTACGGAATGAGGTGGTATAGCCTTTTGGACGCCGAGATTCTCGGCAAGAATCCCTATGATCGGCGCTAATGGAGGCAGATTCTGACCGAAAAGCACATTCGCTTTAACGTGAGCATTGATAATGCTGTCACGGTTCTCTAGTCCATCTCCCACAAATATAACGGGCGTTTGCGTCAACCGGTGAGACCACCCATCCAGGATTGCTTCGGGTGTCCCCACGCGAGGCTGCTCCAATTCGACGATCCCGCGCTGCTCATCAACTGCATAAACGGACGCAAATACCTCCCCCCGCTGTGCATTCATCCACGGGACGATCAATTCTGGTACCGACTGAGGGTGCGTCGAATTGAGTCCAGCATGTGCCAAGGCTTCCAAGGTTGATATTGGAACAATCCTCCTTCGACTGGCTAGTGCCATTCCCTTTATCGTCGCCAGACCAACCCGTAGTCCAGTAAACGACCCAGGGCCAACACAGACAGCGAACAGGTTAACCTCTCTGAGAGCTATTTTGTGAGTTGCTAGTAACGTCAACACGTCGTTCGGAAGCCTTTCACTATGAGCCTCTGTAGCGTCGCCAGGCACACATCCGAGCACCTGCCCCTTTGATACCAAAGCGACGCTACCTCCGAGCGTAGAGCTATCAAGAGCCAGCGTAATCACATTCGTTATCCTTCTATCACCACTCAAGCGCGTTATGTCGGTGTCTCGATCTTCGGACACTAGTGTATCCTCCCGACTAATGTCACTTTCGGCGAAGAAGACGAAAGCCTCGACTTCAGCTCCCACGCCGGCCATGCGTCAATATCTCGATGCAAAGCGGGAATATGCCGATGCGGTTGTGTTTTTTCGGATGGGTGATTTTTATGAGATGTTTTACGAGGACGCCGTTACCGTTTCGAGGGTGCTTGATTTAACACTTACCTCACGATCGAAGAGCGGGGATGGCACCGCCATTCCCATGTGTGGTGTCCCCGCTCACTCGGGTGAGGCTTACCTCGGTAGGCTGGTCAAGCAAGGCTTTCGTGTCGCGGTCTGTGAGCAAGTCGAAGACGCACGCCATACGAAGGGCACAAAACAACCCGTTCGCCGAGAGATAGTACGAGTTGTTTCACCCGGAACCTTAACTGAGCCGAACGACCTTGAATCCGCCGAACCGGCATTCCTTATGGCTCTTTCAGCATTAGGATCAACGTACGGCGTTGCACTTGTCGACCTGTCGACTGGAGAGTTTACGGCCGCGGAATATTCTGGAAGCCAGGCCTCGCAGGCAGTCCTTGACGAGATGGCTATCATCCTTCCAAGGGAACTCCTCGTCTCTACTGAGTTTGATCTAGATGGACCATTTCCGGAGGCGTCTAAATCAAACATGATCATAACCAAGCTAGAGCCCTGGACTTTTAGCCATGATTCCGGTTCGGAATTACTTCGAGAACAACTCCAGGTTCTCTCTCTCGACGGTTTTGGTCTGGCAGATCGAGAGGCTGCGACTATGGCTGCCGGAGCCCTGATCTACTACCTTCGCGATACGCAAAAAGTCGATCTCGAACATGTGCGATCGATCACCTTTCGCGCACAAGCCGATCACGTCTTAATTGACCCTACAACCTTTTTCCATCTCGAAATTCTCTCGAATGGTAGAGGAAAGGCCACTCCTTCGGTGTTGAAGGAGGTCGACGAAACACTTACCCCCATGGGTCGTCGTTTAATTCGGTCGTGGTTGCAAAAACCGTTAAACAAACGAGGACGAGTGCAGGCTCGATTAGATGCTGTCGATGAGTTTGCCCACGAAACAACAACGCGATCGAAATTCAGAGAAATCTTGAACTCCGTCCAAGATCTCGAGCGTCTTGTGGCCCGTGTGGCCTTGGGTCGCGCCGGACCGCGCGACCTTGTGGCTTTAAAAGAATCACTTATAAAAGTCCCGCCAGCTAGAGATGCCATCGGGAAGCTTCAGTCTCCCTTGATTCAGAGTCTTGTCAGTCAGTTGGATGACGTGATCGAGGCTCGAGAAGCCATCGAGTCCACGTTGACAGATGAGCCATCTAGCTTAGTGCGGGAGGGTGGATTTATTCGAAAAGGTCACGACCAAGAGTTGGACGACCTGCGTGACATAAGTAGCAACGCGAAACAAAATATTGTTGCAATGGAACAGGCCGAACGTAAGCGAACTGGTATTACGTCATTAAAGGTGGGTTATAACCGCGTATTTGGCTACTACATTGAGATATCCAAATCCAACCTTGCTGCCGTCCCGGATAACTATCATCGAAAGCAAACTATCGCTAATGGTGA
>Ga0310121_10001001_pt1 | contig 29762 bp, 18 predicted proteins | sample CB27_Tmax_986_MG_FD_203504 | JGI IMG/M metagenome (GOLD analysis project Ga0310121, IMG submission 203504) | Marine microbial communities from Western Arctic Ocean, Canada - CB27_Tmax_986 | ecosystem: Environmental > Aquatic > Marine > Oceanic | place: Canada: Western Arctic Ocean | collected... | reverse complement strand
GTGGCAAGGGGGTGGTCTGCACTACATGGGCATGTCAGAGACGGATTTGAACAAAATCAATCCTCCGTATCGTGCGATCACCCGAAAAATCACCCGACTGAAGCAAGTACTGCGGGAAATGGGTTAATCGGCTCTCCACTTCTTAATGACATGACCCAAATCCAGGTCAGGGGCGTCAGGTCGGCTCGGCCGTTTCATGAATTAAGGCCGCGTGGGACAACCAAGATGGAGCCCCTGGTGATGCCGATGGTCACGCTGGTCTTGGTTGACAAAGAGAAGATCACGAAAACCAAGCCAACGGTTAGTTGTGATTATTCAAGTCGATGGAAACGTGAACGGCCTTGGTGGGAGCATTTCCCACCTCTTTCATTATTGCCCGGCGTCTCGTATGATAGCGGGACGCGATTCAAGAATACGATTACGTATAAGCCTAGAGAATTGTCGTGGTTCAATGTTCTGAGTTGGATTGAATTCTGGATACAGGATAGTAATTTCTTTAAAGGGACGCTGACGGCAGCTAGTCACGAGGAGTTCCTAACTTTAAAGAATAGTAAGAATGATCCCGTTCCTCTGTACTTCGTCGATTCAGGCACCACCATTCCGATCCATCATCCATTCGATCAATTGATTATGGTTCGCGCTCAGGGAGACCCACCGAAGGAGTTCTACCTTAACAACGTAAAAGTGAAGTTCGAACCGACAGGAAGGGCTTCGTATAACCTTGACATTTCAACCTCCCCCACTACTAGATGGGTATCCCCACTCCCTCTAGACGAGTACAAGAACAGGAAGCCAATCGACACTTATTCGATATTGCTAACGAGTGATATTTTGAGAGATCTTGGGAAAGTCGTGGGTTTGGGGGAAGATCCGGGAACGGGTCAAGGAATTCCACCCGAAAAAGGCAAGTTTATCTATCTAACGGCCGTCAATGCCGCGGGTTGGGCGGTGGATATAAACAATCCTACCGCTAAAGAGCCCGCTTCCATTCCTGTGGAGCTAAAGTACAATTTTATTATTGATCCGGCGAATTCACCCATTGAAAAATTGAAGATCTGGGACGGCAACACCACGCGAAACGTCGAACGGCGTCGTGGTGAACTGTGGCCGGCCGCAGCTTACTGCTGTCCAGATGTGGCATTGGGATTCTGCACGTGCCCGACCAATTAGCCTCCTGGAAGGTCCAAACGCACGTAATTGATGGCCAAGAGCCTTCCGTTCGGTCCCGTGGAGACAAGTGTATGTCTCTATAACAGTTCGTTCGGGACGAGGGGCCTCTTGCGTTGGTCATGGATTCGCCCACAAGTATGGCCTGGGGACCCTTTCTGGGTGTGCTCCCATAGGATTAGACTGTAGCCCTGCTCTCCCGGCAAACGTTTCCTCGTGTTGGACTTACGCGTCCCAGAGAGCCGTATGGTCTGAGATCGATACCCCGCAACACCCCCCTCACAGGGTCGGATTGACAACCGCCGCGCTTCGTGCGAAAAGGTTGGCTTGAGTTGGGGAGCATAGCCGGCCCAGCCGAAAGGTGGTGGGCCTTGGTTACCACCAAACCCGCTTCCCTCAATCCGAGCGAGCCGCGGATGCCCAACACCCACCTCGACCAGTTCATGACCCATTTCAAGTATTCGGCGTTGACGTACGATGACGTCTCGCTGGTGACGCAGTATGCCGATTTTTTGCCCGGTGAGACGGACCTGCGGGCGCGGTTGACGCGTAATATCGGGCTGAACGTCCCGTTCGTCAGCGCGGCGATGGATACGGTGACCGAGGCCGAGATGGCGATCGCGATGGCGCGCGAGGGGGGGATCGGGATCATTCACAAGAACCTGGATCCGACCGTCCAGCGCACCAACGTCAAGCGGGTCAAGTTTTACCTCAACGGCTTCCTCGAGAAGGCCCGCACGGGGCGGCCCGACCAGACGATCGACGACCTGATGCGTCTGAAGGAAGAGAAGGGCTGGGGGTTCAGCAGCTTTCCGATCCTCGACGCCGAGAATAAGGTGCTTGGCATCGTGACCAGCCGCGAGCTGCGCTACAGCGACCGCACCGACGTGCGGCTGGGCAAGCTGATGGTCACCGACCCCATGACGGCCCCCGCGGGGACGACGATCCAGCAGGCTTACGAGCTGATGCGCAAGCACAAGATCTCGATCCTGCCGATCGTCGACGGCGAGGGCGTCTTCAGGGGGATGTATTGCTTCAAGGACGTCAAAGGCATCCTTAAACAGGCCAATCCGCTCTATAACCGCGACGCCGATCACTCGTTGCGTTGCGGGGCGGCCGTCGGGCCGAACACGCACGAGCGGGTCGAGTGTCTCATGGAGACGCGGGTTGACGTGCTGGTCGTCGACACCGCCCACGGCCACACCAAGGGGGTGCTTGATATGGTGCGTTGGGTCAAGCAGCACTTCCCGCGGGTGGACGTGCTCGCCGGCAACGTGGCCACGGCCGAGGGAACGCGGGCGCTGATCGAGGCGGGGGCCGATGGGGTCAAGGTCGGCGTGGGGCCGGGTTCGATTTGCACCACGCGGGTGGTCACGGGGGTCGGGGTGCCACAACTGAGCGCCGTTTACGAATGCGCCAAGGCTGCGCGCGGCTCGGGCGCGCCGATCGTCGCCGATGGGGGCATCCGTTTCAGCGGCGACGTGATCAAGGCGCTGGTGGCGGGGGCCGACGCCGTGATGATGGGCGGCGTCCTGGCTGGCACCGACGAAAGCCCGGGCGAGCGCATCCTGTATCAGGGCCGCCAATACGTCCTCTATCGCGGGATGGGGTCGGTGGGGGCGATGACCCAACGCCACGGCAGCGCCGACCGTTACGCCCAGGCCGGCTTGAGGGCCGACAAGCTGGTTCCCGAGGGGATCGAGGGAATGGTTCCCTACGCGGGGCCCGCCGCCGGGGTGATGAGCCAGTTTATCGGCGGAATGCGCAACGCGTTGGGATACAGCGGCTGCCGGACCGTCGCCGACCTTCAGGAGCGTGGCCGACTCGTGCGCCTGTCGGACGCGGGGCGCAAGGAATCGCATCCCCACGACGTGCGCATCACCAAGGAAGCGCCCAATTACAAGGTCGGGGACGAGTGGGAATAGGAGTCGCGCGCGGTCGAGACCCATTCGCCACGATACGGGTTCCCGTGCCGGGCCATGCGCGCGGGGCGGGTGTGATTCAGATTTGGGAATCAGTGCCGTCTTGGTGTGGGTTTTATGGCCTCGCTGACAGTCGACTTTCGTGCTCGTAATCGGTCTTTCCCTTAGGCCACAATCGAGATGGGGCGCAGCGATGGGTCCGATTACGAGCACAAGCACGAACGGACATTTTGCATCGAGGCGCCGTTTACTCCCAAATCCGAATCACGGTCCTCGGGGCGCCGCGGCCCTGATACCTTTTGCAATGCCCGGCGGCGCAACCTACACTGAGGCAGCACCCGCGGCGGTCCTTACCCGCGGCCCGGACTTCGATATGACGAGTTTCGATGCCTCCCACGCATCTACATTTTGACTGTTTTTGCGGCATCAGCGGCGACATGACGCTGGGCGCGCTGGTCGATTTGGGCATCGCGCTCGAAGCGATCGAGGAGCCTCTGCGGCGGTTGTCGATCGGGCCGTTCACGTTGCGGGCCGAGTCGCTGATGCGTCAGGGCATTAGGGGGACCAAGGTTCACGTCGAGGTCAAGGAGGAGCCCAAGGCACACCGCCACTTGCGTCACGTCAATGAAATCCTCGACGCGGCCGAGTTCGGCGAGACCGTCAGCCGCCGCGCCCGGCGGGCTTACCGGCTGCTGGCCGAGGCCGAGGCGCACGTCCACAACTCGACGCCCGAGAAAATCCATTTCCACGAGGTCGGGGCCAAGGACGCGATCCTGGACGTGGCGGGGGCGATGGTGGGGATCGAGTTGCTCGGCGCGCGGAGCTTTTCGACCTCGCCGGTCGTCGTCGGTTCCGGGATGGTGGAATGCCGCCACGGGCGGATGCCGGTGCCCGCGCCGGCCACCGTCGAGTTGCTCAAGGGGTTGCCCTTCGTGGCGGGTGAGTTCCCATTCGAGATGACCACCCCGACCGGCGCGGCGATCTTGCAGACCCTAATCGAGGAATCGCCGGCGTTGCTCAAGCTCGGTGCCCCGCCTCCGCTCGCGGTGCGCAGGGTCGGCTATGGCGGTGGGACACGCGAGCTCGAACGGGCGCCTAATTATCTGCGGGCAATGCTTTGCGACGCCCCGGCGGCCGTCGGAGCGGAGGGCCCCGAACTGCCGGTGCCGCGCGAGCGGGTGATCGTGCTCGAGACCGAGATCGACGACATGTCGCCCGAGGTATCGGGTTATCTGATCGAGTGCTTGCTGAATGCGGGCGCCCTCGATGCGCATTTCTACCCCGCGCACATGAAGAAGAACCGGCCCGGATTGAGCCTGCGCGTCCTTTGCGAGCCGGCGAACGAGGGTCGAATCGCCGAGTTGATCCTACGCGAGACAACCACCTTCGGCCTTCGCCGCACGCCGACCGAGCGCTGGCGCCTGGACCGCCGGATCGAAGAAGTCGAAACGCCGCTGGGCCCGGCGAAGGTCAAGCTCGGGTTGTGGGACGACCAGGTCCTGAAGGCGCATCCCGAATTCGAGGCCTGTCGCGCACTGGCCGAGCGTCACGGTTTGCCGCTGAGCGAGGTCACCGCCGCGGTCCAGTTCGCCGTCCAGCGACAGTATCCGCACCTGATCCAAATCACCTCCGACACCCCATGAACCCTCGCAAAGGCATCCTGCTAGCGATCTGCGCGCTGCTGACGGTCGCCTTGATGGTCGTCAACATGCGCGGTCTGGGCGCGAGTGGGGGCGGGTTTTATGAAGGGTGGGTGTTACCCCTGCTCGACCTCAAGCGGATGGTCTGGTTCATCCCGTTGGTGGTCACGCTCTACTTGGCCTTCGCCAAACGCCACCACAAAGGCCTGATGCTTGGCGTGGGATGTTTCATTTCGGTTTACGCGATCTTGTTTTCGACGCGAAGCGTCAATTGGAGCGAGTTTGGCGAGTCCTTGAGGGCATTCCGGCTCCTCTGGCTCCTCCCGGCGTTGGCGACGTTTTACACCAGCATGTATCTGCGGGCGGTCCGTTGGGGGTTGCTGTTTCAGCCGCACCATGATTTGAAGGGCTACCAGGTCTTCCGGCCGCTCATGATTTGCTTTGCGTTCAACAGCATCCTGCCGGGCCGGGTGGGCGAGTTCGTGCGGGCGTACGTGGTCGGCAGGGAGCGCAAGACGGGGATGCCGACGGCGCTGGCGACGGTCGTGGCCGAGCGGATTTTCGACGGCATCACGCTGCTTGCGTTGCTGGCCATCTCGCTGGCGTTGACCCCGCCGCTCGATGCGGGTATCAGGCGCCAGTGGGGTGGGATCGAACTGAACGTGGAGTTGCTGAACAAGCTGGCGACGGGGGTGATGTTGGGCAGCGTGGTTCTGATCGTCGGCGTCGTGGTCTTCCTGTTGCCGTGGACGCAACGGCTCATCATCCATATCATCCGCCGTCAACCGCTCACGTCGGACGGGCTCAAGGGCAAGCTGATCGGCGTGTTGAACCAGTTCGAGCGCGGGTTCCACGCTCTGCAGCGTCCAGCCGTTCTCGCGCGCGTCGTCCTGCACTCGATCGTCATCTGGATGCTGGTGGGGTTGTCGAACCTGACGGTGGCGATGGGTTTCGGCTTGCCGATGAGCCTGCTGCAATCGCTGGCGATCGTGACGCTGATCGGGATCTTTATCCTTCCGCCCGCCGCGCCCGGTTATTGGGGGCTGTATGAGGCCGGCGCCATCTTCAGCCTGCTGGCCCTGGGCGTGACCGGCGACGAGTCCCTCGCGCTGGCCTTCGCCCTGATGACCCATCTGGTCCAGTACGTCCCGATTGTTTTAATCGGCTTGCTCTTCGCCTGGCAGGCGCACGTGCGGCCGGTCAGTCAGGAATGAACGACGTCGCTACCGACGGTGGCGGACGCAAAGAGGATCGATCGAGGTGGATTGCGCCTCGTAGAAACCCCAATTACTCGTAGAGGATCCAATCGGAGGGTTCGACTCGGTTCTTGATGGGGGGTGTCGGAACCTGGAACAGGGCGACATAGTCGAGTTTGAACGTGCCCCCGGCCTGACCGATGTTGGCGACCCCGACGTTCAATCCCCTCTCCGCGTAAAGGAACAGCAGAACGCCGGTCAGGTCCGGCGGCGTCAGTTCAACCCATTGGGGAGAGAAGATATCCTTGTCCCCGCCGTTCTGATACCAGAGCCGACTATGGCCGGCGCCGAAGTTCCCGAAGTCGCAGATGTGAGCGCTGACCATCAACCCTTGAGGAACGCCCGGGACGTAGGTTCCGCCGGTTTCGATCCCCGATCCAAGGTCGAAACTTTCTTGATCGTAATATATTTTTCCGTCCACGAGTTTGAACACGCGATGGTATAAATTCTCCGACCACCCCGCATCGGAAGGCATGCCCAGCACCTGACCGCCGCCGGTCTCGGGCATGGTGAAGATGAAGACGAGCGCGTAAGTGCGCTCCCTCTCCAAAATGACTGACCGCGGCCCCGTATCGATGTACTGGCTCAGATTGTCAATCCTTGGCATAAGCAGATGCGTGTTGCCATCGAAGATATTGTGGGGCGCTTGAGGATCGGGGTTGGACCGCCAGTTGCCGCCGGTGGGGATCGGCGCCGGCGCCTCGTCGGGTTTGGGCATCGGTCCGGCGGGATTGGTGAAATCGTCCTCGAGGATGACGATCAGCGGCTGGGGGGTCGGCGTGGGTTCCAGCGGCGGCGGATCATCCAAATCAATGCGTGTTACGGTAATCCGATCGATCCACACCACGTCGGACCCACAGCACCCATCGGGGTTGACGTTGAGTGAATAGCTCAGCCAGGGCGCAAACTCATAATGGTTCAGCAAGTCCAGATCGGCTTGAGTCGGTGTAAAGCCATCCGAATCCCTCAGCGTGGGGTGGAACTGGACAAACCCGTTTCCCTTGTCGCCATAATACTCCAACGTCCCGCCCGTCTTGAGAACCATGCGCAGCGTAAACGGCGAGTTGCCCGGGTGGAAGAAATCCGTGAACACGCCATGCCCCGACGTCGATTGCCCTTCACCTTCATAATGCGTATACAACTTCAGACGTCTCGTCGGATGGAGCATGAAGGACCGGTCGCGCAGGAATTCGAAACCATTCGCCTCCAGCGCGATCCAGACGATGCTGATACCCAAGGGGGCGCGGTCGATCTTGAAGTCGACCACCCAAATCTCACGCCCGGTCGGCGTAAATCGAAACTTCGATTCAATGCGAGGACCATTCCACAGGCTCACGGTTGATTCCATCCGTAGGTTGCCCTCGCCGTCGAGCACGGGCGGCGGCGAATCAAAGACCGTGACGTCCCATGAGTCGGGATTGACCGGATCCTGCGCGTCGCCCTCGAAGTCCTCCTCAAACACGACCGTCCCGCCGGGCAGCGGCGTGGGCGTCGGGGTGGGGGTGGGCGAGGGAGTCGGTGTGGGTTCGAAGAACCTGGGTGGGTTTTTGATCAGGGCGATGTAATCAAGCAGGAACGTCCCACCGCCCGAGCCAACGTTATTGACCCCAATGATGGCCGATACATCCGGTAAATATAGAAACTCCAGGAGACCGTCAGGGTCGACGGGCGGCGTGATTTCGACCCACGCATCGCTGTCGATGTCCTTGTCGCCGCCATTTTTGTAGTACAGGTTTATGGCGCCCCCGATCGAGACGACGATCATCAATCCCTGCGGCACGCCCGAGACGTATTGCTGACCCGTGTCCAGGTCCTCATCGGTTTGGAACGTCCGATTGGAATAAATGATGCGCCCATCGGTGAGCTTGAACACTCGCTGTCGGGTTGACGCCTGCCAGCTCGGATGGTTGGCGAAACCCAACGACTGAGTTCCCCCCGCCTCGGGCATGGTGAATATGCAAACGAAGGCGTAGGCGAAGTTATCGCTCATATCGATGAAGAGCAGACTTGAATCGATATACTGGTTCCAGTCGCCGGCCCGCGGCATCTCCAGGTGAGTGGCCCCGTCGTAGCGGTTGGGTAAACGGTCGTCCATCTCGTAGTTCGTCCAATTCCCCCCGGTCGGAATAGCCCCCCCCGGCCATTTGAGTCAAAGGGCATTTCCCCCGCCGGTTCGGTGAAATCATCTTCAAGCACAATGACCTGCCCGTGGACCGAGGTGGCCCACGCGCATAAGATGAGCAAACAATTTCTGATGAGCGCAAAGATCCCAACCATCCGCCTCGCCGATCGGCCCGCGGCTTGAGGGGCGACGCCGGCGAGTCGCCGCGCCATTGCATCGGCTTTTGGCGCATGGCGCAACGCTGGGCCGTGGGGGGAAACCCGAAGATCAATAAACATGATAATAAACTCCTTCCTTCGTCATCCCTTACTTGAACAAGATATCATCATGTTTAAAACCAGAGTGGGTCAACCCAATAAGATGGGGGTCGCTCACTTTCTCCGTTGAAGTCCACCCCCCCGTGACCTGATAATCAACCGGTCGCGGCGTTCAATGGGTGGATGGATCTTGCCCCCTGATTCCACCCGCACACTCCCCCGATAGGACCCGTCCCCTTGCCGATCCAATCCGTTTCGCGAAGACCTGAGTTGACCATCAACCGACCCGCCACCCGCTGGGAGTTTCGGACGGCCGACCCCGCGGCCCAACGGCGCATCGAGAAGGAAGTGGGTCTGCCGCCGCTGGTCGCGCGCATTCTGACCGCGCGGGGGTTTGACGATCCGGAGCAGGCCCGCCGGTTCCTCCAGCCGCGATTGAGCCAGCTTCACGACCCGTTCGGGCTCAAGGGCATGGAAGCGGCGGTCGAGCGGGTTGCCCGCGCGCTTGGGGATGGGGAGGCGATCCAGGTTTACGGTGATTATGACGTCGATGGGATCACCGGAACGGCGATCCTGATGTTGACGCTTCGCGAGCTGGGGGCCGCGGCGGTCGATTACTATATCCCTAACCGGCTCACCGAGGGCTACGGGATCAACACCACGGCGATCGATCTTCTGGCGGCCGAAGGCGCGCGGTTGATCATCAGCGTTGATTGCGGCATCCGCGCGGTGGCCGAAGCCGAGCACGCGCGTGGACTGGGCGTCGATCTGATCATCACCGATCATCACGAGCCGGGGCCCGAGTTGCCCGACGCGGTCGCCCTCATCAATCCCAAACAGCCGGGCTGCGACTACCCCTTTAAGGGCCTGGCCGGCACGGGGGTGGCCTTCAAGCTGGCGCACGGCGTGCTCAAGCGCTGTCATCCCGATCCGGCGGCCGCCCGCGCGTTTCTCACGTCGCTGATCGACTTGGTGACGCTGGGAACGGTGGCCGACGTCGTACCGTTGCGCGACGAAAACCGCTCGCTGGTTGCGCATGGCCTGGGCATGTTACGCGCGACCGAGCGGCCGGGATTGCGCCAACTGCTGGCCGTGGCCGAGTATCAGCCGCGCAAGGTCGATGCCGGCTCGATCGGTTTCGTGCTCGGTCCCCGCCTCAACGCCGCGGGCCGCACCGAGCATGCGCTTCACGGCGTCGAGCTGCTGTTGAGCGACGATGAGAGCCACGCGCGCGACCTGGCCTCCAAGCTCGACGGCCTCAACACCCGCCGCCGCGAGATCGAAAAACAGATCCTGGATGAGGCCCTGGCACTCATCGAGGAGCAGGGGGCCGGCAAGGTGATCGTCGTGGCCCAGGATGAATGGCACCACGGCGTGCTCGGGATCGTCGCCGCGCGCATTCTGGGGCTCTTTTATCGTCCGACGATCGTCTTGGGCGTGAGCGAGGGCAAGGCGAAAGGGTCGGGCCGATCGATCGCCGGATTCGATCTGCACGAGGCTCTGCTGCGTTGCGACGACTACCTGGAACAATACGGGGGCCATGCGATGGCGGCGGGCATGTCGCTCGATCCCGACCGCATCGACGCGTTCCGCGCGGCGATCAACGCGCATGCCGATGACGTGCTGGATGAAGCGACGCTTCGGCCGCTGGTCATGATCGACGCGCCGGCCGAGCCGTCGGACCTCACCGAGGCGGGCATCGGAGCACTCGCCGCTCTGGCCCCCCACGGCCAGGACAATCCCAAACCCATCGTCGCCCTCGAAGGCTACACCCTGATCGAACCGCCGCGGGTCCTCAAAGAGCGCCATCTCAAACTCAAACTCGTCGCCCCCGACGGCCGGCCCCTGACCGCGCTGGCCTGGGGCATGGCCGACCGCCACGGGGAGCTGAACGGCCACGGCCAGCAACTGCGCCTGGCCGGGACGCCGTTCGTCAACGAATGGAACGGCCGGCGGACCGTTGAACTGGAATTGGTCGATTTCAAGTTAGACTGAACGTGGGAGGCTTGCCCGCGTAACACGCGAGGGGACGCGATGGATTGACCATTGGCGTCCATGCGCGCGATCCGCGGCCCCGGTCACCTTGGTCGGCGGTGGTACCAACGGGCCAGGCACTCGGGCGTGAGGCCCAGGTGGTAGCCGATCAGGACCGCCTGATTGATGAGCGTGGTTCGTAGGACACCCAGGCGCAGCCAGCGTCGCGGGGAGGTCCGGGCCGCCGCCGGGGCGATCACGATGCGGCCCATCTTGCGCAGGCAGCGCACCAGTTCGTAATCATCCATGATCGGCTGATCGGGATAGCCCCCCGCCCGGCGGAAGACCTCGGTGCGGACAAACACGCCCTGATCTCCGTAAGGCATTTGCAGGCGACGGGCGCGCCAGTTGGTGAAGGCTTCAACCAGACGGAAGCGCGGCTGAGGGCCGTCGATGGCGAACTCAAATGCGCCCGCGGTCACGCCGGACCCGAGCAGCACCCAGCGCACGTGGCGGGGAAATTGGGGCGGCAACCGGGTGTCGGCGTGGAGGAACAGGAGGATCGAGCCCCACGCCGCTTCGGCCCCGGCGTTCATCTGGCGGGCGCGGCCCCCTTCGGCGCGCAGCACCTTGGCGCCGTGGCGTTCGGCGATGCGGCGTGTGTCGTCCTGGCTGCCGCCGTCGACGACGATACGCTCGACGACGCCCTGCTCGCGCGCGGAGGCCAGCGTGGCTTCGATATGCTCGGCCTCGTTTAACGTGGGAATGACGACGGAGATGGTGAGGTCGGACGAGTAGACCGGCTCGCGGCCGGTCACGGTCTCCCATAGGGCCAGGTCCTCGGGGCGGTCGAGGTCATCAAGCTCCTCAAGGACGGTTGCCTCCAACCCCCGGTGCCGAGCTTGCTTCATGGTTTCGTCGAAGACGGTTTCCGAACCCCATTCGATGTCTTCGAACAGAAACGGCGCGGGGCGACGCAGACCGATCAGATAATAGCCGCCGTCGAACGCGGGACCGATGACGACGTCGGAGGTATCGAGCGCATCGAAGGCCTTCTCCACTGTTTCCGGAGACAATCGCGGACAATCGGCGCCGATGATGACGACGCGCGCACAGCCGTCGGCGAAGGCCTCCTGAAAAGCGCGGGCCAGGCGGCGACCCAGATCGCCGCCGCCCTGGGGGCGAATCGCCAGGCCCTTGCCGAGCCAGCACCGGGCATCGCGGCGGCTGGCGCCGGTGATCCGCGCCTCGACCTCGCACGCTCGCGCGCGGCCGAAGCACCGGAGCCACTCGACGGTGCGTTCGGACATCTCGCGGTGCAACAGGGCGGCCCCTTCGGGTCCCAGCGCGGGGATGAGGCGCGTTTTCGAGTGGCCCGGGATGGGGTACTTCGTGAAGACGACCGCCCGCCGACCGGAGCGGTGCTTGCGGCGATTCGCCAACGCCGCCCGGAAGATCGTCCATAGGATTTTGCACCCGGCCAGGGCGACGCCGCGCACCGTGCCCGATATCTTCGATTTGCCGATGCGTTTGCGGTAGGGGACCGGCGCCTCGATGGCCCGGAGGCGGTCGCGGGCCGCCTTGATCTGCATCTCGACGGTCCAGCCGAAGTTGGGATCGCACATCGCCAGCTCCCAGAGCGTCTGGTAGCGGACGGCGCGGAACGGCCCCAGGTCGGTGAAGCAAACGCCCCAGAACAGGCCGATCAGCCGCGTCGCGAGCCAGTTGCCCCAACGCTGCTGCGGCGTCAACGCCCCCGGCTCGGCCCGGCCCAGCGTGCGCGAGCCGATCACGATGTCCGCCTCCCCGGCAATGATCGGATCGACCAGCCGCCCCATCTGACTGGGATCGTCACTGAAATCGGCGTCGAGAAAGACCACCACGTCGGCGCGCCCAAGCTGGGCCATCCCCGCCTGGCACGCCGACCCATATCCGCGCCGCGCCGAAACGACCACCCGCGCCCCATGCCCGCGCGCCACCTCGACCGTCCCGTCATGCGACCCGTTATCGGCGACGATCACGTCATCGACCCACTCGGGGACGGCTTCGAGGACGCGCCCGAGCGAGGCTTCTTCGTTCAGAGCGGGGATGATGACGGCAATGGTCACGTCGTCGCGCATGTGCCATCATGACAGATATGCGTTACTGTTTAAAACGACAAAAGTCGCCGCTGCTTTCCATCCCGTTCGTCGGATCGAAAGTTAATTCAACGAGGAGCGAGGAGGATCGCGTGGTAGGACCATCGTAAGCTTTCGCGATGTTATGGATGCTTAAGTCGTAATCACGGTCGGGGCCGGGGCTCCAAGCGATCCAGCCGTCCCCCTTTTCCGTCACCCAATAACTAAACGGCGCTTCCGGGTGTGGCGCAAAAGCGTCACTAAAATATTCCGTAATGTAAGCAACGGGCGAAGTCACAATTTGTATCCGTCTCGTCCCGCTTTGACTCATAAACGTTGGTTGTCCTCTAAATGCGGGCTCATTCTTCACCAGCGGGCCATATACATTCTCGTCAGGATCGGCGCTCCACGCTGGATATGCTTGGTGATCGGTGAAATAAGCTTCGAGGCCTGTCGACAACGAACGCAGATCGGCCCTTGTCGGCGAAAATGTAGGACGTACCGGGGGATCGTAGCTGTGCAATACGATCAAAACAACGAAGGCTGTCAGAGCAATGCAGATCCAAACGATGACACGTTTCCTGCGAGTTGGCTCTGTTTGTTCCGAGGGGCCTTGAGTCTTTTTTGAGTACGTCATCGGAATTCACCTCGCACGGGAGACATAAGATTCTTTGTGGACATGCCCTAAGGTGAATCGTCACAAATTAACTCCGAGCCGCGGCACCGTCTAACTCATTCAGCTGCCGTATCTCACCACTATCTCGAATTGATACCAGCAGACCACCATAGAATACGTGCAAACCTTAAGAGCTTAGATACGCGGATCGATCATCCCCCACACATCCGCGCCGCGAAGTACGCCGCCCCCAGCAGCGGCGTTTTCGGTTCCAGGATCACCTTGATCGGGATGCGGACCATGAGGCCGGTCATGCGGCCTTTTTGCGTGAAGCCTTCCAGGAAGTGGCCCTTTTTGAGCTCATCGAGGATCTTGGGCGCGATGCCACCGCCGAGGTAGACCCCGCCGGTGGCCAGGGCGGTCAGGGCCAGGTTGCCGGCCTCGGCGCCGTAGAGGCGGACGAAGCGGTCCAGCGCCATGCGACACAGCGGGTCGGCGCCGCGCATGGCCAGCTCGCCGACCACGGCGCTGGGGTCTTCCTTTTCGAGCCGATCGGCGACCCAGCCCGGCTGCCGGCCGCGGCCGGTGTCGCGCAGGAACTGGTAGATATTGAACAGGCCCGGTCCCGAGACGAGCCTTTCGTAGCTGACCCGGCCGAACCGGTTGTTCAGGTAGCGGAGCATGTCGATCTCCAGCTCATCGGACGGCCCGAACTCGGTGTGGCCGCCCTCGGAGGGGGAGGGAAGCCATTGGTCCTCCCGGCGAATCAGGAACGCCTCGCCCAGGCCCGTCCCCGCAGCGATCAGCGCGCCGTTGCCCTGGGGGTCGGGGCGGCCCTCATTAAGCGTTTCGAGTTGGTCGGGCTTGAGCGTGGCAATGCCCCAGCCCATCGCCACCAGGTCGTTGAGCAGGCGCACGGGCTTGCCGCCCAAGTGCTCGCCGAGAGCCGGCTCGGTGGCGGCCCAACTGATGTTGGTCAGCCGCGCGATGCCGTCCTCGACCGGCCCCGCCACGCCGAAGCACGCCGCCTCGACGCGGTCGGCCTCCGAGCCGAGGAACTCATCGATGGCCCCTTCCAGCCCATCCAGCTCCGAGGTCGCCAGGCGGGTCTCCCGCGCGACCTCGAGCCGCCCGTCGGCGTAGCGAAACGTGGCCAGCACCGTCTTGGTGCCCCCCACGTCACCGGCCAGGATCATTCGCTCCATGATACGACGTTTCTCTTCACGTTTGCTTTAGAGTGGAGCAAAAGGCTCATTCCCGCCCATTAACGCGATTCGTGGATCATTGAAACATTGGCTAAGCGGGTGAATCGACGCCGCTCAAACTCTTGGGGTCCTCCGCCTCGCCGGGAGACGCTATTTTAGGATCCTTATAGTTGCGAACCGGAAGCTGTTCGGGCGCGATCACGCCGGCACTCATGATCATCTTGAACGCGTCCTCGATCGTCATATCGACGATCTTGATGTCCGTGGCGGGCAGGATCAGCAAGAATCCCGACGTGGGATTGGGCGTGGTCGGGACGAACAGGTTCAGATGTTTCGCGTCAAGCCCCTCGACCTGGCAGCTGCCCGTGATGAAAGCGAACGCGTAGGAGTGCTTGCGCGGGTATTCGATCAAGACGACCTGTTTGAACGAGGCCTTGTCCTCGCGGCTCAGAATATCGACGATCTGCTTGGAGAGCCCGTAGATGTTCTTGAGCAGCGGGATGCGCAAGAGCAACCGCTCGCCGGTGTTGTAGATCTTGCGGACGAAGAAAACGGTCGAGATGAACCCGAGAAAATAGAGCAGACCGAGCGCGAGCAGGACCGTGACGACTACCTTGATCCCCGGCAAGCTTTCGATCAGGGGACCGATATATTCGCTGATGAGCGGGTGTTCGGCGGAACGGAGCAGGCGGAGCAGCGCGCCCAGGTGATCGAGCAACGGGGCGGTGGGCGCCTCGATCAGGTCGTAGATGAACTTGCCCGCGAAGACCGTGACCGCCAACGGAACGACGAGCAGCAGACCGGCCAGGATGCGCCGTTGCGAGCGTTTGTACAGCCCCATCCACAGCCCCGCGGGTTTTGGGTCAGCGGGGCGGTGTGTTTTGCTTGGACGTGATCCCTTTCGTTTCGCGGCCACTGGCGGGCGCCTCCTCTTTATTTCCCCTCAACCCATTTAAACGCACTGCCCTCGATTTGTCATTTGCATAAATAGGGATGACCTTTGCGCGGCGGGTAAAGTTTGGGGAAGCAAGGGGTGCCCGGCGGTCTATTGGATCGTTCGATCGAATCAATCTCGATTACCGGGGACGAGGGCCTCCGGGTCGCGGCTGCACCCCGGGTCATTCATTTCGGGCCGTTTAGGGCCTGGGTTGTGGAGGATGCTCATCGGGACCGCTCTGGAGAATCCGGTGCAAGCGTTCGATCTCGCGATCCTGGGCGTCGAGCTTCTGTCGCAGCTCGAGCTGCCCCTGCTCGATGCGGTCCAGCCGTCCCCTTAGCCGCTTGCGGATTTGTTCACCGATGAATTCACGATGGCGGGGCCGGAAGCGCTCGGCGTGTTTCCGCCCTTCCCCCGCGTTGGAGGCGTCTTCGGGGGGCCAATCGGGCATCGATTGGAAAACCAGGAGACCCAAATCATCCCCCAGCAGGGTTTGGGCGAAGCCCAGACCGTTTCCCTTTTCGAGATTCCTTAGCGCGGCCCTCCAGCGGTCGAACATCGCGTCGGCTTCCTGCAATCGGACCTCCGAACCTTTCCGGTCGGCCTGGTAATTCTCCCATTCTTTGTTAAGGGTCGGGCCCCACTGCTCGCGTGAGCGAGACAGCATCATCAGACCATGGCTGCCTTTGTTCACGAGCTCCAGCGTCTGTTCAGAGAGACCGTGCAACTCTTTCAGGAGTTGGTCAATCAGTTGCCGGGCCAGCAGGGTTTGGGTGTCGGCCTTGTCGGGTTGATAGCTGCGCTTGGCTTCGTCCAGTCGATCGAGGAGTTCCACGCGGCGGGTTTCCATCTGCGTGAAATGCACCTGCCCGTTTTGCAGATCGCGGTCGATCTTCAGCAACTCGCTCATGCTGCCGCCAAATCCTTCGGGACGCCAGTCGCGCCTCCGGCGGGGTTTATGGTCTCCGAAGCGTCCCGCGTCGAAGCCTCCACCGGGCGGCGGCGGGCCTCCGGGGGCCGAGGGCGCGTCGATGCCGGGCGGCGGTTCGGGGGGCCGCGGCGCGGGGGGCTCGGGCGGTTGGGATCGAATCTCCGCGACCCACAACATCGAGAGCAGCCCGCCGGCCACAATCAGTGTGAGTAGACCCCAGGCCGATGGCCGGGTCGTGATGGGTTGATCGCTCTGGATTCTCACGTTTCTTCTCCGTTCTGGTCTCGTTCGGATGGGGCGTCCGCCGTCTTGGCGGGCGCCCGGCGCGGGATGTCGTACTTGTCCATGCGGTAGCCGAGCGTGCGGCGGGTGATGCCCAACTTACGGGCCGCGCGCGTGTGGTTGTAGCCGGTTGCATCGAGGGCCTGGAGCAGCGCGCGGCGCTCGAGGTCTTCCAGCGTCACCTCCCCCGCGTCGACCGCTCGCGCAATGGGCCGTGCGGCCTCGGCGTTCTGGACGGCTAGGGGGAGGTCGCCCAGCTCAATGGCGTCGGCCTCGCACATGACGTAGGCGTGCTCTAGCGCGTTTTCCAGCTCGCGGATATTGCCCGGCCAGTCGTAGCCGAGCATCCGTTCATAGGCCACGGGCGAGATCTGGACCGCGCGGCCCTCGCGCTCCCGCGTGCGCGCCAGAAAGTGATCGATGAGGGCTGGGACGTCTTCGCCCCGTTCGCGGAGCGGGGGAATCACGATCGGCACGACGTTGAGCCGGTAGTAGAGGTCCGAACGGAACGTGCCACCCTCGATCATCTCCTCGAGCGGCTGGTGGGTGGCGGCGATGACGCGCACGTCGACCCGGATCGTTTTGGCGTCGCCCACGCGCTGGAACTCGCCGGCCTGAAGCACGCGCAGCAGCTTGACTTGCAGGGCCGGGGTGACCTCGCCGATCTCGTCCAAGAAGATCGTCCCGCCGTCGGCCTGTTCGAACAGGCCCTTGCGCGTCTCGATCGCCCCGGTGAACGCCCCCTTGGTGTGGCCGAACAGCTCGCTTTCGAGCAGCGTTTCGGGCAGGGCCCCACAGTTGACCTTGACCAGCGAGCGTTCGGCGCGCGGGCCGGCGGCGTGGATGGCCGTGGCCAGGACCTCCTTGCCCGTCCCGCTCTCGCCGCGCAGCAGCACCGACACGCTGCTGACCGCCACCTTGCGCAGGCGCGTCATGACCTCGAGCATGGCCGGGCTGGCGGCGATGATGTTATCGGGGGCGAACTGGGTCGCCAGCGTCTCCTTGAGCAGGCGGTTTTCCTCGCGCAGGCCGCGCGTCTCGGCCACGCGCGCGACGACCATGATCAATTCCTCGTTCGGGAACGGCTTGAGCAGGTAATCGCAGGCGCCCTGCTTCATCGCCTCGATGGCGGTTTCGACGGTTGCGTAGGCCGTCATCATGACCACGTCCAGGCCCGGCACCCGCTTGCGCGCGGCCCGCATCACTTCCAGGCCGTTCATGCCGGGCATTTTAAGGTCCGTCAGGAGGAGGTCCGCGCTATCGCGGTCGATCAGCTCCAGGGCCGCTTGCGGATCGGTGCAGGCGCGCACCCGATGGCCCTCCCGTTCGAGCACCCGGGACAGGATCTTGCCCATCTTCGGCTCGTCATCAAGGATCAGGATACTTAGTGAAGCGCTCATGGTTCCCCCTTTCCAATCCATACGTGCTGTTTGATATCAGGCGCAGGTTTGGGGTCCGTGGCACGCGCGGCGTCGCCGTGCGACGCGGGCACGCACGCCAGGCTGAGGAGAAAGCAGGACCCTCCGTCTACGCTCGCCTTCTCCAGTTCAAGCCGCCCGCCCGCGCGCTCGGCGATCTGCCGACTGATGGCCAAGCCCAGTCCCGAACCGCCGGGACGTTTGGTGAAGAACGGTTCGAAAATGCGCGAGGCATCGGCCGGGGTGACGCCGGGTCCGTTGTCCTTGACCCGGATCTCGACTTCGCGGGCGGCGGTGGTGACTTCCAAACGGACCGTCTCGCCCTCGGGCGACGCCTCGATGGCGTTGAGGACCAGATTCATCAGCACCTGCTTCAGTCGCCCGGTCTCGACACCGACGTAGCCGTGGTCGGCCCGCGGGGCGGAGCCCAGCAGGTCCATCTGCAAGCTGATGCCGCGTTTCTCGGCGGATGGACGCAGAATGCTACAGACCGACTGGATGGCGGGGAGCACGGCGGCCCGGCCGCTTTCCGGGCCTTCGCCGCTCTCTCGGGAGTAACTGAGGAACTGGCCGACGATCCGGTCCATCCGGTCGATCTCTTCCACGATCTCCCCGCACGCTCCAATGGCCTCGCCGTCGCCCCCCCGGTCGCGCAGGCCGCGGTCGAGGTCTTCGGTAAAGGCCCGGATGATCCCCAACGGGTTGCGTAGCTCGTGGGCGAACCCGGCGGCCAGGGTGCCCAGCGCGGCAAGCCGATCGGCCTCGGCGGCGCGGCGTTCAATCCGGCGCTGGCGTGCGATGAGGCGGTAGATGATGAGCCCGACGGTCAAGATCAGAGCGACCATGATCAGTCCCACGCGTCGCAACCGGCGCGCCCGACTCTCGATGCTGGCAAGGTAGGCGCGATCGGCCGCGAGGGACAGAATCGCACGGACCTCGGTCTCGTCTTCGCCGACCTGCTCGGTGATCGGCTCGTAGTGGCGTTTGAAGGCGTCCTCATCGGTCGAGTAGGCAAACGAGGCGACCGCTTCGCCGGCCAGCGCCCGTTCGAGTTCGAATTGGTCAATCCGCCAAGACTCGAACGGTTGCAGCAGGCGGTCACCGCCGCTCGTGTCGTAGAGAATCAGTCCATCCTCGTTGAGGACCACCAACCGCGCCAGCCCGGCGCGCGCCGCGAAATCGTCGAACGGGCGGCTGTGGACCTCGTCCAGCTCGGCCAGATAAAGGCTCAGATCGGGTCGCCGTGGGGTGTTCGGCGCCTCCTCGACGCCCGGGTTCGCCCCCGACCAGGTGGCGTCCAGCGCGAGGTCGGCCAGCGAGAGCGCCGCGTCCCGCAGCTTGGGGGCGGCCAGTCGGCCGAGGTCGGCCAAGTGGTCCCCCAGCTCAGCCTCGTTGGATTGACGGCTCAACTGAACGGCGTACCAGCCCGCCCCGTATTGAGAAACCAGGACCAGCCCGAGCAGTGCGATCGCCCACCATCCGGTTCGATCCGTTCCACCGATTCTGCGATTCCTGTCCGGCATGGGCGTACCAATTCGTCCTATTGTTTGGGTGGCCGTACAAAATCGAACACTTTGGCCCGCCACCACATCTATATTGCGGGCTACCCACGGATCTGGGCAAGGATTGTTCCCGCCGGCGGGATAACTCGCGGATCCGTGAAATGCAGCCTCCTCGAAAATCGGTGAACTCTTAAGCTGCCGAAGGCCGGCCGGTCGGCTACAATGGAATGGTTATGCGCGTCCCGACCCGACTATCTCGCGATCCCGACTTCAAGACCCTGCCGGCCGAGGTTGAGGCCGACTTGGGGCCGGCGGCCCAGAACCTGCCGATGGTGGCCGTCGTCGGGCGGCCCAACGTGGGGAAGTCGACGCTGTTTAATCGCCTGATCGGACGACGCAGGGCCGTCGTGCATGATCGGCCGGGGGTGACGCGCGATCGCAACATCGCCCCGGCCGAGTGGGACGACGTGCCGTTCCTATGCGTCGATACCGGGGGTTATGAGACCGAGCTGGAGGATCCGTTGATCGAGGGCGTCCTGGAGCAAGTGCGGATGGCGGTTGCCGAGGCCGACGTGATCATTTTGATCTTCGCGGCGGGCGAATGGTCCCACCCCGCCGACGAGTCGATCGTCCGCCTGTTGCGCCCGGTCGACAAGCCCGTCTTTGTCGTCGTCAATAAGTGCGACAACGAGACCGAGGAGCTGGCCTCGGCCGAGTTCTATCGGTTTGGTTTCGAGAAGATCCATCCCCTCTCGGCGATGCACGGGCGCGGGGTGGCCGACTTGATGCTGGACGTGCTGGTGGCGTTGCGGGGCGTGGAGGCTCCGGCGCATCCCGGCCACGCGCATGAGGCGATCGCGTTGGCGATCGTCGGGCGCCAGAACGTGGGCAAGTCCACGTTACTCAATCAGCTCGCCGGCGGCCCGCGGGTGATCACCTCGGACCTGCCGGGGACCACGCGCGACGCGATCGATCTGGTCGTCGAGGCGCCGGGCGGACGGCGATTCACGCTGATCGATACGGCGGGCATCCGGCGGCGCGGCAAGATCGAGCGCGGCATCGAACGGCTGTCGGTCGGCTCGGCGATGTTTAGCATGCGGCGGGCCGACGTGGCCGCGCTGGTGCTCGACGCCGTCCAGGGCCTGACCGACCAGGACGCCCACATCGCCGGCTATTGCGAGGACTACGGCCTGGCGACAATCGTGCTGGTCAATAAGTGGGACCTTGTCGAGAAGGACCACCGCACCGCCGATGCATTCACGGACCGGCTCCAGCGCGAATGGCCGTTCCTGAAATACGCGCCGGTCCTGTACCTCTCGGCGTTGACGGGGCAGCGCACGCGGCGGGTTTTCGAGCTGGCGCAACGTGTCCACGCCAACACGAACCGGCGCATCGCGACGCACGAGTTGAATGAACGGCTCGAGGAGTGGGTCGGCCGCAAGCCGCCGCATATCCGACGCAATCGCCGCCCTAAAATTCGGTTCATCACCCAGACCGGCGTCGGCCCGCCCACGTTCACGCTGTTCGTCAACGACCCCACGCTGATTCACTTTTCGTACCGGCGTTACCTGACCAATCGCCTGCGCGAGACGTACGACTTTGAGGGCGCGCCGATCCGCCTACAACTGCGCCTCAACCGTCCACGGCCCGACGACCCCAGGATCAACGTGGATTGAACGGAGATTGCCAGAACTCTGAATAGGAGAGCAATCGGATGAACACCCGCGAACGATTCCACGCGACGATGAACTTCGAGCGCATCGGCGATGATTGGGAGGCTGTGAATCGATTCGGCGGCAAGCGGGGCCCTTCCAAGGGAGACATTGCACCGATTAAGGCAACAATCCGGTACGTCTCGAGTACGAATCATAAGTGTTAGACGAAGTGAGGTTCTCAAGCATGAAGTGGAATTACGCTTATATTGTATTTGGACTTGTAGCGATCACCGCGAACGGCGGGGCGGTCCGCGCGGCGGAACCGGGTCTGGATCAGTTGCTGGATCTGAACAAGATCGAACCCCAGGGTAGGTACTACGATGCCGTGGCGCCCGATACCCTGGACCTGGCGGATCGAGCCGAAGACGCGATCAACGTGCTGACCCGGAGCGTGAATCCGCGAAAGTTCTACGCGGTTCACGGATTGGCTTTCGGACCCAAGGTGGAAATCCAAGAGGACGACAATTGGGACCTCCCGTTTAAACATGCCCGCGCTTTGCCGGCGATGCGGGCGATGTGCGGCAGCCGGCGGAACCTGGATATCGAGCTGGACATGATGCGCACATTGATGAACCAAATCAGCGAAGCCGGAACGATTCCGTATCCCGCCGATGGTTTTCATCACCCGAGGGGGAACTCGCTGCCCTGGGTCGATGGTTTGGCCGTACTGGCGATGTTGAACTGGCACGAACGGGACCGAGACCCACGGTGGCTGGACTGGATCGGGCTGATATGCAAGGGGTTGAAGGATAGCGTGATCGAGGTGGAAGACCGGGCGTTTTATCCCCCCGAATCGAGCCTGCAGCCCGATGGGGACTGGCATTGGACGCTGCGGGGCGATCCGATGTATGCCTATCATCCCCCCGACGAACCGCGCTTCGACCAACAGGGCGGGGAGGGCTCGATCAAATTCGAGCAAGCCCCGTCTTATCGCGCCCTCGCGAAGTATTACGAGTTGACGGGTGATGAAAGAGCCATGGAGGTCGCGCGGAAGATCGGCCGTTTCGTTCTCAAGCCGGGGATGTGGGAGGACACGAGCGAAGAGGGCTATCCGGGCCATGAACACGGCATGTGGGCCGGCCACTTCCACGCCAACGTCACCAACCTCCATTCCCTGCTCGATCTGGCCGTGGCCGATGACAACGCGTGGCTGAAGCAGTTTGTCCGGGAAGGCTATGATCACGCGATTCGCAACGGCGTGGTTCGCATGGGTTGGTTTCCGATGTGGACGGTGCCCGAAAAGTATAAGCGGGGCAAGGACCTGCACATGGAAACGGAGGGTTGCGGCATTGCGGACATGGTCATTCTTGCGGTCAAGTTAACGGATGCTGGCCTGGGAGATTATTGGGACGACGTGGACACCATGGTCCGCAATCGTCTTGCCCCCTCGCAGTTCAGCGACCTCGACCTGATGCGCCGATGCTCGAAGGAGCCGAAAGCGGAGGATGAAGAGATCCTCAGCCGGTGCGTGGGTGGGTTCAGCGTCAGCCGCGCCGGGTATGCACATCCGTCGGTGTGGGGATGTTGCACGCCTAACGGTTGCTATGCCCTCTACTACGCATGGCATGGGATTACGCGATTCGATTCCGGCGTGGCCATCGTGAACCTTTTTCTCAATCGATCCTCGGCCTGGATGGACATCGACAGCTACTTGCCATACGAGGGCAAGGTCGTCTTGCACAACAAGAAAGCCCACAGCGCGCTGGCGCGCATACCCTCGTGGGTCGCGAAGAGCCAGGTTAAATGTACGGTTGACGGAAAAGAGGTTACACCTGCCTGGACGGGGCGGTATCTGGTGTTGAATGAGCTGGAGGAAGGGGCGGAAATCGTCCTTACGTTTCCCCTGGAGACGCGCGCCGACGAGTACTTCATCCATGATAAGACTTACACCGTCAACTTCCGCGGCAGCACCGTGATCGATATCAGCCCCGCGATCGCGACGGACGATGGACGCGAGGAATGGTACTATCCGCTTTATCATTGGGATGACGCCAAGGATGACTTCGAGGCCGGCAAGGCGCCGATGAAAAACGTGAAACGGTTCGCCGCCGCGCGCGTAATTCCGCTGCAATGAGCGTCCGTCTCCGTCGGGATGGGCGCATGGCCGTGCCGGGGACCAATCCCGAACGCATCAACCGTCTCATTGGCTGATTGGCTCGCCGCCTAAACGAAGCCGATTGAGTTCCAATGGGGTGTAGCGATCTTCGGACTCAACGATGCGTATGAACTGATCGACGGGCAGATCGCGGAACGTTTGGGTCCGGCCGGTCGCCGGCCAGTAAATCTCAAGGACTTCGATCCGGGTCGCCTTGCCCAAGCCGATGGTTTGACGCAATGGATTGGCGCCGAAGCTGGCGCCGCTGTTGACGTGTTTGTAGATAGACCTGCGTTTGCCGTTGTCGATCACCTCGGCGCGAATGCGCGCTCCGATCGCGGCCCGGTTCGAATCAACCCCCACCAGCTTCACGGAAATCCAGTGATTGCCGAAACCGGGGTTCTCGAATAAGGCGTTGCTGAACTTGTCGCCCAGGTAAAACCCGCCCATCTGCTCGAAGATGTCCTGATCGCCGTCGTTGTCGAGGTCGGCGAAGGCGATGCCGTGCCCTTTCTGGAGGTGACCGAAGCCTCCCGCGAAGGTGACGTCGGAGAAACCCGTCCCGCCGCGATTGCGAACCATGACGTTAGGCATCAGGGCTTCGTAATCCGGGTAGCCGGTGCCGAGGTAATAATCGAGATAGCCATCGTTGTCCAGGTCGCCGAAGTTCGCGGCCATCGGCAAGGTCAGCCGCTTGAGGTTTTGTTCTTGGGCGACGTCGACGAAACCGCCTTGTCCGTCGCCACGATAAAGGCGGGCCAACTCGTTCTCGATCGGGATATCGAGATGACTCGCGACCAGAGCATCCAGATCACCCGCATAACTCGACACATACAGATCAAGGGCGCCATCATTATCGAAATCCCAAAACCAAAGCGGGAAGCTCCTTCTGGGTGTCGTCACGCCGAGCCGTTGCGCCACGTCGGTGAACGTGCCGTCCGCGTTGTTGTGATAAAGACGGTTTTCGGCTTGGAAATTCGAGATGTACAAATCAGCAAATCCATCGCCGTCGATGTCGCCCCAGCCCACGGCCTTGGCGTGCTCGAAGTTCGGAACCCCGGCCTCGGCGGCGACGTCGGTGAAAGTCCCGTCGCCATTGTTGCGAAACAGGTGAGAAGGCGGGATGGAATCGCCGATCGACTCATTGCCGATATACAGGTCGACGTCTCCGTCCTTGTCATAATCCGCCCAGGCCCCCGCCAGGGCCGGGAAATGGTCCTCGCCCAATCCGGCCTCGAAGGTGACATCGGTAAAGGTCGCGTCGCCATTGTTACGCAACAGCGAATTCGGAACTCGGCCCAACTTCATCAACCACGCGCCGCGCAAAACGAGGATGTCCAGATCGCCGTCGTTATCGTAGTCGGCATGCGCCATGTTGAGTCCGCCGGTCAAGCCGGTGAGGTTCGCCTTCTCGGTGTTGTCCGAGAACGTTCCATCTCGGTTGTTGATGAACAAACGCATCTGCCCGCTCGGGTCCCACGTCGAGACGACGATGTCGAGGTATTCGTCGCCCGTAAAATCATCGACGATCACTCCACCCGCGAGGTCGAACGTATCGAGTCCCAGGTCGGGCGCCCGATTGCGAAATCGCGGAAACGGTTCGTCCGACTCAAACAGGCCCGCGTCGATCAGGAATCGCGGAGGCACTTGCTCGGGATAACCGTCGATGGTCATGTACATGATGTTCAACAGCCATTTGGCGCTGAGGTAGAGCGGCAAGTTTTCGGGGGCGTTGCGCAGAACTTGGGTAAAGTATTTGATGGCCCCTCGCGACCCGTCCTGAATGTCGTGAATGCCTCCGCCTCGGATGGGGAGGATACAGCTCTCCGGCAGGCGTTCGCGGCAACAATTCTGGGTTTCGCCCAGTCGCATGTAAGCCACGCCAAGACGGTAGACCGCGTTGAGATACGCCACTTGGTCCGGCGCGAGATAGCCTTTCTGCTTCAGCAGCTCCACGCCCCGGTAGACTTCCAGCAGGCGCCGAATCCCTTGTTCGATATTTCCGCGCTGAATTTCCGCTTCGCCAAGCTCGGCGCGCAGGTAGAGCGCCTCGGTATAGGGTGTCTCCGGCCCGAGTTCGGCGAGTCGGCGGTCCAATATCTTGACCATCCTATCGCCGAGGAAGGGGATATCCCGTTTAGTCCGGGTCGCGATCTCTTTTAATAGGTCGATCATTCGGGCATGACCCGAAGCGTCGGTTGGCGGGGACGCCGCAACGTGCGTGGGGTTGGGTTGGTTGGATTGAGTCTCCTGGGCTCGGGCTTGGTCGCCGCTTAAAGCGATCAACAAGCAGAGCGTCAGCGAATAAGGCCCGAGTCGGGAGACCGGGAAAGCGCCCTCGATGTTTTTCACTCAGGCCACCCCCGAACCGGCAGGGTCGACTCGGTTGTTTGGTCCATAACTTCCCACTTGCCGGGCCCATCGCGGCCAACTGATGCGATTGATGAGCATTATAGCTCCGACGGCGTGGTGGGCAAGGATTATGATTTTCTCCGAGGTTTCAAGGGTGCATCTGGCGGGCTGGAAGAACGCATCGGTTCTCTGGCTCCCTGAAGGGGAGCAATGTGAGTAGCCGTGGGCGCCAAACCCACGGAAATGGGTCCCCAAGACGTCACGACCCTGGAGGGGTCGAATAGGCCGCATCACGCTGCGATTCAACCCCTCCAGGGTTGTCGTGGTATTGGGACCGCGAACCGTGGTGACACCCACGGCTACTCACATTTGACCCCTTGGGGGTTAAAGTACGAGGACAGAATTGATTTGGGCCTCCGGGCGGGCCCGGCCGCCGGCGTCGAAATCTTCGAACATCGGGGAACGGACCGGGGCGTTGATGCGATTGAATGGAATTTCTCGAAAACCTATTGCTGATTTGACGACTATAGAGATGGAAAGGGCGTTGAAAGAGACGCATGAGCATGCCATCGGTCGATGAAGCCCTCTTTCGCCGCGCTCGCGAAGGCGACCGCCAGGCGTTCTGGGAATTGGTCCTCCCGTTTCGGGAGCTGATCTATTCGGTCGCGCTCGGGATGCTGAAGAACCATGAACAGGCCGAGGACCAATTGCACGAAGTCCTGCTGCAGGCGTTCCGCTCGCTGTCGAACCTGCGCGATCCCGCGCGGTTGGGGAGTTGGCTGTATTCGATGACCCGCAACCTGTCGCTGGACCAAATCCGCAAGGCCCAGCGGCTGCGCGGGGCGATTTATGCGTCGCACGGGCATGGGACGTCGGTGGCGCCCGTTGTGCCCGTGGAGCAACGCAAGGAGAAGGAACAGTGGCTGACGTGGATGAAAGCGGCGCTCGATCAACTCCCCGAGCCGTTCCGCGTGGCACTGGCCCTCAATTACATGAACGATACCTCGTGCCAAGAGATGGCGGAGATTCTGGAACTGACGGTCCCGGCGGTCAAATCGCGCCTGTTTCAAGCTCGCAAGCTGCTGCGGCGCAAGACCGAAACGCTGGCCGCAAAAGAGAAAGGACTCGATCATGGATTGCGCTGAACTCGAAACCTATTTGACGGATGCCCTGGAGGACGAACTCGACCCGGTGCGCGAGGCCGCGCTGATGGCGCACCTGGACCGGTGCGAGGTCTGCCGCGCCGAGTATCGCGCCTACCGGGAGCAAGAGGACCGGCTGAACTATTACTTCAAGAGCCAGCTCGAGCGGGCCGCCCAGGCAAGGTCGGGTCGTGGGCAGCCGGAACCCGCCCTGGGGCAAGAGTCAACCGCCCAACCCTCGCGCGCGGCGCCGTGGCTGGCGGCGGCGTCCATCCTGGTGATCCTGGGGATGGCGTTTTGGTGGGGTTATCGTCAGAACGTGCCGACCGGCGCGGCGGTGCTCGCCCAGGTTAAAACCACGTCGGGCCGTGTGCTGGTATTGCGGGAGGGCCGGTATGAACCAGCGGTGCCGGGCCGCGACGTGCGGCAGGGCGAGTCGTTCAAAGTGGCCGCGGGCGGGTACCTGGCCCTCGAACTGAACGACGGGAACATCGTGGAGGCGCGCGAGCATACGAAGTTTGTTCTCCAGGACCTCCCGCGGCGGCTCGTCGTGGAGCCGGATCGGGGCGGGGTTTGGGCCCACCTCGGGCGGCCGCCGGCCAAGTCGTTCGTCGTCCGCACGCCGCAATTGACGGCGACGGCCCAGGGGGCCGTTTTCGCCGTGGAGCAGGGGATGGACCGCACGGTGGTGGCCGTCGCCGAGGGGGCGGTGCGGGTCGAGGCGCGCGGCGAGCAGGCCGACCTTGTCCCCGGTGAGACGTTTAACTCGCATCCCGAGGCGGGCCCGGCGCCGTTGGAGCGGATGGTCGCCTGGAGCCTTTATCCCGAGGGATTGGAAACGCTCTGGTCGGCGGGGACCGCTGGATCGGCCTCCGCTGAAGCCAAGCTGGTTGTGGACCCGTATGAGCCGGAGACGCCGAGGCAGGCCGACCTGGACCAGGCGCGGGAAGCGACCGACGCGGGCGCAACGGCGGCGCCGATCACCGACCTGCTCGATCTGTTGCCCGCGCAGACGCTGTACTATCTCGACGTGCGCGACGTGCCGGGGATCGTGGAGGAGTTTAAGCAATCCGATTACTCGCTGTTCACGCGCGAAGCGGCCTTGCGCCAGTGGTGGGGGATGGTGCGCGCGCATCAGGGCTTCAGGGAATTCGCGGACCATACCCATCTGCTGGAATTGATTGAACTGGCGGGGCTGATCGATGGGCAGGTGGTGGTGGGCGTCGTTCCCGACTCACACGTCTTGTTGGTTGCCGATTGCAGCGCCAACGAGGCGGCGGTCGACGCCATCCTCCAGCGGCTCAGTCAAGAAAGCGCGCAAGCGTTGAGTCGGGAGCACGTCAGACTCGCCCAGGGCCGGCTGATCGTCTCCAATTTGACCACGATGGTTCAGGCCACGGCCGAACGGTTGGAAAAAGGCGAACGCTCAGGATTCGTCGAGAGTCCGTTTCAGGGAAAAGTGCGGGAGAGCGCCGAACAGCCGCGGTTCGTGATGGCGGCCAACCTGGCGGGGCAATACGCCGCCGCCGAACCGAAGCTGGACGCGGAGCAGAAGCGCCTGCTCGACTTCACGGGTGTCTCGGGCATGAACGCGTTGATCATCTCGCCCAGTTTCGTGGGTCGCGGGATGATGCAGGCCGCGCGGCTGAGTTTCACCGGCGAGCGCTATGGGATCGCCAAGTGGCTCGCCGAGCCGGCCCCGATGCGGGCGCTGGACTTCTTCTCGGCCGATATCCACTTCTTCGGATCGGCGGTCCTGCTGCGCCCGCGGGAGATGCTTCTGGACTTTCTGCTGTTTAACCTGCCGCACGAGGACGAGAGCGGCCGGCGCGAACTGGAGCGGTTCTTTGCCGAGTATGAGGCGTTCTTCGACGCCCTGGGCGGCGAGATCGCGATCGGGTTGGATAGCCCCATCCTGCCGGTGCCGAACCTGAAGATCGCCGTGGAGATCGTTGATCAAACGGCTTTCGAGACCCACCTGGACCGGATGATCGAGCGGCTGCTCGCCAAAGAGGAGTTGAGAGATGGATTCAACTATCGCGAAGTCGTCGAGCACAAGGGGCGGTTGATCCACAGCCTGGTCATCGAGGGGCTGCCGATCGTTCCCTCCTGGGCCTACGTGGACGATTTCGTGGTGGCGGGGCCGGGCGAGCAGTTCGTGCGCGATTCGATCGACGTTTACGAATCGGGGCTGAGCATCGGACGCGACTCGCGGTTGCTGTCGCTGATGCCCGACACCGGCTATGGCGAAGTTTCGATGCTGGTTTATCAGAACATCGTGCGGTCGGTCCCGCAGGTGATGGAATCGATGCTGCTCTCGAAACTGTCGTCCGAGGAATCCGAACTGGCACCCGACCTGGGGTTCCTCGGGCGCTACCACGCCCCGGGGATCGCCTACGCGCTGGCGGCGAAGTCGTAAGTGGATATCTACCTCAACACGCCGACCGGGATCGACCTGAACATGGGGATGGCCGTGCCGCTGGTGGCGAAGTGGCTGGCGCCGCGACTGGCGATCGGCGAGACGCTGGACCGCACCGTCGAGGCTCGGGCGGCGCTCGAGGATCTGGCGGCGGCGGCGTTGCTGTTCGAGGAGCGAGAGGGACGCCTGCCCGAGTCGCTCGGCGAGATCGCGAGCGGCGACGGACGCACGATCGAGCGCATCCCCGAAGACCCGTGCGGATGGCGTCATGATCCTTTAATGATGCAGATCACTCCCGAACAATACGAAAAGATTGCCCCGTGTTTGCCGAAACAGCGAGGAAATGTCAGCCTGTCCAACCTCCAAGTGCTTAACGCGATCCTCTACGTGGCGGAACACGGCTGCAAATGGCGCGGCCTGCCGAGCCATTACGGCAACTGGCACACGATTTACACTCGCATGAATCGTTGGGCCAAGCGCGGCGTTTTGGCTCGTGTTTTCGAGCAAATCCAACGCGCGGATCGCTCGGATCAAACTGGAGGCCGTCTCTCTCGACAGCACGTGCATCAAAGTTCATCCCGACGGGACCGGCGCATTAAAAAAAACGGTCCCCAGGCCATCGGTCAATCCCGAGGCGGACGGACCACCAAAATTCATCTGGTTGCCGCGGATGCTCGAACGCCTCTGACCTTT
>Ga0310121_10001000_pt1 | contig 29772 bp, 28 predicted proteins | sample CB27_Tmax_986_MG_FD_203504 | JGI IMG/M metagenome (GOLD analysis project Ga0310121, IMG submission 203504) | Marine microbial communities from Western Arctic Ocean, Canada - CB27_Tmax_986 | ecosystem: Environmental > Aquatic > Marine > Oceanic | place: Canada: Western Arctic Ocean | collected... | reverse complement strand
CGCCGACCTGGCTGGAGGACCCGGCGCCCGCGATCGCCCTCGTTCTCCGCTACGCCGCCCAGTCTGACGACGCTGGTCCCGGTCCCGCGGCCGAAGCGCAGCGCGCTCGGCGGCAGGAGCTGGAAGCGGCCCTGGGCGCGGCCGCCGCCAAGGACGAGGCTGCCGCCGCGCTGCTTCGCCAGCTTCCGGCCGCCCAGGAGCTTCTGCCCGTGCGCGAAGATCACAACACGATTTGCGACCAGCGGCTCAGCGCGGCTTCGCGCTTCCGTTGGCTGCGCGTGGGTGAGCACCTCGTTGAGCGCGGCCTCGTGGCAGACCCGAGCGAGGTCTTCTACCACGAGCTGCCGGAACTCTATCGCGCGCTCGACGAGGGCGTCCCCGTCGCGCCGGCCACGCTCGCCGAGCGCACGGCTCTGCAGTCGCAGTACCGGGCCGCCCTGCCCCCGCCCTTCCTCGGCCAGCCCCTCGCAGGAGCCGGCGAACGCACCGAAGTCGTAGGGACCGCCGCCTCGCCCGGCCAGTACCGGGGCCGAGCGCGCGTGATCCGCGCACTCGCCGAGGCCGACCGCCTCGCCGATGGCGAAGTCCTCGTGTGTGGCGTCACCCAACCCACCTGGACGCCCTACTTCGCCCTCGCGGGTGCGGTCGTCACGGACGCCGGCGGAGCGCTCTCGCACACCGCCGTGGTCGCGCGCGAGTACGGCATCCCGGCGGTGGTGGGGACGCGCACGGGCACGCGCGAGATCCCCGATGGCGCACTCGTCCTCGTCGATGGCTCCGCGGGCACCGTCGCGATCATCGCCGAGGGCTGAGGCCGGCGGGCGGCGTGGCAGGCATCACTGAGCCGGGCCGCGAGTATCGGTATCCTGGAAGTGCGGCAAGCCGTGAGCGGAGGAGGGCTCCGTGGACCTTGGCCTTACTGGTGAATGGCACGTCTTCCCTGCTACCGGGCTGGTCGCGGTGGGCCTTGCGGTCGCCGCATTCACGGTCTGGCGTACGAGCCGCCCCCGCCCAGCGACCACCACGGTGATGCGCGCTGTCGGAGCTTTCCGGGGGACGATGATCGTCTTCGCGCTCGCCGGCACGGGGGCGGCCTGGCTCGGCGGCTGGCCCATCCTCGCCGCCATCGCTCTTGCGATCGGCTTCGAGGAGACCTTCGAGACCAGCATCGTGCTCGGGGCCCTGAGACGGGAGTCCGAGGCCGAGGCGACCGCGGCCAAGCTGGAGCCGGTGTCTATCGCATGACCGCCGTCCGCTGACTCCCGAGATTAGGGCCCGATCGCGTACGCTAGGCGGCGAGGAATCCCTCGGAGGCAGCAGCATGACTACGATCGCGGACCGCAGCGAGCCCAAGGCCGGCTACAAGGTTATCGGAAGTCGCCCCATTCGCCACGACGGCATGGACAAGGTGACGGGCCGGGCCCAGTACGGCGCCGACATCCAGCTGCCCGGAACCCTGCACGGCAAGATCCTCCGCAGTCCGCACGGACACGCGCGCATCGTTTCGATCGACACGAGCAAGGCGCGGGCGCTGCCTGAGGTCCAGGCCGTGATCACGGGAGCGGACATCCCGATCGTGGCGGACACGATGATCGACTTCGGCGAAACGATGGGCAACGCGCGCATGCTCGCCGAAAACGTCCTCGCCCAGGGCAAGGTGCTGTACACGGGGCACGCGGTCGCGGCGGTGGCTGCCTCCAACCCGCATGTCGCGGAGGAGGCGCTCAACCTGATCGACGTTGTCTACGAGCCGCTCCCCGTCGTGCTCAACGCCGTCGAAGCGATGCGCGACGACGCGCCCCTTCTACACGAAGCGATGACCACCCGCTCCATCGCCGAGCGTTTCACGCGCGGCGACGACACGGGCGAGCACAGCAACGTCGCCAGCCGCCTCCAGTTCAAGCGCGGCGATCTCGAGGAAGGCTTCGCCAAGGCGGATGTGATCGTCGAGCGCGAATTCACCACGAGCACGGTCCATCAAGGCTATATCGAGCCGCACACCGCGACTGCCCACTGGGCCGCCGACGGCCACGTCACCATCTGGACGAGCACCCAGGGTGCGTTCGGCATCCGGGGCCAGGCGGCGGCGATTCTCGGTGTGCCCGAGGGCAACGTGACCGTGGTCCCGATGGAGATCGGCGGCGGCTTCGGAGCGAAGACGTACGTCCACGTCGACCCGGTCGCAGCGCTTCTTTCCAAGCAGAGCGGCCATCCGGTGAAGGTCACGATGAGCCGGACCGAGGTCTTCGAGGCCTCGGGGCCGACCTCAGCCGCCACCATCCGCTCGAAGATCGGCGCCACGAACGATGGCAAGATCACCGCCGCCGAGATGTGGATGGCGTACGAGGCGGGTGCGTTCCCGGGCTCGCCCGTCGGCGCCGGTGCCTCCACCGCCCTTGCCCCTTACGACATTGAGCACGTCCTCGTCGATGGCTTCGACGTGGTCGTGAACAAGCCCAAGGTCGGCGCCTACCGCGCCCCAGGCGCCCCCCAAGCAGCCTTCGCCGTCGAGAGCGTGATCGACGAGCTTGCCGAGAAGACGGGCATCGCGCCCATGGACTTCCGTCTCAAGAACGCGACCAAGGAAGGCGACCGCATGCCCAGCGGCCTGCCCTTCCCTGTTATTGGCTGTGAAGAAGTCGAGAACGCGATCGTCAACCACCCGCACTTCAAGGCGCCGATCGAGGGCCCGAATCGCGGTCGCGGGGTGGCGATGGGGTTCTGGTTCAACGGCGGCGGCCCATCGTCGGCCACGATCACGGTGAACGCGGACGGCACGATTGCGCTCGTTACGGGCTCCGTCGACATTGGTGGGCTGCGGGCCGCCGTTGCGATGCAGGCGGCCGAGGTCCTCAGTCTCAGAGCCGAGGACGTTCAGCCAACGGTCGGCGACACCGATTCCGTCGGCTGGACGGGCGTGACTGGCGGTAGCCGGTCCGCCTTCTCGACCGGTATCGCCACCATCACCGCGGCCGAGGACGTGAGGCTGCAGATGACCCAGCGAGCGGCGATCCTGCTCGAGGCGCAGCCCGAGGACGTGACCTTCGCGGACGGTGCCTTCTCCCTCGCCGAGGGCAAGCAGATCAGCTGGCCCGAAGTCGCGAGCCAGCTCCTCCGGACCGGCGGGCCCATCAGCGCCTCGGCCAGCTCGAGCCCGACAAAGGTCGGGCCCGCGTTCGCCGGCAACATCGTCGATGTCGAAGTCGACCCCGAGACCGGCAAGGTCGACATCCTCCGCTTTACCGTCATCCAGGATGCGGGCACGGCCATCCACCCGAGCTACGTCGAGGGCCAGATGCAGGGCGGGGCCGTGCAGGGTATCGGCTGGGCGCTCAGCGAGGAGTACGTCTGGCGGGAGGACGGCGCGATGTCGAACGCCAGCTTCCTGGACTACCGCATGCCCACGAGCCTCGACTTGCCCATGATCGACACGGAGATCGTTGAGGTGCCGAATCCGGGCCACCCGTTCGGCATCCGCGGCGTGGGCGAGGTGCCGCTCGTCCCGCCGATGGCGGCGATCGCGAACGCCGTGCATGACGCCACCGGCGTTCGCATGACGCACCTCCCCATGTCTCCGGCGCACGTGCTGGAGGCGCTTGGCGCCATCCCCGAGGGGGGCTAGCAGGGAGGCCCGTGGCCACGGTGTTCATCCCTTCGCTGCTCGAGGATCTGACGGGCGGCGCGCGCACGGTGGCAGTGCCGGGCGCGACCCTGCGTCAGGTGATCGATGCGCTCGACGAGCGCTTTCCGGGCATGAAGGCGCGACTCCTCGACGAAGAAGGTGGCCTGATCCCCGAGATCATGGCCGCGATCGACGGTGAGACGAACCACCTCGGCCTCCTCCAGCCCATGAACGCGGAAACGGAGATCCAGTTCGTTCCCGCGATCGGTGGGGGCGAGACCGGCGCCGGCACCGCGGGCTGACGCGACCGAGCCGGGACGATGAAATTCGGGTTGGTGGCGACGAGCAGCGGCAGGCTCGACGACAAGCTCGCTGAACTCGATGACCTCGGCTTCGAGGCCTTCTACGTCGTCGACCACCCCTCCTTCGACGCCCCCGACGCCTGGACCTACCTCGCCTGGGTGGCGGCGCACACGAAGCGACTGCGGCTCGGCACACACGTCACGGGCATGCCCTTTCACCGGCCCCTCGAACTCGCCAAGCAGGTTGCAACCGTCGATGTGCTGAGCGCTGGGCGCGCGGTCCTCGGCATCGGCACGGCCTACGAGCACGCCGATTTCGCGCCCTACGGCTTCCAGATGCTGGACTTCCACGGTCGTGTCGGCCAGCTCGAAGAAGGGATTCGCATCCTCAAGTCGTTCTGGACCGAGGAGCGGACGGAGTTCGCGGGCGAGCACTATCGTCTCGAAGGCGGTGCCAGCTTCGCGCCAAAGCCCGTTCAGCAGCCGCACCCGCCGATCGTTGTGGGGCTAAACCGGCAGGGCGGGGTGTTGCGTGTCGCCGCCCGTCACGCCGATGCGATCAACACGTGGCAGCTCGGCCCTGCTCAGGTCGCAGAGCTGGCCGAGCACGCCCAGTCCGCTTGTCTCGCGGCGGGCCGTGACCCCGCCACGCTCGCGCTCACCGCCGACGTCATCCTTGCGCGCGGGCAGACGCGGGAGGCTGCGGATCAGATCGCCGCTGGGATCGCCCAGATGGCGCGGGGTTGGGGCCGCTCGGAGAAGGTGACCCAGTGGGACCACACCGGCGTCCTCTTCGGCGACGCCGACAACATGCGCGAACAAGTGGCCGGCTTCGCCGCCGCTGGCGTCTCTGAGGTCGCGATCTCGGCTTCTGACTTCGATGACATCGCCTGGTTCAGCGAGCACGTGATCGTTTGAGGAGCTCAGAACTCAGAGTTCAGATTTCAACGTTCAGGGTTCCGGGATCGGCGGGGATCGATCCCGCGGCCCACCGACCTGGCTTCTAGTCCGGACCGATTTATCGCCTAACCCAAGCGTCGGCGGCCGCGAGGAAGTCGGCTCCTGTCCGTATCACTGCGAGCTGCGCGTCGAGCGAGTCGACCTCTGCCGAGAGCGCCCAAGCGGCCTCGTGAACCGCTCTCCCAGTGGTCCGAAGGGCCTCGCCCTCGAGGGCGTCGATCGCCTCTGTCTTCGTCATCTGCCAGGCCGCGATCGGCTCGGCCGTCTGGAGCGTCACGACCTGCCTGAGCGCGGGCCACACGTCGGTCAGGAGGAGACGCGCCCGCCGCCCAAGCGAACCGCTCCCCGTGTCGAGGAGCCCCTGGGGCAAGCTCGCAAGCCGGGCCGGGATCTCGGCGAGGTCGCGGCGCGCGGCCGCAGTCAATTCGGCGGCGGTCGCCTCGGGGATCGGGAGCGTTCCAGCGATGACGGTGTAGGCGCTCGGGACCGGCCCGATCCACCCCGCCCGGGTCACGCCGGCATGCGCATAGCCTTGGATGTAGGCAAAGGGCGCGGGGTCGATCGCCGCCAGTTCGCCCTGGATCGCGAGGCCGATCTTCAGCGGCAGCGGCCCCTGGCCGTCCCCTAACGCAGGGCGGAGGTAGAGCTGGAAGTCGAGGTCGCTCATGTTCAGGATGAAATCGGTTCTCGCTCGCTTCGCTTGGGCCTGCCCGCCACCCCCGGGCCCAGGCTCGACTCCTGCGGCTCCACGGTCTGAAGGCGGCTGCGCCGGCGCGCTCGTGCGTTTGACAGCGGAGCCGTGGGTAACGAGCCCGACGAAGGCGTTTCCGGTGTGCCGCAGGTAGATCTCCGCCACGCGCAGCGCGATCGGCTGCGCTTCCAGCGCGAGCCCGTCGACATCCACTCCCGCAGACATATGCCGGATCGTAGCGGCCCCCCGAGGCCGGCGGCCAATGGCCAATTTGCGACGGGTGGCCGGTCGACCCGGCTCGGTCGGCGCCGCAGACTCCCCCGGGTGGACGCCCTCACCTACTACGCTCGCACGCTCCGATGAGCGAACTCGGCGAGTTCGCGTACGTCGCCCACTCCGACCGGCTCGAAGACCTCGCTGCGCGCATCCGGGGATGGCTCGTACATCCCGCGCACGCCCACCGCTACGGCCTCGCCTCGCCCCATTTCGACGAGATCGGTCCCCTTGCGTACGGCTAACGACGAAGGCCAACGGCCAAGAGCCAAGAGCTAACGACCAGGGCCAACGGCCAAGAGCCAACGGCCAACCGGCCGCTAGCGCAGGTGCTCTGAGTGGCGAATCACCAGCATCCACGTGAGCGCCGCGGAGACCGCGATCAGCACCAGGCCCGCGAGCCCGGCGTCGGCGAGGAAGCCGTCTTCGTTCGCGTTCCAGATCCGCGTGGCGAGTGTTTCGAAGCCGATCGGTGCGGCGAGCAGGGTTGCCGGTAGCTCCTTCATCGTCGAGAGCATCACGAGCCCGCCGCCCGCGGCTAGCGCGGGCAGCATCAGCGGCACCTCGATGCGTAGCAGCCGCCTGAGCCGTCCTGCGCCGAGGGTCTGCGCCGCCTCCTCGAGGCGCCGATCGACGGTGGCAACGCCCACCTCGGCGGTGCGCAGCGCCTGCACGCCGAAGTGCACCACGTAGGCGAAGATCAGCAGCGGGAAGCTGAGATAGAGGAAGTGGAGGCCGGGTACCCGCAGGGCCATGAAGACGACCGCGAGCGCGATGAGCAGTCCCGGTACGGCAAAGCTGCCGGCGACGACGATGTGCACCGCGCCCGCTCCCCAGCTGCGGTGGCGACCCGTGAGGTAAGCGAGGGGGAGCACCACAGCGACGGCAACGAGCGCCGTCACCAGCCCCGCGAGGACCGTGTTGAGGGCGGGCTCGCTGAGCGCGCTGAGGTCGCCCCCCGCACGGTCGAAACCGGCCGCTTCGTTTGCGAGGCCGCGGTAGGCCCACCAGGCGAGCACGGCCACCGGGGCGAGGAGCCCGGTCCCGACGGATAGCACGACGGCGCCGATTGCGGGTGCCTTCCAGCGGCCGAGTGCAACGCGCCGTGCGCGCACCCCACCCGCGGCGAGGTGCGCTAGCGAGCCGCGCACGGCCGCGCGCTCTAGCCCCGCCACGGTCAGAGCGACGACGGCGAGGACGAGCCCGAGGGCGAACGCGAGGGGTGCGTCGAAGAGGCGGTTGAGGAAGATGTTCGTCGAGAGGGTCGAGTACCCCATCAGCTTCACGACCCCGAAGTCGCTCACGACGTAGAGGAAGACGAGCAGCGTGCCCGCCTGGACCGCACCGCGCGCCTGGGGCCAGACGACGCGGCGGAAGGTCGCCAGGCCTCCCTGCCCGAGCAGGCGCGAGGCCTCTTCGAGCGATGGCGGCAAGCCCCCGATCCGCGCCGCCGCCGGCAGGTACACATACGGGTAGCTCACAGCGGTCAGCACGAAGAAGGCTCCCCAGAATCCGTCGATCCGCGTGGGCGCGTGCAGCCCGATGGGACTCAGCAGCTCTTCCGCGAGTCCACCGGGAGCGAGAGCCGCGAGCAGTGCGGCCGCTGCGACGAACGAGGGGAGGACGAGGGGGAGGGGGCACGCGATCCGCCAGAACCAGCGGAAGGGCAGGTCGGTGCGCATCGTGAGCCAGGCCAGGAGCGTGCCGAGGGCGGCCGACGCGGCCGAGACCGCGACCGCCAGCCGCAGCGTGTTCCAGAGCGGCTCGGCCGTGTCGCGCGAGAAGAACGTACGCAGCGGCTCGCTCCCCTCCGTGACGTTGCGAACGACGAGGTACGAGAACGGCACCGCGAACAGCGCGGCGATCAGCAGCGAAGCGAGCCAGAGGAGGGGAGGGCCGCGGAAGCCCGCTGCGCGCGCCGTAGCGCCGAGCCAACCGAGGGTTCGCGGCACTCAGGCTAGGGGGTGGGGAAAGCGACGGTGGGCGGGCCCGCGTAACGCACGGAGACGCGATCGCCGCGGTGGTGGAGGGGCGCCGCCGCCGCGCGTGCGGTGAGCGTGCGGCCGGCGTCGTCGCGAAGCACGTAGAGCGAGTCGTGGCCGTAGAACTCGAGGCGCTCGACCTCCCAGCCTCCGCCCGGTTCCAGCGCGAGATGCTCTGGCCGAAGAAGGACCTCGCAGGCGCCCGCAGCGGCCTCCGTGAGCGGCACCGGGCCCAGCGGGGTCTCCGCGCATGTGCCGCTGCTGCGCCCGGCGACGAGATTGGCCTCGCCCACGAACGTCGCCACCCAGCGTGAGCTCGGGCGGCCGTAGAGCTCGCTCGCCGAGGCGCTCTGGAGGACGCGGCCCTCGTTCATGACCGCCACCTGGTCGCCCATCACGAACGCCTCCTCCTGGTCGTGGGTGACGAAGACGCTCGTGATGCCGAGGCTTTGCAAGAGGGCCGCGACTTCGCCGCGCAGCTCGACCCGTCGCATGGGATCGAGGTTTGCGAAGGGCTCGTCCAGGAGGAGCAGCTCGGGGCCCGGCGCGAGGGCGCGCGCAAGCGCTATGCGCTGGCGCTGTCCCCCCGAGAGCGTCGCCGGCGAGCGTTCGCCGAACCCCGTGAGGCCGACCAGCGCGAGGGCCTCCGCTACGGCCTCCGACTGGCCCGAACCGCGGGGGAGGCCGAAGGCCACGTTCTCCGCGACGCTCAGATGAGGGAAGAGGGCGCCGTCCTGGAAGACCATGCCGATGCGCCGCCGCTCCGGCGACACCATCCGCTCGGGGGTGCTGAGCGTGTCCGCGTCGACGCGGACGGCGCCGGCCTGCGGTCGCTCGAGTCCCGCGATCACGCGGAGCAGCGTCGTCTTCCCGCAGCCGCTCGGGCCGAGCAGCGCCGTGACGCTGCCCGCGCGAACCTCGAGCGAAATATCCTGGAGCACGGGCGTCTCGTCATAGGCAAACGACAGGCCCTCGACGACGAGGCGGCGCCCTCGCCCGCGAGGGGCGTCGCCAGCGCCAGTGCCGGGCGCGGTGCTCCAGGTAACGCCGAGAGCGCTCAAGTTAGGGCTCACCTCCCAGATTAGGCATGGCATACTACGACACATAGCCATGCCTTATCAAGCCCTCGCGCGTGCGGATGATCGACTAAGATCGCCCCAGCCTTCTTGGGCTGATGCCCAGTCCGGAGCGTAGATGCAAGCAGTCGTTCTGGCGGCGGGTCTCGGTCGCCGCCTCAGCGAAAGCAGCCTCAGCCTGGCCAAGCCGCTCGTCCCCCTCGCGGGGGTCCCGCTCATCGCCCACACCCTCCGGGCGCTGGCGGAGATGTCTGTCGATCGCGTGGTGGTGGTTACCGGCCATCAGGGCGAAGCGGTGCGCGACGCTGTTCGGCAGTGGGCGAGACTGCCCGCCGCATTCGTTTCGAACCCGGAGTACGCCCGGCGCGCCTCCTACTCGCTCGCGGCCGCCCGCCCCGAATGCGGAACCGAACCGTTCCTGCTCCTGATGTGCGACCACGCGATGTCCCCCGGGCTGCTCGAGGTCCTCCTCCGTTCCGCAGGCAGCGAGCCCCTCGGCGACATGTGCCGGGTGGCCGCCGATCGCGCCGGCCACCACGACGAGGCCTACATCGCCGAGGCGACGAAGCTCTCGACGGATGCGGCTGGGTTGGTCACCGCTATTGGCAAGAGGCTACCCACCTGGGATGCGCTGGATGCGGGTGCGTTCCTCTGCTCCGCTGCCGTTTGGGACGCTCTCGAAGGTAGCGCTGAGGACTGCCATCTCAGCGAGATCTTCGGCTTGCTCGCGCGCCGCCGACGCCTTGGTACCGTCGATATCAGCGGCCACTTCTGGTACGACATCGACACGATCGACGACCTCCAGGCGGCGGAACGACTCCTGGCCGCGGACGTGCCCGGTCCCTCGCGCGCTCCCCGCTGACGGATACGGTCTCGACTTCCACGCCGTAGCTGCCCGCGGATGTCGCGGGGCGATATCCCGTACGGCGCCGCTCAAACCTGTGTCGACTCGCGCGTCGCGCATGTCGGGCCGCTGGGGCCCGGTCTGAGCGCGGCGGCGGGTATGATTCCCTCCATGTCCAGCATGCGCGCGGCCACCTGGGCAGGCGCTCGGACGGTCGAGGTCGTCGATCTTCCCGTGAGCGAGCCCGCGCCCGGCTGGGTTCGCCTGCGTGTCGCGGGCGCGGGCATCTGCGGAAGCGATCTCCACACCTACCGGCGCGGCGGACCGTCCGGCGGAACGCCCGGCCACGAGGTCGGCGGCGTCGTCGAAGCTGTCGGCGAGGGGGTGGCGCTGGCGCCCGGCACGAACGTCGCGGTCGAGCCCGTGGCGGTTTGCCTCAGTTGCCACGAGTGCCTGACCGGGAACACCTGGCACTGTCTCAAGCGCGTCTTTCTCGGCGGCGATGGCGCCGGTGGCATGGCGGAGCAGATGCTCGCCCCCGCGACTTCGGTCTATCCCCTGCCCGCGCGCGTCCCCGCCGAGGCGGGCTCGCTCGGCGAGCCCGTGGGCGTCGCGGTGCACGCCGTCAGCGAGGCCGGCGTGCGGCTGGGTTCGCGCGTCGCCATCCTTGGCGCGGGCACTGTCGGTCTCGTGAACATCCTCACCGCGCGGCGGGCGGGCGCGACCGAGGTCTATGTCACCGCGCGGCATCCGTTCCAAGCAGAGATGGCCCGCGCCCTGGGCGCCACCGCGACCTTCCCCGACGGGACCACGGCTGCGAAAGAGCTCAGCGGAACGCCAATCGACGCCGTAATCGAGACCGTGGGCGGGAGTGCGCCCACCATCGCCGAAGGCATCGCCTTGGTGCGGAATCGCGGGACGGTGGTCGTCCTTGGGGCGTTCAGCGCCGAGGTTCCGCTGCCGGCGACGCCGCTGCTGCTGAAGGAAGTGCGCCTCGTCGGTGCCGTCTGCTATGGGCGCACCGGCCCGCGCACCGAGTTCGGGCTGGCGGTGGATCTGCTGGACGAGTTCGTGGACGAACTCGCGCCGCTCGTGACGCACACCTTCCCCCTCGATCGTGCTGCCGAAGCATTCGCCACCGCGGATGACAAGTCGTCGGGCTCGATCAAGGTCCGGCTGCTGCCTTAACGCCGCCCGTCGCGCGGGCCACTGCGGCTGTGCCATGCTCCGCGGCACCGCCAGGAGGCAGGCCATGGCACGTCCGCTCGAAGGGATTCGCGTCCTCGACTTCACCTGGGCTCAGCAGGGGCCGTACGCAACGGTTCTGCTCGCCGACATGGGTGCCGAGATCATCAAGGTCGAGCATCGCGAGGGGGAGCGTGGTCGCGGCGTCGGTCGTGCGACGGGCGATCCAGGCCCCTATTTCGTTGCCCACGACCGGGGCAAACACAGTGTGACGCTCGATGTACGCCGCCCCGAGGCGCGCGAGATCGTGCTGCGCTTCGTCGAGCGCGTAGACGTGGTGGTGAGCAACATGCGCCCCGGTGCGATGGACCGCCTCGGCTTCGACCACGAGACTTTGGCGAAGCTGAATCCCGGTCTGGTCTACGCCAGCGCCTCCGCGTTCGGCCCCCACGGCGAGCGCACGCCCGTCCCTGGGAACGACATCATCGGGCAGGCTTCCGGCGGAATCATGCTGCGGAGCGGCCCCGAAGACGCTCCGCCGACGCCCACGGGCGCGGCGATCGCCGACCAGGTCGGCGCATTCTGTCTCTGTGCGGGCATCCTTGCGGCGCTCGTGAAGCGCGAGCGCACGGGCGAAGGCGAGCAGGTCGACGTCTCGCTCTACGGCAGTCAGCTCGCTCTCCAATCCTGGGAGATCGACACGGAGTCACTCTCTGGCGAAAGCTCCGGGCGCGCGGGCCTCGGCCACCCGCTGCTCACGCCGCGGGCCGTCTGGCGCACTTTCGAGACGGCCGACGGCTGGCTCGTGATCGGCGGCGCCACCACGGACAAGTTCGGCGCCCTCTGCGAGCTGCTCGGCCTGGAGGAGTTGTCCGCCACCTATCCCGACGATGCCAGCCGAGCGCGGGGCATGGCCGAGATCCTGCCGCAGCTGCAGGAACGTATGCTCGAACGCCCGGCCGGCGACTGGATCGATCGGTTCCGCGAGCGCGACATCTTCTGCGGGCCCGTCCAGTCCTACGCCGATATCCTCGACGATCCGCAGGCCCGCGCGAACGGCTACATCGCCTCGATGCCCCACGCCTCCCTGGGTGAGGTCTCGGTGGTCGGCTGTCCGATCGAGTTCGGGCGTGAGCCGCAGACGGAGCTCGCACCGCCGCCCCAGTTGGGCGACTCCACCGAGCGCTACCTGACGGAGCTGGGCTACTCCTGGGCCGAGATCGCCGAGCTGCGCGAGGCGTCCGTCATCTGAGCCCCTCCTACGCGGCCAGCGGCACCACCCCGAGCGCCTGGAAGATCTGCCGGAGCTGGCGCTGCACGGCTTCTTCCGGGACCCCCAGCCGCACGGCGATCTCGTCGTCTCGCAGTCCCTCCGCCACCATCGCGACGAGGGGCTGATCGAGGCGGCCGAGGCTCGCCCCCGATCGTGCGAAGCGGGCCGTCTCCGACCTTACGGTCTCCGCGTCGACGCAGCGGCTCCCGCTCGCCACCGTGCGCAGCGTGGCACGGAGCGCTTCGGCTTCGGCCTCGGGGCTCACGGTCCCCGCGGCCCCGGCGACGATAGCCGCGTGGAGCGCCGCCGTTCGCCTGCCGCTGAGCAGAACCTTCACGGCGGGGTCCGCCGAGCGGATCGTGCGACAAGCCTCGACGCTGCTGGGCTCCTCGATGCCCGCGTCGATCAGGACGAGATGGGGGTGATGGGTGGCGGCCAGCTCGGCCGCTTCCTTGCCCGTTGCGGCTTCGCCGGCGAGACAAAGATCGCGCTCGGCCTGCAACGCGATCTTCGTGCGGCTGCGACGCTCTTCATCTTTGAAGGCGATGAGGACCCGGATCGGCTCGGCCATCGTTTCCTCCGGCCCACCGATGCCAATTCCGCCCCTTCAGCGTAGTCGAAGCGTTGGACGGGGGTACTGGTCTCGATCGCATGACGCGACAGATCCTGTCGCGTTATGCGCGATCCGACCCAGTGCTGCCCCCTAGGGATGGCGCGGCGCCCCCCGATCTATCGATTCGGGCCGCGCTGCATGGGGTAGGGCTGCCAGCGGCGTAACTCCGTGCGCGGCAACACTTCCGGGTTCACGGCGCTGCGTGGCCAGCGCCCCTGGAGCGTCGTCGCAAGCTCGCGGCCGAGCCGGCGCCGCGTCTCGGGCATCATGCGCGCCGTGGCTGAGGCGATGTGAGGCGTCACGATCACGTTGTCCATATGCAGGAGCGGATTCTCGGCGTTCGTCGGCTCCACTTCGAACACGTCGAGGGCCGCACCGGCGATGCCGCCGGACTCCAGCGCCCTGAGCAGAGCGGCCTCGTCGACCGTGGGCCCGCGGCCGTTGTTCACGAAGATCGCTGACGGCTTCATGGCATTGAAGTGCTCGTCGCTCACGAGGGGGCGGGTCTCGTCGTTCAGCGGCGCATGCATCGAAACGAAGTCCGCCCGCTCGAGCATCTCCATGAAGCCAACTGGCTCGACCCCTTCGGCCGTCATCGTCAGCTCACTCACGTAGGGGTCGTAGGCGATGACGTGCAGCCCGAAGGCCTGGCAGCGACGGGCGACCGCGCGGGCGATGTTGCCGAAGGCGATCAGCCCGAGGGTCTGGCCCCAGAGGCGAGGCACCTCGTTGAAGACAGGCCGCGCCTCGCGCCACTTGCCCTCGCCCATGAGGCGGTCCATCAGCTTGAGCCGCCTATGCGCGGCGAGAAGCAGCGCCATCGTGTGGTCCGCGACCTCCTCAACGAAGACGTCGGGCACGTTCGTGACGACGATGCCGGCCTCCGTCGCCGCCTCGACATCGACCGTATCGGCGCCGACGCTCCCCAAACCGATCACGACGCAGTGATCGAGGCCGGCGATAATTTCGGCGTTGATCCGGCGGCCCGCGGCGATCACGGCCTGGGCGTTGCGTGCGGCCTCGGCGAATTCGGCGTCGGTCTGTGCCGGGATCTGCAGAATCGTTGCGCCGATCGGGTCCAGCGCCTCGCGCTCGTAGCGGAACCCGTCGTCCATGGGCGTGCCCTGGCGCGACTGCGCCGCGACCACGAATCCGCTGCCGTCACTCTCGGTCATCGCTGCCCCCTCAGGTCTGGTGTGGCGGCGAATTCTCGGGGGCGAGGCCTGGCGCTGTCCAGGGCGACCAAGCTCGTCGCGATCTCGCCGACCGCGTCGGCCGCAGCCGGAGGCGTTCCGGAGTCGCCACCTTGGTCCCGGCGCTGCCGAGCTGGGCCGGGCAACGGCCTTCCCGCCCAGCACTCCAGAAGGCGCCCTCAGAACAAATTTTGCAGAGCGTTTACGAAGAAGGGGGTTGCGGTTCACAGAGTGGCCCTACCGTAGGAGTCCGACATCGGGGAGCGAAAGCAAGCCGGTGGCCGGACCCCTCTTCCAGTCCTCCTGCCGATTAGTCCCCCTCCTTTGGCAGCGAAGACGCCGAAGCCCGCCGATTCGGCGGGCTTCTTGGTGTCTGGGCCGCGATGCGGCTTTACGAGCACAGCCCGCCGCAGCACGCGATAGCGAACCCCACGCAGGAGTTCATTCAGGGAACTGCTGATGGTAATGGGGCTGTCAATTTCGCTCACGGACCCTAGCTAACAGCGAACCTGGGACCGCTGTCGAACTACGTGAACTCGAATTTTCCCCTGAAGTTCAGGATGGACATCGCCGAAAGAGTGTGACCATTGGTCTGGTTCCTTTCGGCTCCGATGTGGCAATCCTTGCGTCTGCGAGGGCAGTAGCACCGAAGCGCCCGAGGGGGGCCTGGCGGTATGCTGCGAGCGGAGAGCCGCTTTGATCCCGACTCTGCTCTTACTTGGAGGAGTCCTCGGTCGGTGGCGCCTGCTTCCGTTAGCCGGTCTTGGGTGGCCACTAGTGGTGCTACTTGCCGGCTCAGGAGAGCCGTCCGCGAGCTGGGTGCTCGTCGCCGGGGCCCTAGGGGTTGTGAACGCTTCAATAGGAGTGGCGGTTCACAAATTGACTGCGGGCCTCCTTAGGAAGCTGGTCGCTGTGATTCGGCCAAGCGCTTCAGGGGATCTGCAGGTTGACGAAGAGGAGCTCGTGTAGTTTCGACGCTCGTGTGCCGTTACTCGGACCTTGAGCCGGGCGCTCGCATTGCTGCTCCCGCTTCGCCACCAGTCACAGCAGCTCACCATCTGAGCTAACTTGGAACGGCGCTAGGCGGGAACGAGCGTACCGAGACGCACGGTGGGAATCCCCGCGCCGCTGTAGAAGCCGACGACCAAGCCGCCCTGAAGCAGGCTCGAGACGTAGACGGCGCCCTCGGGCACGCGATCGGTGACCGTGGCGAGGGCATGCAACCCCAGGTCACCATCGCTGATCGCGATTTCGTCGCCGCTGTTGATACCGTGCCGAGCGGCATCCTCTTCGCTCACTTGGATGCGGTCGTAGCGGTGGAGGCTCTCCGCTTCGGGGTGGCGGAGGGCGGCGGCGTCGGTGGCCGTGTACTGGTCCCGACCCGTGATAATGCGGAGACCCTCGCCGCCCGCGGACAGGGGCGCGAGAGGCACAATCGTGCCCTGGCCCGACGGTGTGACCGTCAGCCGGACGCCCTCGCCGACGAGGAGATCCGCCGCCGGTTGGTAGGCCGGCGTTTCCCTGGCGATCGCAACGAGAACCGCGTCGGGATCGCCGGGCGTGCTTACATCGAGTGCGCCCGCGAGGGCCGAGAGCGCTGCGAAGCAGGGGACAGCGTCGCCCTCCGGTGTGATCGCGGGTTCGAGCCGCTGGACGCGGAAGTCGCCCTGGGTGTAGGTCCCGCGCGCGGCGTATGCGCGTCCTTCGGCGATCACGACGTTCGCGCGTTTCGCCGTCTCGTGCGCGACGTTGTCGATCACGACGAGCGCCTCGAGTTCCTCAAGCGCCGCGGCCGCGCGCGGCAGGCGCATCGTCGGGTCATCACGGACGACGAGCAGGCCGCTGAGGCCCGCGAGCGGGTCGTCCCCGCCGTCGGTGGCAATGCCGACGTCCAGGAGGCCGTGCGTATTGACCTCTGGGGGTGCGATCACGAGGTGGTCGGACGCGGCATCGCCATGGAGGGCGACGGCCAGGTTGGCAGCGCCCCCGGCCATCGCCCCGGCGATCGCCGGGGACACCGGGTTGGGCGCGCAGACCACGATCGCGCCCTCGGCGTCGCGGAGGGCTTCGGCGGCAGCGGCGATCCCTTCGTCCGCGCTCTCGCCGGTGGCCTCGCTACTGAGCGCTTGCGCGAGGCTCGCGGCGGCTGGGCCTTCCTCGCCCGCGGCGGGGCGGATCCAGTGGGTGGCGAAGTCGACGAGCTCGCTGCGCAGTGCGCCGATCACGACGAGCGTCGCCTTTTCGTTGGCGACCGCGTCCTTCACGCGCACGGAGAGCACGTTGTGGCTCTCCTCGAGGTCGTCCGCGATCACGATGATCGCCTTCGCCGTGGGGATGCGGGTCATGTCCGTCGCCATGCGCCAGGTACCGAGACGCTCCTCGAGCGCGGTCTTGGTCGCCCGCATGACGGGCCCGAGCGGGCTATCGGCTCCGCTGCCGAACGCCTCGCCGGAAATTAGCCGCGCGAGATACGCCTCCTCGTTCGTAACGGTGCCGCCCACGAGCACGCCGATGCGGCCTTTGGCCGCCGCCGCTGTGAGGGCTGCGGCCGCCTCGTCCACGGCCTCAGCGAGCGAGACCGGCGCCTGAATGGCGCCGCGGCGGGCAAGATGACGGGAGAGGCGTTCGCGCGGCTTGAGCGAGTCGTAGTGGTAGCGGCCACGCACGCAGATCTGGTCGCCCGCAAACGCGTTTCCCGGGCCGGGGCGCACGATCACGCCCTTTCCCTCGCGGGAGCCGAGCGAAATGCTGCAGCCGACCGAACAGGAGTCGCAGGTCGTCGTCGTCCACGTATCGGGCTTGGCCACCCACTTGTTCGGGTGCTCCATGAGCGCGGCAGTGGGGCAGACGTCGATACAGGCGCCGCTGAAGTCGCAGTTGCTCTCGTCGATCGTGCCGCCCGCACCGAAGGCGATCTGCAGATCGTAGCCGCGACCGCCGAGCGTGATCGCGCTCGTGTGGCGCTTGTCCTCGCACACCCGCTGGCAGCGGGTGCAGATGATGCACATCTGCGGGTCGAACTCCATGAACGGGTTCGCGCGGTCGGGTGGGGGTTGGGGCGACTGGTAGAAGGTGCGTTCTTCGCCCACCCAGGGCTCGTAGCCGGACATGCCGACCATCTCGCAGGTGGCCTGCAGCTCGCAGCGGTAGTTCTTCGAGCAGGTCAGGCAGCGGTGCGTGACGACATCGTCGCGCAGGCAGATGTCGCCTGGGTGGCAATGCTCGCGGCGGTGGCAGGTCAGGCAGCGCTCGCTGTGGTTCGAGATGAGGACGGAGAGGACGGCGCGCCGCCCCTCCTCCACCTCCTCCGTGTCGGTGCGGACCACGAGGCCTTCCTGGACGACGCTCGTGCAGGCGAGTTGCAGTCCCGGAGGCCCTTCGATATCGACGAGGCAGGTACGGCAGCCTGCGTACGGCTTGAGGCCGTCGACGTAGCAGAGGTTCGACATGTAGATGCCGTTGTTCTTGAGGACCTCGACCAGGGGGGCGCCTTCGGGCGCCTCGATCTCGCTGCCGTTTGCCGTGATCGTCGCCATCGTCTAGAGCCGGTGGAAGTCGGCGTCCGGATCGGGCGCCGCCATACCGTTGGGGTACGTGTTGTCGTTCTGTCCGAGGAAGGACTCAGCCATTCGGCTGAGTGCGTGTTTGTCCCGGTACATCTCGTCGAAGTCCGTGACGGCGTCGTCGAGGGGGCCGCCTGCCTGGATCGCCTCGTAGGGGCAGGCTTCGGTGCAGAGGCCGCAGTACATGCAGATGCGGAAGTCGATCTCGTAGCGATCGATGTTGCGGCGGCCTTCGACATCTTGGCTCGTTGCGACCAGGATGCAGCCGTCGGGGCAGGCCTGGGCGCAGGTGCTGCAGCCGGTGCAGCGCTCCTCGAACCAGAGCAGGTTCGTGCGCGCGTTCACCGGCACCGGCCGGGAGACCTCCGGGTAGTCGATCGTCGCGACGGGCTTGAAGAGCTGCCGCAGCGTGAGCCCCATGCCGCGCGCGATACCCGTGCCGTAGGCCATCGGATCCTCCGTGGGGAACTGTCCGATCGTATCCGCCTTGGATTGTGATGACAAACACGAAGCCCGCGTTGCCGACCGGGGTAAGCTCATGTATGACTCCGCCAACCCCAAAAGAATTGCCACACGGAGGCGCGCCATGCTCTTCGAACTGCGTCAATACGAGATTCGCCCCGGCCAGCAGGCCAAGTGGGTCAGCTTCATGGATGAGGTGATCATCCCCTTCCAGGCCTCGAAGGGTATGGTCATCTTGGGAAGCTTCACGGACGAAACCGATGAGTCGGTCTACGTCTGGATTCGCCGCTTCCGCGACGAAGCCGAGCGCGAAGCGCAATACGAGGCGGTCTACCAGAGCGACGAGTGGAAGAACGAGATCGGGCCCCAGATTCCGGAGCTCGTGAATCGCGAGGGCATCGTCGTGCGGCGCCTGCTGCCCACGCCCCACTCCATGCTGCAGTAGCGGTGAAGGTATCGTCCGGCCTCGGCACGATGTGGTAGGTGGCGCCAGGCGCCTCGCACTCGACCTCTGCATCGTGGCGATGACCATCGCCGCCCTCGCGCTGCCGGCCGCCCCTGCGGGCGATGACGTCCAAGCGCAGGGTTTTGAGGTGCTGGGGCCGCTGCCGGTGCGGGCGGTCGTGCCGGTGGTTGCGGGCGACGGCCAACAGTCAGTGTCCGAGCCTGCGCCCCCGCCCCCGCCGGCCCTCGTCGTGGATCACGGGGGCGTGCAGACCCTCTATCTCGCATCGGCGGGGGTCACGAACGCGCCCGAGATCGAGCGCCGCCACACCGAGCACCGCGATGGCGCTGAGTACTTCCAGACCCCCACGCACCCTGCGAAGGTCGCCTGGTACGACCGCTTCGGGGGGCCGGGCGGGGGCGGCACGAATACCCTCTTCTCCGCCCACGTCGACTTCGTCGGCTTCGGCGCGGGACCCTTCCACGGGTTGGTCGGAAGCGAGATAGGCGCGTCCCTGTACGTGATGATGGTGGATGGCACGGAGTTTCCGTACACCGTTGTCAGCGTTGAGGTGATCGACCTCCAGGTCCTCGACATGGTCGAGGTCGTGTTCCCGATCCTCGACTCGCATACCGAGCGGGTGACGCTCATCAGCTGCGGCGGCACGTTCGTGCCCTACGCGGGCGGCGGCGGTGCCTACAACAGCCGCGTGATCCTGATCGCGGAGCGCTGGGTACCGTAGCGAGGCCGTTGGCCGTTGGCCGTTGGCCGTTGGCCGTTGGCTGTTGGCTGTTGGCTGTTGGCCGTTGGCCGTTGGCCGTTGGCGGGGCTACCGCTCGAGGTCCGCGTAGACGCCGTAGTGGTCCGAAGGTGTGAAGCCTTCGCTCGTGCGGGGCTTCGTGCCGAGGAGCCCTGCGCGTTCGACCGTGAGGTCGTCGCTGGCAGCGCCCTTGCGCAGGTAGATGCAATCGAAGCGCGCGTAGAGACCCTCCGGCGGGAACACCTGGAGGCGCGGGTTGCCTCGCCGGAAGCCGATGGTGGTCGGGGCGAGCTCGCCCGCCTTCGCGTGGCCCTCGACCGCGAGATCGCGCCAGGCCGTGCGCGAGCTCTCGAGCTCGCTCCGGCCTTCGAGGTAGTTCCCGACGGCCGAGTCCGGGTGGTCGTTGAAGTCGCCGCAAAGGATCTCGTAGTCGCTCGGCAGCGCCTCGATGAGGTCGTCGACAATTGTCACGATGGCGCGATCGCGGCTGCGAGCAGTGCGGTAATCGAGGTGCACGCTCGTGACGCCGAGCGAGGACGTGCCCCACTCGAGCGCGGCGCGCAGGGCCCAGCTGTTCTCCGTCGCGCGGCCGCCCTCCCAACTCGTGCGGACGCTGAGGACGGGGAGGCGGCTCAGGAGCGCGAGGCCTTCGGGCCGCTCGTCCTCGTCCGGCTCCGGCGGGTATGCGCAGTGGACCCCGTGCGGGTAGCCGTTCGCACGCCGCAGGTAGTCCTCAAGCCGCTCGCCCGCGCCTGCCTCGACCGGGGCTTCCTGAAGCGCGACGACATCCGCGTCGATCGCCAGCAGCTCAGCGGCAATGGCGTCGAGCCGCGATCCCCACGCGAATTCGTGATTCCAGACGTTGTACGTCGCGACGCGCACGGGGCCTCCCGATCACGAGCTCACAGGGCCATCGGACGATCTGCCGCGCAGAGCGAGCGGAGCGTCACCGGCCGCAAACCGCGGGCCCGCCCGAGCCCTCTCTGAACTCTGAACCTTGAACTCTGAACTACAGTTTGCGTAGCTTCGTGAAGCTCTTCATCTCGCGGGGCGGATCGAGGTGGCGCCCGCGGATGCTGAACGAGACCTCGCCCACATAGACATCGCCCTGAGCATCCACGGCCACGCCGTGGGGTGCCGTGAACTGACCCGGCCCTTCGCCCTCGTCCTCGTCGCCGAAGCGCGCGAGAAGCTCGCCGCTGCGACTGAGGATGCTCACACGGTGGCCGAGACCGGGGCAGCCCTCCATCCCGTCCATGCCGTTGAGCTCACAGATGTAGATGTTGCCGTCGGGGCCGATGACCATCCCATCGGGCCGGTGAATGTTGTTCCACATCTCGAGGAAGCGGCCCTCGCCGTCGAAGACCTGGACGCGGTGGGCCTCGCGGTCGGCGACGTAGACGCGCTCGTCCTCGTCGACGGCCACGTTATGGGGCCGGATGAACTGCCCAGCGTCGATGCCGGGACCGCCCCAGGAGCGGACATGCTCGCCTGCGGCGGTGTAGCGGTGGACGTTCGAATTCCCGTATCCGTCCGTGACGAACAGATCGCCGCTGACCGGCGAGACGGCCGCGTGCGTCGGACGGTTGAACGGCTGGCCGCTCCAAACCGGCGCCGGTTGGCCGCCGATCGTGAGCTGCAACTCGCCCTCGGGCGTCCACTTCGTGATCGCGTGCGTCCCGTCATCGACGCACCAGACGGCGTCATCGGCACCGATGAACATGCCGTGGGTGCGAGCGTCGAAGACCCCCTCGCCGAAGCTGCGCAGGAACCGTCCGCCCAGGTCGAACACCATCACGGGGTAGTCCGTGTTGCGCGTGAGGAGGAAGACCTCGTCCCGCGAGTTGACCGCCACCCCGGGCGTCTCCTTCAGGGTCACGCCGTCCGGGAGCTGCTCCCAGTCCTCGACGACTTCGTAGCGGAAGGCCCCTTCACCCAGAATCACCGACATCGTTGCGCTCCTCGTGTGTGTCACCCCGCCGCCGATTGACGCTGCCAGGCGGCCGATCACAGACTGCTGCGCAATGGTATCCGCTCACCTGCGCTCCTGGCGCGGCCCGCGGGCGACGAGCTCGCCCCGGTGAGCGCGGCCCGCGAGCGTCTTATCCGTCCCCCGCTCGCCCTGCGCAGGGCCTTCGTCTGGGCTCGCTGGCCTCAGGTCGGGGGAGTCTTCCTCGGCGCTGGCTTCGCGCTCATGGTTGCGATCGGGACCCTCGTTCTGCTCACACCGGCGGCGTCGGTCCAGGACACCTCCGTGGCGGATGCGTTCTTCACGACGGCCTCAGCGGTCACGCTCACGGGTCTGGTGGTCGTCGATACGCAGACCCACTGGACGCTCCTGGGCGAAGGTGCCGTACTCGCGCTCATCTTCGCCGGCGGGCTGGTGTATCTCCTTGGTGCGAGCGTCGTGCTCTGGCTGCTGGGGCGAAGGCTCGGCCTTCGCGATCCCGAGATGCGCCGTCTCTACCGGGGAGCGCCTGGAGCCGCCGAGCTCCTCGGGTTCGCGCGAACGGTCGTGGTCGTCGCGCTCGCCGCCCAGGTTCTCGGCACGGCCGCCCTCTTTCTCGCGCTGCTCGGCGCCGACGTTTCCGTTCAGCGCGCCCTCTGGTGGGCACCCTTCCACGCAATCAGCGCTTTCAATAACGCCGGCTTCGCGCTTTCGGAGGGCGGCTACGGCGCGTTTGCGGACGACCTGCCGGTCCTCGTCGTCACGGGCGTCCTTTCGTTCCTCGGGGGTGTCGGGCCGATCCCGATCGCGCTCGTCGCGGCGCGCCGCTCGTTCCGGCGGCTGCCCCTCGATGGGCGGGTCGTGGTGCTCGCGATGGTGGCCGTGATCGTCGTGGGCGCGGGCGCCCTGCTGGCGAGCGAATGGACGAACGACGCCACCCTGGGTGCGGCCCCGGCCTGGCGCCGCCCGTTCTTAGCCGTCTTCGAGGTGGCAATGCGTACGACCGGCCTGACGACGCTCGAGACCGCGGCCTTGCGAGACGAAAGCAAAGTCCTGGCGACCGGCCTGATGTCCGTTGGGGGAGCCGCCGGCTCGGTCGCTGGAGGAGTCAAAGTCGGGGTCCTGGCGGTCCTCGGAGCGGGTCTACTGGCCACGCTCCGAGGCCGGGAGCGGCTCACGCTCCTCGGCCGCGAGCTCTCCGCCGAGGTCTTTCGCCAGGCGTTTACGATCACGCTGTTTTTTGGCGTGGCTGTCACCCTGCTCGCCGTGGGCATGATCGCCACGGCCGATGTGAGGGCCATCGACGCCCTCTTCGAGAGCGTCTCGGCGCTCAGCCTCTCGGGCTGGTCCGCCGGCCTGAGCGAGGCAGCAGGCACCCCCGAGCGCACGCTCCTGCTCGGCGCGATGGTGGTGGGGCGCTTCGCACCGCTCCTGCTCGTCCTCGAGATGACGCGCCAGCGGCGCCAGCCGCCCTTCGTCCACCCTGAGGACAGCATCCGCTTCGGCTAGCGCGGAGGCCGCACCCCTAGCTGGCGGCCCAGTCGTAGCCGGCGGCACGCAGGTCTGCTTCGAGGGCGGCGTAGTCGCCCTGAAAGTGGTGAGCCCCCATCCCTACGGCCCGCGCCGCCTCGACGTTCTCCGCGAGGTCATCGATGAAGAAGCAGCGGCCCGCTTCCACGCCAATGCGTTCTGCGGCCAGCTCGTAGATCGCGGCGTCGGGCTTCGCCAGGCCGACCAGCCCCGAGATCACGCGGTCGTGCCAGGCGATGTCCACGCCGTAGTGGGGGACCAGCATCTCCTCGAGGTCGGGGGCGGCGTTGCTCAGCAGCCCGATGCGGACGCCCCCGGCGCGCAGCGCTCGCGCGAGCGCGATGTTCGGCTCGTGCCTCTCCGGGGGGCGTGCGCGCCACTCCTGGAAGACCGCTTCCGCGCGATCGCCGCAGTGCTCGCGCAGCTCTTCGATAACGGCTGCCGCCCAGTCCTCGCGGTTGGCCCGGCCGACCTGGAGATCGCGCCAGGCCGGCGTCCCGTAGAGGGCGCGGCGAAGCGCTCCGCGGGGCAGGCCGTGCTGCTCCCCGAACGTATCGTATTCCGCCCAATCCTGGCGGAAGAGGACGCCGCCGAAGTCGAAGAGGACGGCCCGCGCTGCCTCCATGAAGGTCTCCTCTCTCGCTACTCTTCGCGGCGCTGGTAGAAGTTCGCGCCGTCGATGGCGGGTCGGAAGACACCGGGGATGCGCTGGAACATGTCGTCCACGGTCCACGGCTCCTTGCCCTGAATCTGACGAATAGCCTCGGGCTGGTTGAACAGCGACACCTGGTAGCCGGACGCGCCGATGACCTGCCCGTTGATCCAGTCGGCTTTCTCGCTGGCCAGATAGACGACAGGGGGTGCGACGTTTTCCGGCGCCATCTCGCGCTGGCGTTCTTCCGCCGCCTGCGCTTCAGCCCCGCTCAGCGCCCGGCGCCGGTCGGGCGGGATCGTATCGCCCATGCGCGTCGCCGCCCCGGGACTGATGCAGTTCGAGGTCACGCCGTAGCGCCCGAGCGCGTTCGCGCAGGAGTAGGTGAGGCCCACGATGCCGAGCTTCGCCGCGGCGTAGTTCGGCTGCCCCGGTGAGCCACTCAAGCCCGAGATCGAGGTGAAGTTGATCAGGCGGTAGTGGCCCTTCCGCTCTTGGCGCCAATGGATCGAGGCGTACTTCGAGGTGTTGAACGTCCCTTTGAGGTGAACGGCAATGACGGCGTCCCATTCCGCCTCGGTCATGTTGAAGATCATGCGGTCGCGGAGAATGCCCGCGACGTTCACGAGGATGTCGAGCTGGCCGTACTCGTTCAGCGCCGCGCGGATGATCTGCTCGGAAGCGTCGTAGTCGGCGACATCGTCGAAGTTGGCGACGGCGCGGCCTCCGGCGGCTTCGATCTCGCGCACGGTTTCCGCGGCGGGCGAGGCATCGGCGCCTTCGCCGTCGACGCTTCCGCCGAGGTCGTTCACCACCACGGCCGCGCCTTCGGCCGCCATCAGCTTGGCGATGCCCGCGCCGATGCCGCGCCCGGCGCCGGTGACGATCGCCACCCGGTCTTTCAGTCGGTCCATATCGTCTCTGGTCCCCTCTTCCTCAACGTCTCTGCTCGTTGGCAGCCCGCCCGTGCGGCTACAAAGCTGGCCCATTCTGCCATCCGCGGGCGAAGGGGCGACTCGGCGTCGCGGTGCCGGATCCGGCGGTGCGCGAGTTGCTGCTTCGATAGTTCGTTAGTTAGTTGACACATCCGTAAGTGATAGCTTCCGTATGCCCCGGAATCACCACCAGGGTTGGAGAAGCAATGACTCAGACCGCCACGGCCACAATCACCCGCGAGCTCCAGATCGATGCGAGCCCAGAAACCGTCTACGCATTCCTCACCGATCCCGCCAAGATCGTGCAGTGGATGGCGCGCGAAGCCTTCCTCGAAGCGCGTCCCGGCGGCGCGATCAGGTTCAACTACAACGGCTTCGATGTGATGCGCGGCGAAGTCCTCGAACTGACGCCGCCGTCCCAGGTCGTCTACACCTGGGGCTGGGAAGCGGAGGGCGGCCCGGTGCCCGGCGGTGCCAGCACAGTCTCCTTCAGCCTCGAAGCGAGTGGCGGCGGAACTGCCCTGCGTATGGTCCACGACCGCCTGCCGACCGCCTGCCGACCGCCTGCCGACCGGCGCCGACGGCCAACATGCCGAGGGCTGGGACCACTTCCTCCCGCGGCTTCAGGAGCGGGCCGCCGGGCACGACCCGGGGCCCGATACCTGGGCGCCGCACGTGGCGGAGCTCATCGCCGCCGACCTCCGCGACGAGCTGGCCGAACTGCGGTCGCTGATCGAGAACAGCTCGGATGAGGCCTGGAACAGCGAGAAAGGCGGGGAGGGTTGGTCGCTCGGCGTGACCGCGTCGCACGCGATCGGCCACCTCAATCTCGCCCACATGATCGCTGGCTTCGCCGCTGGCGAGGGCGATGATCTCCCCAAGTTCACCCAGGATGGGATCGACTCGATGAACGTCGAGAGCGCCGCTACGTTCGCGACGGTCTCGCGTGCAGCCGCGATCGCTGAGATCGACGCGAAGACGCCGGCAGCGATCAAGGTGCTCCGCGAATTCCCGCCGGAGAACCTTGCGACGTCGGCAAAGATGGCGTTCGCGGGCGGCGCGGAGCTGTCGGCCCTCGATCTTCTCAACGGCGGGCTCCTGGGCGACTTCCGCGCCCACCTCGCCAGCGCGAAGGCCGCTCGCTAGCGACCACCGCGCGGCCCCATGGCAGAATGGCGCTCCCATGGGAGCGCCATTGCTGCCTTACGACCGTGACAGCGTCGATCACGTCCTCACCACGACGCGCTCGGTCCGGCGCCGCCTCGACTTCGAGCGCGCGGTCGCGCCCGAGGTCATCGAGGAGTGCGTGGAGGTGGCGATCCAGGCGGCTCCCGGTGGTGGTCAGGCACGCCCCTGGCACTTCGTCGTGATCACGGATCAGGACAAGCGCGAGGCAATCGGCGAGCTCTATCGCAGAGGCTTCTACGGCTTCGCGGACGCCGCTGAGGGCGAGCGCCGCCGCCCCATGCGCCCCGTCATCGCCCACCTTGCGGACAACCTCCACCGCTGTCCCGTGCTCATCATTCCCTGTATCGAGGGACGGGTGGAGAGCGAGGGGCAGGGTGCGCAGGCGGGGCTCTACGGCCAGATTCTGCCCGCCGCCTGGTCGCTCATGCTGGCGCTCCGTACGCGCGGGCTGGGCACGGCCTGGACTGCCATCCACCTGCAGTACGCGACCGAGGTAGCAGAGCTGCTCGAGATCCCGGACGGCATTAGCCAGGCGACGCTCTTCCCCGTCGCGTACTTCACCGGCGACGACAACTTCAAGCGGGTCGAGCGGCCGCCTCTGAGCGAGATCATCCATTGGGATACGTGGGGCAGCCGGCGCGACCCGGGGTCCTAGCCCGACCGCCGTTTCCCCGCTGCCACCGGGGGCCTTACCGTCCTCGATGAGCGCCCGGATCGGGACGGCTGCTCAGCCTCCTGCGGAGAGCTCGCTGACGAAGTCCCCAACGGCCGCAGCCGCCTCGCTAAGGTTCTCCTCCAGCGTCCGGCCGGAAGACTTGCGCGGCTTCAGGGAGTGATCACCGTCCCTCAGCCAGTGCACGCGTACGCGATCAGAGAGCTGGTAGCCCTCGACCTCCTCGCGCCGCCCGAAGGTGTCGCGCTCGCCCTGCGCGACGAGCACGGGCGTTTCGATCGCCTCGAGGTGCGCGGTCCGGAGCCGTTCGGGTTTGCCCGGCGGGTGGAACGGATAGCCGAGGCAGATCACCCCGGCCACGCCCGCTTCGTCCGCGACCAAGCTCGCGAAACGACCGCCCATCGACTTGCCCCCCGATCACGAGCCCCGCAGGCCCTAGTTCCTCGATGACCTCGATCCAGGCCTGCCGGAGGACGCGTTCGGTGTTCGGCGCGCGGCGCTTGCCCGTCGCTCGCTGTTCGACCGCGTAGGGGAACTCGAAACGAACGACGCGGACGCCGCCCGCGGCGATCAGCTCGCTGATGCGATCCATCCAGGGCGTGTCCATCGTTCCGCTCGCCCCCGGTGCCAGGACGACCGTTCCCCGATCGCCCGCGCCGCCTTCGACGAGAAAGCGGCCGCTCGCCTCTGCTGGCATGAGTTGACCTGCTCCTTACCCAGCGATCGTCCCAGTGGAACTGCTGTCGTAGAGTACCTGAGCTCCGGTGGAGCCCCCTCTCGGGCGATCCGCGCACCTCCAGGAGGCTTCCCAGTGACCATGTTCCTTCGCCCAGCTTCGTCGCGCCGGGCCCGCGCCCGCCGGCTCGTCCTCCTTCTCGGCAGCTGCCTTGTCACGATTGCGCTCGTCGCCGCCTGTGGCGGCGATGATGATGACGCCGCGGGGAGTGGCGAGGAAGATGGCGGCAATGGCAACGGTGGCGAGACCACCGTCCTCGAGATCCGCGCCGTCAACATCCAATTCGGGACCGACAGCCTCAAGGTGGGCGCGGACGAAGCCTTCACGGTCCGCTTCGATCACGGCGACCAAGGCATCCCCCACTCGTTCGCCATTTTCGACGACGATGGCAACGCCGGGGAGGCAGGCGCCTTGATCGCGTCCACCGGGATCTTCAGCGGCCTTGCTGAGCAAGGCTTCGAAGTCAGCCCTGGACTGCCGGCCGGCGACTACCGTTTCCAGTGTGAGGTCCACCCGAGCATGACGGGGACGCTGACGGCCAGCTGAGGCGAGGCCCCTAAAGCGAGCGCGGAGGCGAAGCGGCCGAAGGCCGCGTAGCCGCAGCAGCCGAGCGCGGGGTAGGGCGCGGAGGTGGGGCACGAGCGCAGCGAGCTCACAAGCCCTTCTAGTCCAGGGTGCGCCACTGGACGAGTGCATAAGCCTCGTCGCCCTCGCCATGATCCTCGAAGACTGCCTCGACTTCCGCGCCGATGACGACGTCCTGGGTGGGCTCGCCGAGCAAGTTGCCAACCATGCGGACGTTCCCGGCATCGGGGAGTTCCACGAGCACGACGAGGTAAGGGGTGCCGTCCTTGAGCGCCGGATGAACGGGGTGCCAGACTCGCTCCCAGCTGAAGATCCGCCCTCGTCCTGAAACGCCCGTGTAGCCCAGGTTGTAGGAGTGGCATTGGTGGCAGATCCACTCGGGTCCCCACTGGAACTCGCTGCAATCGTTGCAGCGCTGCACTACGAGTTCGTGGCGGTTGGCTGCCTCCCAGAATTCGGCGCCGAGTCCGTCGACCGCGGCGGTGGGTTGGGGGAGGCCTTCGGGCAGGTAGCTGCGCGCGTCGACAGCCACTAGTCGGCCCCGGTGTCGCCGGCGAGGATGAGGTCGCTCACGGGTTGCACCATCGGGCCCGATGTCACCATCGAGACGTTCACGTCCGGCACCTGGCAGGTCGAGGTTCCGCGGACCTGGCGGGCGGCTTCGTGCACGAGCTCGAGGCCGTGCATGTAGCACTCGGCGAGGTTCCCCCCGCTCGTGTTGAGGGGGAGCTTTCCGGCGGGGGCGGAGAAGTTTTCGAGCGTGAAGAGTTCGTTCACGCCGTCCGGATCGCAGAAGCCGTGCTCCACGATGCTCATGAGCACGCCGCCGGTGAAGTTCTCGTAGCTCTGGAGCACGTCCACCTCGCCTGGGCCCACGCCCGCCATCGCGTAGAGCCGGGGCGCGAGCGTCTTGAAGTTCGAGGTCGCGTAGTCGGGGGAGTTGTGGGCCGTGGCCGCCTGGCGGTAGTCCGATCCCTGAGCGGCGCTGAGTACGTAGACGGGCTTCTGGGGCAGGTCTCGCGCCCGCTCGGCGGAAGTGACGATCAGGGCGGCGGCGCCGTCGTTCTCCTGGCAGCAATCGAACAGATGGAACGGCTCGACGATCATGCGTGAGTGGTCGTACATCTCGGCCGTCAGCGCGCGGCCGTGCATGACGGCCCGGGGGTTGTGCTGGGCGTGCTGGTACGACGCCAGCGAGATCGCGCGCAGCGCGTTCTGCTCGGCGCCGTGCTCGTACATGAACCGTCGGATCCGCATAGCGAAGGACTGCGCTGGGGACATGAGCCCGTAGGGCGCGGTGAAGGCCATGCCGCCTGGCGCCGTCGGGGCCTGCGCGCCTTGGCCGAAGCGCCCGAATTGCCCCTGGGCCAGCCCGCGGTAGACCACGACGTACTTCGAGTAGCCGGCGATGACCGCTGCGATCGCGTTCGCCACGGCGCCGGAGCCGCCGCCCCCGCCACCCCCCCAAACCATGTTGCTGAAGGTCAGGTCTTTGGTGCCCAGGGCGGCCGCCAGGCGGGGCGGATCGTTACGATCGTTGCTGTAGGACGCGAAGCCGTCGATGTCGCGCACGTCGATGCCGGCGTCGGTGGCGGCGCGCTGGATCGCGTCGAGTACGAGCCTGAACTCGGGGTCGGGCGACTGCCCGTGGCGGTAGTAGGTGGTCTCACCGATGCCGGCGATCGCCGTCTTCCCGCGCATCGTTAGTTCCTCTGCCATGCCTCGCCTCCGCGCCTCTGAACGTGTCCCGAGGGTACACGTTCATCTGCCCCGGCCTGCTACGATTCGCTGCTCATGCCCGCTGAACGCGCGCGCTGCGGATGGGCCGGCGACGACCCGCTCATGCAGCGCTACCACGACGAAGACTGGGGCGTGCCCCTCCACGACGACCGTGCCCTCTTCGAGCTGCTGACACTCGAAGGGGTGCAGGCGGGCCTCTCCTGGCTCACGGTCCTGCGCCGCCGTGAGACCTATCGAGTCGCGTTCGACGACTTCGAGATCGCCAAAGTGGCGGCTTACGGCGACAGCGAGCGCGAACGCTTGCTCGGCGATCCCGGGATCATCCGCAATCGCGCGAAGGTGGCCTCTGCGATCGTGAACGCGCAGGGCGTGCTCGCGATCCAGGAGGAGTGCGGTTCCTTCGACGCTTACCTGTGGTCGTTCGTCGGCGGTGAGACCCGGCGCAACGCCGTCACGACACTCACCGACCTCCCCGCCGAGACCGACGCATCGAAAGCGCTGAGTAAGGCGCTGCGCAAGCGCGGCTTCTCCTTCGTCGGCT
>Ga0310121_10000997_pt1 | contig 29839 bp, 30 predicted proteins | sample CB27_Tmax_986_MG_FD_203504 | JGI IMG/M metagenome (GOLD analysis project Ga0310121, IMG submission 203504) | Marine microbial communities from Western Arctic Ocean, Canada - CB27_Tmax_986 | ecosystem: Environmental > Aquatic > Marine > Oceanic | place: Canada: Western Arctic Ocean | collected... | reverse complement strand
TTTTTATAATAGTTGTAGGAATGATTACTTTAGGAACATATTATGGAATTATTGGCATAGCAATTGCATTTCTTTTAGCAAATTCTATTGAAACAATATTTCTTACCTTTTATAGATGGAAAATTATGACATGAGACTTGGGAGAGATGGTTTTTGAGCAATTTATGGACACCCAATAGAATTAGTTTTAGGAAAAATATGAACACATGGATCATATTATCCGTGATTGCGTTTATTGGAATCATTATTCGTATAATCTATTTTCCCACAGAAGTTCCATTTAGACTAGATGTAGTAGATTATTTTGGATATGCAATAAAGATGAATCAAGTAGGACATTTTCCTACGAATTGGCCATTAGCAAATAATGGGTGGTCATCATTCGTATCTTTTTTTTACATGTTTATTCCAAATAATTTTTTTGATGCAGTACATTTGCAACGTTTGTTAAGTGTGAGTATATCCATCATAACAATTATTCCAGTATATTTTTTATCTAGAAAATTTTTTAATGAAAAAATATCATTAGTAGGAGCAGCAATTTTTGTTTTTGAACCACGAATTGTATTAAACTCTTTACAAGGAGATACAATACCACTTTATATTTTATTAATTGCAGTATTGTTTTGCCTTTTCTTAACTAAAAATAATAAAATTATGTATTTATCATTTGTGTTATTAGCATTAGCATCTACAGTGAGATATGAAGCACTTGTATTATTTTTACCTATGACGATAATGTTTTTTATAAAAAGAAAAAATGTCAACAAAAAAATATTTAGGTATTTTTTATGTCTTTTTCTTTTCTTATTAATTATAATTCCTATTGCATATTTACGAATGGATGCAAGTGGAAGGGATGGATTTTCATCTCATTTTTTTGCTGTAATTTCGTTTATAGAATATGAAGTATTACAAGGATTAACACCGATTTCTACAGATCCAGATTATGGACCAATTGATATACGTACACCCAATGAGACATGGATCACAGAAAATCAAGATAACTCAACAGTATTTGTTTCACAAATTAGCACAAATTTTCTTAAGATGTTTGGACTCACATTGATTCCAATTTTCATACTCTTCATACCTGCAGGGGTTTTTCTATTGATTAGTAAAAAAAAATATAAAGAAATTAATCATAAAATCTTGTCAATTATACTTTTTACTTTTTTCTTAATACTTCCAGCTTTTTACGCATATGGAAGAAATTTAGAAGATCCAAGATACCTTCTCGTAATCTTTCCAGTTTATGTAATAATATCATTATTTTTCATAAATACTGTATACAAAAAACTCGATGAAAGAAAATGGGTGTTATGTACAATAATTATTGTTTTAGTTATTGTATTTTTTGGAGCATTTAGTTTCAAAGATATAGATTCTTCAAATAATCATGATAAAGAAGCGTTTCAAATTGCAGAATTTATTGTAAAAAATTGTGATGGAATAAACTATTTCTGGCCAGAAAGTCAGTTTGTGAAATCTGCAACAATTTCAAGTAATTGGCCAAACATACCTGAACCAGATAGATGGGGTCACGGACATATAACAAGAGAAATTAAATTATTTGAAGCAGATGAATATTCATCTCTAGATAAGTTCATTGTTGAAAAGAAGGATTTGGGTTTGAGTCATTTATTCACCGATGGGCAAGATTACGTGGCCCTGAAACTAGGGAGAAACAGTATTTTTAATGATGTACATTTCAATGAACAAAATTATCCATTTTTAAAAAAAATATTTGATTCACAAGATAATGGATTTGATTATCATGTGAAGATTTTTGAGATAAATTATGATTTGATTGAAAAGATGTATGACAAATGATTCAGAATTAAAAGCTAATTTTTGTAGATTCACCAAGTAAAAATTTCTTTTTTTCTAATTTTTCTTTTTTAGATATGATTTGACAATTATCAGATATTATACTATTTTCTATAAATATTTCTGAATCTATAATACAATTATCCATAATTATTGAGTTTTCAACTTGAGAATTAGCAATTTTGCAGTTATTTCCAATACTCACATTTGGACCAATAATACAATTATTTTCAAGTATACAGTCTTCACCGATTATTACAGGACCAATGATTTTACAATTATTTTTTATAATTGAGTTTTTTCCAATAGATGCGTTTCCAGTCATATCGACATTTTTTTCTTGTGTTCCAAGATTTTTAGTTTGTATGTTATCCAAAATGATTCTGTTTGCGTGTATTATATCATCAGGTGTTCCGGTATCTTTCCAAAATTCAGTGATTATGTCATAAGAAATATTATTTCTTTCTTCTAATAATAATTGTAAAGCATCAACAATTTCAAATTCATTTCTCCATGATGGTTTTAATTGTTTAATCTTTTCAAAGATTTTTGGTGTTAGAAAATAAATTCCAGTAATTGCTAGATTAGATTTAGGTTCTTTTGGTTTTTCAATCATTTGCAAAATTTTATCTTTTTCAAGATATACTATTCCAAATTGACTAGGATTATCAACTTCGCATAATAAGAGAGATGCATCAAAATCTCCATCCTCAAAATTATTTTTAAAATTACTAATGCTTGTATTAATAATATTATCTCCTAAGAATACAACAAATTTTTCATCATCAATAAAATCCTCACATAAACTAATTGCATGTGCAATTCCTTTTGGGGAATCTTGTTCAATGTATGTTAGATTAACTCCAAATGTTGATCCATCTCCATAATACTCTTTAACTTTATTCGAACCTACACCACCAACTATTATTGCAATATCAGTTACATCTGCATCCTTGAGTGATTCAATACCATATTGAGACATAGGTTTATTCGCTATTGGCAATAGTTGTTTGGGTCCGGTATGAGTTAGCGGTCGTAAGCGAGTTCCATGTCCACCATGTAAAATAATTCCTTTCATTTTTTCATCATATTTCTCATTAAATAAAAACTAATTTTTCCAGGGTGTTGAGATAAATGCATTTGATTGAATGTCATCCCACCAATTAGTATTATTCATGTACCAATTGATAGTTTCCTTTAATCCATCTTCAAAGTTTACTGATTCAGACCATTCCAATTCATTTCTAATTTTTGATGAATTAAGACCATAACGTAAGTCGTGACCAGGTCTATCATCAACGAATTCAATAAGATCATTTGAGCAATTCATAATTGCCAAAATTTTCTTTACAATTTCAATATTAGTAATATTGTTATGAGCAGAGATATTATACGATTTTTGTGATTTTCCATTATCGATTATTTTCAAAATAGCTTGACAATGATCTTTTACAAATATCCAATCTCTAGTATTTTTGCCAGTCCCATAAACTGGAATTTTCTTTTTTTGTTTTGCTAGAATAATTGTTTTTGGTATTAGTTTTTCAGGGAACTGCATTGGACCATAATTATTTGTACAACGCGTAATGATACAATCAGTATCATGTGTCATATTATATGAATTAATTATCAGTTCTGCAGAAGCTTTTGTTGCGGCATACGGATTTGAGGGATTAAATTTGTAAGTTTCATCTGCGTCTTCATCTTCCAGACTACCAAAAACCTCATCTGTTGAAATATGAATTAATTTCTTATTTTGGTTTTTTATTATGTCAAGAATAGTAAATGTTCCACGTATGTTTGATACTAAAAATGGATTTGCGTCAAGAATACTTCTATCTACAAAAGATTCGGCTGCAAAATTTATGACTAGATCAGAGTTATCAATTAATTTTTCCATTAGAGGTCTATTTGTGATGTTACCTTTAACAAAATTATAGTTTGAATTATTTTTTAATGAATCTAGGCTTTTATGATTTGACCCAGATAATTCAGCATCTACATTTGTTATTGTATATTCAGGATTTTGGTGTAGAGCAGTTAGTATAAAATTACTTCCGATAAACCCTAATCCACCAGTAACAAGAATTTTCATTTGTTAATCTCACTATTCCAGTTAAATGATTCTTTTGTTCTTGGATCAATTATTGAAGAATCATTCCATTCTTTTCGTTCTTCATCAGGATTTTCATAGTCATAGAGATTATTTATGAAGTATAATGTTTCAGATGTTTTTGTTCCTATATTTTTTGTTCCATGCCATAAATGACCTGGAATTAGAATTAATTCAGGGTTTTCAGAATTTGAGACAATCTCTACAAACATACCAAATGTTTTTGAGTTCTTATCACCGTCATATGCACAAATTTTCAAGATTCCTTTTCTAACAAACAGCAAGTCAATTTGATTTCGTAAATGTCTGTGCCATGCACGTATGATTCCAGGTTTGCTTTGTGAAATTAAAAATTGTTTTGGAACGTAATTTGGCATAATATCATTCCAATCTTGTCTGAAAAATTCTCCTAGAAATCCTCTATCATCATGATGCAAATGTGGAATAATTTTTTTTATGCCTAGATCATATTGTTCAATTTTTGGTTTCATAGAAAAAAAACGTCTTAATTAGTTATTATTGTTTAGTAATCAATTATTAGATAGAAAATTGGGTTTTAATTATGAAAAATGGCCTAGTATCTATAATTATTTTGAATTATAACGGTAATGATTTTCTTGCAGATTGTATTGATTCAATCAAAGAGGAAACAATTGGTAATTTTGAGATAATAGTTGTCGATAATGCATCTCCAGATAATAGTGGACGTGAAATGGCATTAAAGTATCCCGATTGTAAATTTATTTTAAATGAAAAAAATTTAGGTGTTCCCGAGGGATTAAATGTTGGTATAAGAAATTCATCTGGAGAATTTATCATTTTAATGAATAATGATGTCAAAGTGACAAAAGGATGGTTAGATAGTTTTTTTCTTGCATACAAAGAAAATGGATTAGCATTGTATCAACCAAAATTTTTGAAAATGAAAGATCCTAATATCTTAGATGGGACTGGAGATATGATCAATCTTTTTGGTTTTGGATTTGCTAGAGCGAAAGGTCAAATTGATAAAGGAGAATATGAAGAAATTGAGGAAATAAGTTATGCATCTGGAACATGTATGTTTTTACCAAGAAAAATAATAGAAGACATCGGATATTTTGATCAAAGATTATTTGCATACCATGAAGAATTAGATTTTGGTTGGAGAGCAAGATTGTGTGGTTACAAGTCGTTTTACGTTCCAGAATCTGTAATTCATCATTTTGGTAGTGCAGGATGGGGATGGACAGGTCAAAAATTTTATTTTTTAGAGAGAAATCGATGGATTGTATTATTAAAAAATTATTCATTTAAAACAATCACAAGATTATTTCCATCTTTATTATTACTTGAGATAATTATGATTGGATTTTTTGCAAAGAAAGGTATTTTGAGAAAAAAAATATGGAGTTATGGAAGTATAATTAGATCATGGAGTCAAATTTCTAGAGATAGGAAAAAAATTCAAAGTATGAGAATATTATCAGATGATGAAATTTTAAGGAATTTCTGTTGTAATATTTGCATTCCACCAGAATCAGAAGAAGAAAATCATATGAAGAGTTTTAACAAAATTTTGATAAAGTTAGCAAAGGCTAGCGGTTATTATAAAAAAGTGAAAATTATAGAGTGATTATGATGTACAAATATGGAACAAAATGTAGATTATGTTCAAATAAGAGATTTGAATTAGTTTTAGACTTGGGAAAACAACCACCATCAAATTCATTTTTGACAAAAAAGAAATTAAGAAATAAAGAAAAGGAATTTCCACTTCGATTGTATATTTGTAAGAAATGTTACCATTTACAACTTTTAGATGTCGTAGATAAAAAACACCTATTTTCTAATTATCATTATCTAACAAGTGCTAATAAACCAATAATTGAACATTTTGAGAAATATGCAAATGATGTTCATACAAAAATTTTAAAAAAGAAAGAAAAACCATTTGTAATTGAAATTGGAAGTAATGATGGGACCTTATTAAAGAAAATTTTGAAATACAAAGTAAATGTATTGGGTGTCGAACCTGCAAAAAATTTAGCAAAAATATCTAGAAAATCAAAAATTCCAACCGAAAATAATTTTTTTAACATACAATTAGCAAAAAAAGTTTCAAAAAAAGAAAAAGCTGATTTAATTATTGCAAATAATGTTTTGGGGCATATAGATAATCTTCATGAATTTTTAGTAGGCATATTAGAAGTGTTGAAAGATGATGGAGTATTTGTATTTGAAGTACCTCATGCATTAAATCTAATTCAAAAGTTAGAATTTGATACAATTTATCATGAACATATTTCTTATTTCTCGATTATTCCGTTAGTAAGATGGTTAAAGAATTATAATTTAGAAATTTATGATGTAGAAAAAAAGAATGTTCATGGAGGAACTATACGAGTATATGTTTCAAAGAAAGGTAATTTCAAAATAAAAAAATCTGTAGAAAAAATTAAAATAATTGAGAAAAAATATGGAATGAGTAAAATAAGAACATATAAAATTTTTACAAAAAAAGTTGAAAGTTTAAGAAAAGATCTTTTAAAGAAAATTAATGAGTTAAAGAAAAATAATAGATTATTTGGGTATGGTGCACCAGCAAAAGGAAATGTATTGTTGAATTATTGTAAAATCGATAATAATATTTTAGATTTTATAACAGATACTACAAAAATAAAACAAGGTAAGTATACACCAGGTTCAAAAATTAAGATCACATCTCCAAAAATAATTTCAAAAAAAGGAACTAGATGTGTTGCGCTATTATTAGCATGGAACTATAAGTTAGCCATTATAAAAAAAGAAAGAAATTTTTTGAAACGAGGAGGTAAATTTTTGATTCCTATACCAAAACCAAGACTCATAAAAAATAGGTCAGATAAATGAAAGAATTTATTTTATTAGAATCAAATTTTAATTTAAAAAAAATAATAAAAAAAATTTCTAGTTCAAATATTGAAATTATAACATTTGATTACAAGTCACACAAGATATTAGAAAATGAAAAAATCAGTCATAGAATATCTGAGAATTATTTATCAGAAAATGATATTGAAGAAATTAAAAATAAATCATATAGTTTAACTAATTGGTTTCAAAATGAAAAAATTTCTAAGTTATTAACTTATGAAAATATTAACATAGGTTCATTGTTCTATGTAGAATTTCATTATTTTTTATTATCGTTTTTAAAGAAATTTTTAGAAATTCACAGAATTATTACATCAAATAACAATGCAAAATTTTATTGCGTCGGGTCATTAGCTGATATGACCAAACAATTTACAGTGGAAACAGAAGATCTTGGAGATGAAAATAATAGTACTGAATTTCTTTATGATAATATAAAAATTCAATTGACAAATTCTTTTAATTTAAATTTTAGTAAGAAAAATTTTCATAGATTAAAAAAGATTTCAGATAATCAGTTATCTAAATTATTAAAATCAGATAATAAATTAGATAATCAGACTAATAAAATTGTGTTTGTTGAATTTGATCCTATAAAGTACGAACAAATGTTCTTGTTATCAAAGGAATTTCCAAGTGAATATTTTCTTTTTAATAGAAGAAGACCAAGTGTTTGGAATTTAAAATCTTATTCAATTATAAAAAATTCAAAATTTACAATTCCAAATTTTAAAAAAATTTTGGATGAAGCACTCAAAAAGAAAGTGTCGCAAGGAAAAAAAATCATGATAGGAAATTTTAATGAGGTTTTAGAATCAAATGAGATTTTTGAAGATTATTTTTCAATTGAAAATAAATCATTTTGGAAACCACTCAAAGAAAATTTTTCGAAACTATGTCAAAAAAGAATTTTGGATGCTATTGAAGAAATTGAAATTTCAAATGAATTCTTAAAAAAAGAAAATTTTTCAAGTATTGTAGTTTGGTCTGAAAATGGATTTAATGAACAAATAATGATATCATTAGGTAAAAAATACAAAATTCCAATAATTTTACTTCAACATGGATCTTATGTAGATGATCTTAAAGCAAAAGATTTCAACATTTTTTCAGGAATACTCCCAATAAAATCAGATTGGTTTTCAGTTTGGGGAAAAGAAATGCTAGAATATTCAAAAAAATGTGGAATATCTGAAAAGAAAATTATAGTTTCAGGTAGTCCAGTACATGACAAATTTTTGGATAATAAACAATTAAAGAATCAAGAAATTAAAAATTATATTTTATTAGTACCTACAGCGCCACGGAGATATTACATTAATGGATTAATTGTTGAAGAAATTGAAAGTTATGAAAAAATTATTAAGAAAATTTGTCAAGTGGTACTAAAAACCAAAAAACAGTTAATTGTAAAACTACATCCACAAACCCACGAACATGATATTTCAAACCTAATAAAAAAAATTGATCCATCAATTAAAATTCTAAAACAAGGAGATATAACAAAAATAATTGGATCATGTGATGCAGTGATTCAAGTTGGATTATCTACAGTAATTTTAGAAGCACAGGCATTAGGTAAACCAACAATATCCATTGAAGTTAATTATGAAACAGGCCTGTATCAATTTATTCAAAAAGATCAATGCTTAAGAATAACCATCAATGATTTAGAAATGCATCTAAATAAAATTATAAATAATAATGAATACAAAAATGAAATTATTCAAAAAGGCTTTTCAGCGATTGATGGTAATTTAGCTAATATGGGTATGGCATCAAATCTATTTCTAAAATTTTTAGAAAATTTATCAAGTAAATGATTATTTTTGAATAATTAATTTTTTTAATGATAAATAGTCGGTAAGGTTTTTTACATCAAATATAACGTGTATTACATGTTTGAAGGAAAGGAAATACTGATTACAGGTGGTACAGGTTCTTTAGGTCATGCATTAACAAAGAAGCTTTTAGAATTAGGAGCTAAAAAAATTCGAATTTTTAGTAGAAATGAACTAAAACAAATAGAAATGGAATCAGAATTCAATGATAAAAGATTAAGATTTTTACTTGGAGATGTCAGAGACTATAATCGTTTGATGAGAGCAATGGAAGATGTAGATATAGTATATCATGCAGCTGCATTAAAACATGTTCCAAAAATTGAATATAATTCATTTGAAGCAATTAAAACTAACGTATATGGAACACAAAATGTTATTGATGCATGTAGACATAATAAAGTTGAGAGAGCAATTTGTGTAGGAACCGATAAAGCAGTATCACCGTTGAATACTTATGGTGCTACAAAGCTATTAATGGAAAAATTATTTATTAATGCAGTACAATATTCAAATCCAAAAAAGCATCTAACAAAATTTTTTGCTGTTCGTTATGGAAATGTGTTTGGTAGTAGTGGTTCAGTAATTCCTAAATTTATTGAACAAATTAAAGCTGACAAAAAATTAACAATTACTGATCCTAAGATGACACGTTTTAGTATTTCAATGAATGATGCATTAGAACTTATTTTAAATGCAACAGAATCAGGAAAAAGTTCAGAGGTTTTTATTCCAAAATTAAAGGCATATTCATTACAGGATCTCGCCGATGTAATGACAGAATTAATAGGTAATACAGGTCAAGAGATCATTGGAATAAGACCTGGTGAAAAATTACATGAAACTTTGATCAATCATGATGAAATACGAAATAGCTGGGAGTATAACAATATGTACATGATAAAGGAATTAGCAGATATCAAAGAACCTTATCAAGGTATTAAGAAAATTGAGAATTTAGAAGTCTATTCTTCTGATAGTGTGGAAAAAATTTCAAAAGATGAATTGAAAATAATGATTAAAACAGAATTTTTAGAATGATTTTTTAAGTTTTCTCACTAGAGTGAATGCTTCAGCTGCTTGGAATCCAGATACTGATCCCCATCTTGTTGCAATAGGTTGGGAAGAGAAACGTGTGATGTAAAGATGGATTCTGTTTTAGCTGAGAAATAGAGATTAAAGAGATTTAATCTATTTTATAGAAATTGGTTTTTGTGCAAAAAGTATTACAGTACGGCCTATACCAAGTTCGGCAAATTTTTCATAGAGTTCTGTTTTAATTTGTGGGTTTTTACTATTCATTAAATTCTTTTCAAGATTAATTCGTTTTTGATGAATATTTTTTCCAATTTTTTCACTCATCAGATAATCATCACCCATCAAAAGGAAGAATTCTAATGGAAAAGTAGATTGTTTGTAAATAATATGAAAATGTAATTTTTTTAATAATTTTTCTAAACTTTTAAAATTAAAATAATTTATGTGATCCATTTTTGATGCCCAATGATAATTTCTGGATTTAGTAAGCAAAGTTAACCAATATTCGTCTTTTTTTAGAGAATTTTGAACAATTTTTTGTAGAGGGCTATAGTCATTCGGCACTTCTATTACAATAATTCCTTTTGGTTTTAACAATGTGTAACAATGTTGTAAAAGTTTAGCAGGATCATGAACATGTTCTAAAACATCAAATAAATTTATCGCATCAAATTTTTCCATTTTATTAATATCAATATTTTCAAAAAAATCATTGATTACAGGAATTCCAAGCTTTCTGGAATGTTTTGTAGCTAAGAGGTTTGGTTCTATTCCATTTACTATCCAACCTTTTTCTTTTGCACGCTTTAAAAAATAGCCTGATCCGGAGCCTAGATCAAATATAGATTTTTTTCTTTTCTTAATTTTACTTGAAAGAAAATTAAGTTTTTCATCAAAAATAAGATTCCAGTAATCAATCTCTTTTTCATATTTTTTAATATAATTTGGCTTAATTGATGAATAATAATTTTTTTTATAAAGAGTAGATAATTCTTCCTTTGAGGGTAGTGGTAAAACATGAATGAATTTACAATATTTACAATCAATAATTTTAGATTGGCCAATTTTTTTTAAAAATTTTCCACTATGTTTCATTTTTTTGAATTATATTTACCAAACCAAGCACTTGATAACCAACCACCATCAACTATGATATTCTGACCAGTAACGAAACTAGATTTCTCGGAAATTAAAAACTCAGCAGCATTACTTACATCGTTGACTTCACCCAATCGACCAGCAGGTGTTCGAGAAATCATCAATTTTTCATTTTTTGGATCTTGGTCAAGAAACCATTTTGTTCTAGGTGTTTTGATAGGACCGGGCGATATAGCATTTACAGTAATATTATATTTTCCCCATTCAACTGACAATGCTTTCGTTAATCCAATTACTCCATTTTTTGCAGAAGCATAAGCCGCACGTTCAGGATATGTTGCAATAGAATGAAAACTTGAAATGTTGACAATTCTTCCAATCTTTGATCTAATCATATTTCTTCCAATCAATTGACATGTGATGAATGTTCCAGTAAGATCTGTTTGAATAACTTTGTTCCATTCATCAATATCTAAATTATTTGAAGGTCCTATAGCAGGTGGGGACGCAGCACATGTAACCAATCCGTAAATATTTCCATATTCAGAAACAATATCTTTTATTGTTTTTTTCATATTTTCATAATCAACAATATTGCATGTTTTACAAAACGCAGTTCCTTTATTTTTATGGATTTTTTTTTCTACATTTTTTATTTCTTTAAAATTTCGAGCAATTAATCCACATGTATAACCAGAATTTGCTAACGTCTCTGCAATACCTTTACCAATACCTCTCCCTGCACCAGTAATAACAACAAGTTTCTGTTTCAAGATTTTTCTACCATGAACTGTATTTTTGTTGCAGCTTTTTTTGCAATATTTAATGCTTGATTGTATGATGATGCTTCCGAAATCACATATGCAGGTCGTTTAGCACTATCAATAATTTTTGGTATTTTATCATTTTTTTGTTTCATTATAATAATTTCTTTAACTCCTTTCAGTCTTTTAGCAATATCTACTCCTTTAATCATTTTAATTTTTCCAGGATTTGGTAATACTGTCCATACAGCAGAAAATTTTTTCTTTTTATGAATCAAATCATTTTTCTCTATAGGCATATTTAATGCCAATGTCATTGCAGCTTTAATAAAATTTCTTCCGCTAGATATAGGAGTAGTTTTCTGAGAATCAAAACCTCCAGATAAACGTGGTGTAACTTCTAATATTTTTATTCCATCTTTTGTGATTATTGTATCTGCCTTGAATACTCCAAAATCTATGTTCATAGATTTTGCGGATTTTTTTGTTAATTCAAATAATTCTTTTTGAGTTTTTTTATTTAATCTGGTTGGATTGACATGACCTAATTCAATAGACCATTTTCCTTCAGAAAAATATCGATCAACAATATTTAGAAAAATACATTTTTTATTATGATCAAATAAAATTTCAACACTTTGTTCATCCCCATATAATAATTCTTCAATTAATACTTTAGAATTAGTAGAATTTTTTTTAGCTAAATTATATGCTTGCAACAATCCTTTTGCATCAGATACTTTAGTTGATCCTCTAGAACCACTATTATTACTTGATTTTATAATAATAGGGAATCCAAGTGTTTTAGCTTCAGAAGATATTGATTTTTTTGTAACTTGTTTCCATCTAGGTATAGGGATTTTATGTTTCTCCAATATTCTTCTTGTCATTATTTTATCTTTACAATTTCTTGCAGATTCAGGAGAAATTCCTTTAAGATCTAAATATTTTGCAAGTTCGGCAACAGTGATAGTTGCTTCTGAACCCTCTGTAAAAACACCTTTAATATTTACATCATTCATTATTTTTTTTATTAATTCAAAATGTTTTGGTATATTGTAAATATCAATCTTATAAAATTGATCTGCTAAATTAGAGCATATTGCATTTTTATTGCCATCCGTTACTATAGTTTTTAATTTTAATTTCCTTGCTTCTTCAACAGCTGGAATTTGTAATATTCCGCCTGCAACAATAATGATTGCATCAAGCATATTCGCCATGATCTTCAGCCCATTTTGGATATATTTTTGGAATTGGGCTGATGTAATACCAGACATACAAAACTTTTGTATCCGGCGCAGCAACTATTGGATGATCACCTAATGGAAGAATTGCATAATCTCCATTTCTAACTAGTTGTGTTTGTTCTCTAAACTCCCCATCAGAAAACGTTCCATCAGCTCTTTGTAATGCATAACCATCTTTTGGATTAGTAAAATACAAAAAGAATTCTTCAAATTCTTTTGCCAACTCAGGTTGTTCATCAAAAGAATGTCTAGGCCAAGATGACCACTGTCCTTTGTCATTAATTGTTTCACCTCCTCTCAATCTTTTTGCTGGACCGTTCCCGCCAAGAATTACTCTTACTGTTCTTTGAGAATTTCCCTGTCCAATTTCATAAATTTCAACATTCTTTGGTTTTATTATTACAGGTTCATAATCAGAGGAATCATCAGGTAGGATCACCTTTGGCATCAAAATATCTATAGATTCACTTATGCAAGTTATATCAAATTCAGTATTAGGTCCAATTAGAAGTGAATCAGGTTCACTGTCAAAAACATTTTTTCTATTTCCCATATCATGAAATTTTTTAACAGAATCATTATGTTTGGTTGTTATATCACATGTACCAATCAAAATTTCTAATAGTAATTCATGGTTTTTTGTGTGCCCTGAGAATTTATCACCTTTTTTACCTAATCTCAGTCTTCCAATTTCTAAATCGTTCAAATAAGTATTTTCTTTAGAAACTAGTGAAGTGTAACCTTCTTTTGGATGATTTTTTCTGAAAAAAATTGTTTTCAATTTTTATTTTTGTTATAATTGATTCTATAAATATTGCTATCAAAATTAATTTTATTAGGAAGACTACTAGGTAAAATAGATAATATAATGAGTAGTTGTAAGAAATAGGGCATAATTCAGGAGTATGCTCAATTATAATTTTCTGTTCAATACCGACTCCCAGAAGTAATAATTTCAAAGTATTATTATAAAACATTATTTTTTTTAGATGTAACTACTAATTATCCGAAATAGATTTTATTAGATTAAATCATTTTTATTTCAAGTAAAATGAGTTTGAATATGAAGGTAGCAATCATGACAGATGGAGGAAAACAATTAGGAATGGGTCATATTAACAGATGTTTATCTGTAGCAAATGAATTAAAAAAGGAAAATATTCAATCAATATTTTTAATTTCAAATAATTTAACTAAGAAACATATTGAAGGAAAAAAATTTAATGTTAAAGTAATTCCAAGAGAGAAGAATTATTTTAAAATTATTAATAAATTTTTATTAAAAGAAAAAATTTTTGGATTAATAATTGATTCAAAAAAGAAAATTTTAGAAGAAGAGATTAAACAGATAAATAAAAAAATAAAGATTATTTTAATAGATAGAAACATCGAATTGGATAATATAGATTTAGTTATTTTACCAGGTTTAGAAGAACAATTCAAGAAAAAATCTTCAAATTCAATAGTTGGTCAAAAATATATTTTATTAAATCCAGATTTCAAATATTATAGAAAAAGTAAAAATAATAATAAAATATTAATTTCGATGGGTAGTACAGATAAAAAAAATATTACAAAAAAATTAATTTCAGGATTAAAAAGATTAGAGCAAGATTTCAAGATAACTATAGTGTTAGGAAAATTTTATTCAAATGAAAGAGATATTCAGAAAATGATTTCCAATGATAATAGATTTGAAATAAAAAAAGATCCAAAAGAATTTCTTAAATTGCTTTCATCATGCAAATTAGCTGTTATTGAATTTGGAATAACGGTTTATGAAGCAGCAGCATTACACACACCAACAGTGATAATTTCACATAGTGAAGAAAATGATGGATCAGCAAAAAGAATTGAAAAATACGGATTCTTCAAATATGTAGGAAAATATGATAAAATTAACTATAGTAAAATTTCAAAAGATATACTAGAAATTTCAAAGAATACTTCATCACTAAATAATATGAAAAAGAATTCATCCATAATTGATAACAAAGGGAAAAAAAGAGTTGCAAAGAAAATATTTGAAATAATTGATTACAAAGAAAAGTAACTGTTAAATTTTTCAATTATTGTGGAATTGATATGCAGATTACAATTATTGCAGAGATAGCATCTAATTGGGAAGGTAGTCTTTCAAAAGCAAAAAAACTTTTACAAGAATCAAAAGATGCTGGTGCTGATGCAGTTAAATTTCAAATGTGGAGGGCAAATGATCTTTACAAAGGTCATCCAGATTTTAAATTAATCAAAAAATCAGAGTTAACCTATAAAAAAGCAAAAGAGATTAAAAAATTTGCAGATAAAATAGGTATTGAGTTTTTTTGCAGTGCTTTCAATCCAGACGCTGTAAAATTTTTAGAGACACTAGGAGTCAAACGCTATAAAGTTGCTTCACGTACATGCACACTAAAAGATGATGATGCATTAGATACTTTGAAAATTAAGGCAAAAACAAAAAAACCAATTATAATTAGTATGGGAGAAGGTGGAAATAAATCATTAATAAAAAAGAATTTTTCAAAAAATAAAACAACTTTTTGTTATTGTATTTCAGAATATCCAACGCCAATTAATAAAATTAATTGGAAAGAGGCTATGAAATATGATGGTTTTTCAGATCATACACTAGGGATCACAGCTCCAATAATTTTTTCTATATTAAAAAAACAAAATAAGGCAAAAAATATCTTAATTGAAAAACATGTTAAATTAGAAAATTCAAAAGGACCAGATGCATCAACATCAATTACTACAAAAGAACTATCAGATTTAATTTCACATGTTATAATAATTGGAAAAACAAAATTAAAGTAGAAATTAAGAAAATTTATTTACAGAATTTATAATTTTTGATAACTGATTATCTGTAAGATTTGGGTGAATCGGTAATGTCACAATTTGGTTTGAAATTTTTTCAGTGACAGGAAGATGAATTTTATTTTTATAATATGACATATGGTGTACAGGTTTGTAATGTGTTCCAGTCTCAATTCCTTCTTTTTCTAATTGTTTTCTGAATTGTGTTCTATTTTTTACTAATATCCAATAAAGATGATAAGAACAATCAGATGAAAAAGGAATTTTATCTTTTAATTTTATTTCACGATCATAAAATTTAGCAATCTTTTTACGTTTTTGAATCATTTTATTCAATTTCTTTAATTGTACAACTCCAATTGCAGCTGAAAATTCATTCATATAATAATTTGAACCTAATTCACGTACATCGTAATCCACATCTTTTCTATCAGTAATACCACACCATCTACGAGATTCTAATTGCTCTCTGAATTTTTTGTGATTTTTATTATTTATTGTGATAGCACCGCCAGTAGGCATTGCTAAATTTTTTACAGGATGAAAACTAAAACAGACAGCATCACCATGTTTTCCAATTTTTTTATTTTTGAATGTACTTCCTATTGCATGTGCTGCATCTTCTATTAGATATAGATTATTTTTTTGACATATAGAGCGTAATTTAGTCAAATTACATGGAAACCCTGCAAAATGTACAGGTAAGATAGCTTTTGTATGTTTTGTAATAGAATTTTCAATTTGTTTTTCATCAATACATAATGTATCTGGATCAACATCTACAAAGATAGGTTTTGCACCATTAAGTACTACAGCATGAGCTGTTGAAACAAAAGTCAATGAGGGCAATATTACTTCTTTATTTTTTAAATTAAATAATGATAAAGCAAGATTTAGTGCAGCGGTACCACTATTTACCCCAACACATGTATTTGAACCTGTAAATTTATTTAAATTATTTTCAAATTTTTTAACATATCCTATACCAGAACCTGATGCCCAGAAATGACTTTTAATTACTTTTTTGATTATATTTTCCTCATCAGAAGTTACAAATGGTTTAAAAAGTTGAATTTTGTTAGTCATTTTTTATTATGATTTAAATAAGTTTCATCTTCTTTTAATGATTTAATATTACCTTCATTTCGATCAACATCTTTGTTAATTTCTATTAACTGAGGCTCTTTCTCAAATAGTTCCAAGACATCTTTGATTAAAATTGGTCGTTTATCAATTTTTGAAATAATTTCTCGTATCAAAATTAAATCTTCAATTCTATCTACTGCCCATCCAAGATGTGAAAGATTTTTTGAAAATTCTATGTTTAGTACATTAAATTCATTTTGATGTGTATGTATGTATTTAGTAACATGTTCTAATTCTGACGGTAATTTTGCTTTTTCCCAAACAGCTTTTAGTGTTTCAAAATTTACCAATTCAACTTCAGTACCAGATGGATAAGAAGATGTTAGAAAATTTGTTACATAATCATGAGACTTGTGATGTTTTACAATATCATCAACAATCTCAGGATCAATTAGAGGTTTATCAGAAGGTATTCTTACAATTGTTGTTAAATTGTATTTTTTGGCACAGCGGTAATATCTATCAAGTACATTTTTTGGATCACCACGGAAATATTCAACATTATTTTTACTACAAAAATCTACTATTGGTTCATCTTCATCAAGAGTAGTAGTAGCAACAATAATTTTTTCCATTGATTTTGAAAATGATAATTGTTCTAATTGAAATTTGAGTACAGATGCAGTGTCAGTTACATATTTGAGAACTTTTCCAGGAAGTCTTGAAGACCCCATTCGTGCCTGAATAATACATCCAATCATGTTACAGCTTTTTTTTATCTTGATTTAGGCATTACTACATTTTTAGAGTATAATATATTGATAGATTAAATTAATTATCATAATTTTTAGAAAGTTATATGGATGAAAAATTGCGAAAATCTTTAAGTTCAAGATATCAAAGATTTGTCAAACGTGGAGTAGCAGGAATTACTGCATCAAGTAGAGTACTTCCTGATTTCATCATAGCAGGAACAGTAAGAAGTGGTACAACATCGCTCTATTACAATATTTGTGAACATCCTTCAGTGTTATCAGCAGATTATGATGAGATTGGATATTTTGATAGTAATTATCATTTAGGAATAAATTGGTATCGCTCAATGTTTCCTACGCAAAAACATATGAATGAAGTTAAGGAAAAAACAGGAAATTCAATCACTGGAGAAGATACACCATTTTATTTTTGGAAAAAAGAAGCTGCTGAGAGAATTTTAAAGGATTTGCCAAATACAAAAATTATTATGATTTTTAGAAATCCTGTAGACAGAGCATATTCAAATTATAATTTAGGAGTTCGAGACAAAACAGAAGAATTATCATTTGATGATGCAATTGATAAAGAAATTGAATTTTTAGATGAACATTCTTTTCGAGAGACTGTTGATTCTAGAAGATCATATGTATCAAAAGGGATCTATGAAAATCAAATAGGATTATGGTTTAATGTTTTCCCTAGAAAACAGATTCATATTTTATCAACTGAGGATATGAGTAATAATCCAAGAGAGGAATTACAAGGAATATTTAGATTTTTAGACATTGACGAATATGATATAAAACAACCACAAAAACAAAAAGTTGCCGAATACAAACAGATGAAAAAAGAAACAAGAAAAAAATTATTAGATTTTTATAAACCTCATAATAAAAGATTTTTTGAAATAATTCAACATGAATTTAAATGGAATATTTAATTAATTAACATAATCAGATACACGTTTTTCAGTATCAGCAAACATTACACCAACTGTTCTTAGAAGAGTTATGTTGTTTAAATTACAAAAATTAATTAAGTTTTGTACGTATATTGGAAAATTTTTAGGATCATCGTTTGATTTAATCATTGAGGAATAGAGGTCATCGTGATCAAGCATAATTACTTTCTCTTTTCCAAGCAAGTTTGAGATTTCTTCAATGTTTTTCACTCCTGTTGGATTCTCAATTTTTGGGACTGCAATAATTCTCTCTGGAAGATACTTAAGAAACTCGACAAGATGTTTTTCTGAGTCCACGTTTGATATAGCAAAATATTTAATATTTTTATAATTTTCAAGAATTGGTTTGATTTCATCCATAGAATATTTGTTGTTAGGAGGTTTTGTCCTATTAATTGGAAGATCAAGAAATATTTGGTGTTGTTTATGTTTACTGAGAATTTCTTTTAATGTTTGAAGATCATTTATCCAAGCTAAATTAATTCTGTATATTACATCTTCAGGTAGATCTACATCATAATTAGTCATATTCTGAGAGACAATTAACATAATCATCCAACAGATATTTCATTAATTATTATTTCCAATGAATGATCAGAAATGGTATGTGTTTTATGAGTACTGTCAAGGAAGATTTCAAAATTACCATGATCTAGAGTATTAACAACTTGATGTATCTCATTTTCATATAGAGAGAAGGATGTACCATCAAAACAACATGGATCAAATTCATTGAAGATTTGTATAAATTTCCTATCTTGCCCATAAGAGGCCATGATATAGAGATCTAGATAATTTGCAATTTGATATAATTCCATATTATGTTGTTCATAATCACCAAAGTTTTTGCTATCTACACGAAGGAATAACGGATATGATCCTGCAATAGAGAAACTGTGACTAAGTCTATCATCTAGTGCAGCAGATAATGTTGTTACCCATCCACCACCAGATATACCAACCATATGTGTAGAATCAAAATTAAATTCATTTTCAGTGTAATTCATGAGTATTATTATGGGTTCAACAAAAAATTTGATTGGAGTGAAATTCTCAGTTTCTAAGAATTCCAATTGGTTGTGAGATTGAAGTTTGATTACACCAATTTGAGTATGTTCGATAATTGGTTGTGAGTTCATTCCCATTAGAGGCATGGAAAGTGCAAGAACAGAATAATTTTTATCTAAAAAATATTGAATTATTTTTTTACCCTTTATGAAATCCCCACTATGACCTTGATGATAAATAATTAATTTCTCATTAGTTTTCATAGGTTTGAACAAATACGAGATAGAATTTACCCCATGTTCCATTTCGATAGTTAATTTTTCAATTGATCCAAGATTTTCTAGATCAGTGTAACGTTCATCATAGAAATTTTTTTCAATTTTATTGGGCATATCTCTTGGAAGATTTTTTTCATTCCATAAAAACATATTCAGATCTTGTTTTAGTTTATCAATTAATGAAGAGTTTTTTGTATGAATCAATAAATTGGCGTCATTAATTTCTGGTTTCTCTATGATATCAGATGTATTTATTTCATTTTTAATAGATTGGAACACACTATATGGAAATATTTTATAATTTGATACTACAATTCCAGAAATAAAAACAAGAAACATAATAGAAAATAAAATTATTGATTTGTTAAAATTATTCATGATTTTAATAATTATAATTTGTAATTTTCTTTGAAATATGATTGATCTTTTTTGTTTGAGATGGTTCGATCATCTATATGTTCAAGGAATTTGGATTGTATTGTTTTTATTTCTTCTATTTCTTTTTGTGTTATCTCTTGATTAGAAGATAATTTTAGAAGAACATCTGTAAGTTTCATATTTAATGCTAAGGTAAATTGAGTGTTAACTAATACTCTAGCTTGATATGGATTACTTTCAACCCAAACATCAGCTTCAGCCCTATATGATGGAGTTTTTTTGTAATGTGCATACCCAACTAAGACTAGCAGAGGTATTCCAATTAAAACAACAATCAGTATGTACTGTTCAAATGAAGGAAAGATTGTTTTTAGAAATGGATAATTTTCAATTGCCAAATAATATGTTACTGTTAATGTATTGATTGCTGCAAAGATAAATGCAAAATACGTACTCCAGCCTTGCCTAAAGTAAAACCAAGCACGAAAACCAGTATTATTACCCATGATTATCATAAAATAATTTTAGTATATCAATTTCACTAGTGATAAATAATGATCATTACGCTCAATTGATATTATCTAAATTGAAAATATCAAAATTGATCCATGAAGTTTAATATTGGATATTTTGAGTATCGTTAATTTGAGATTATTGATAGCATATGGTAGTTTAGGAAAACTATTCCATCTAAAAGAATTAGCAGATGAATTAGAGAAACATGATGTTCAAGTGAAATTAATTAAAGATACAGATTACAGTAGAGGATTTCCAAGTCGAAGAATTTCTGATTGGATAAATGGAGACAAGGATGCAAAAAAACTAATAAAAGAATTTTCACCAGATGCAATTTTCACTGATAGACAATCACATTTTGCATTACACTCAATCAGATCAGGTATTCCAACATTTATTTTATTAAGAGGTCATTATTGGCAAGAATATTTTTGGGGTATGAAGACATTAGGTAATAATCCACTAGTACGAATTACAATATGGTTAAGGAATAGAATTGCTGAGAAAGTTTTTTCCAAGGCTACTGCAATATTACCAATTTGTAAATATTTAGAGGATGTTGTTAAAGAACGGTATCCAAATCAGAATACAGGAGTATTTTTAGAAGGAATAAATTCTTCAAGATGGTTTCATGTGGATAAAATGAATTTGGATGGTCCAAGTGTAGGATTAGTTCAGGATGCAAATTGGTGGGGTAAAACTAAAGAGCTTCTGGTTTTAGAAAGAGTTCTTACAAAATTACCAAATGTTAATTTCTATTGGGCAGGAGATGGACTATATCGTAAAAGAATTACTAATAGATTAGAGAAATTTGAAAATTTTAGATGGTTAGGAAGATTACAATATCCAGATGATGTAAGAAAGTTTCTGGAGACCATTGATGTATATGCATTAATCACTGGAATGGATCTGGCACCACTGACATTGAAAGAGGCACAATTAATGAAAAAACCAGTGATAGTAACAGATGTTGGTGGTGATAAAGAAATGATGGACGATGGTAAAACAGGATTTCTAGTTAGAGAAGGGAATGCAGAGGATATTATAAAAAGAATAACTGATTTATTAGAAGATAAACAAATGGCTAGAGATATGGGTGAGAATGGAGCAGAATTTGTAAAAAATGAATTTAATTGGGAACGAGTTGCAAAGAATTTTTTAGAGATAATCAAGCCATTTGTTAGTACAAACTAAATCATTTTGTATATTTTTTATGAATGGTTTTTGAGTTTTTGAATTGTTTTTCATATTTAGTATTAATTTTTTTGATAAGATCAAGAGTTTGATTATGCATGAGATCCAAATTTGGGATTACACAATGACCTCCAATAAAACCAGGATACATTTTGGGTCTATTTCCTAAAAATTTATGGATTTCATCGGAAAAGGTCCACATTTCATCATAATTTACATTGTATTGAATTGCAATCATATTACTTAATTGGGCATAATTTATGAGCCAACCAAGATATGACGTATCACAAATGATTTTCCCAAGTTCTAAAGTTTCAGGTTTTGACATTTGTTTAGTCTTTACACCACTAGCCTGCATAATTTTTTTAAATTCTTTAATTGCAAATTGTTTTTTTGGTGCATTAGAAGAAATTGCAAAGAATTTTGTGTATCTTTTAAGATCATATTGCATTCTTTTATGAATACCTCGTGTTGCACTGTATATTACTGGAATTTTCAATTTTGTTTGTAAAGTTGAGGTTGTTGTTGGACTTATTGTGCTGTGGATAACTAGTACTTCTGGTTTAAATTTACGCTCTAATTTTTTGACATTTATTAGAAATTTAGAAGTGAATGGAATACAAATATGCAACATCAGTGTACTGTTCTTTTCATATTTTTCAATTTTCTTTTTTTCTATCAATTTTTGATTTATATCATAACCAATTGTTAGGGAATTTTTTGATAATAGCTTGAATATAGGTAATCCAATTTCACCTAAACCTGCAACAATATTTTTTTTAAGTATTGAATTCATTCTAGATATTCCTTTTGGTGTATATTTTTGTTCTTACTAGTCCCAGTATAATAATTGCTATTGCAATAACAATTATGACAATGTTTTGATAGGTGAAAGCATTATAATCAAAAATATTATCTTGATTAAATAATATGCCACTAATGATTAAAATTCCAATTGATATCATTAATATTCCAATAAAACTCGATTTTTTATTTCGTGTTAAACCATAACTAATGAATGGTAATACCAACGCAGGTAGTCCTAATAATAATTGACGAAGAAGTGGTTCAAGTTTTAGAATTCCTTTTCCTCGTGGGTGCTCTTCAAGTTCATCAATATGAAGTTTGAATCTCATTTCCCACGAATCGCTTAATTCTTGATTTAATTTTAGATGGGCATAATCATTTGTACCTGAGACTTCAGAAAAAAATGATAGAACGTTAGTCTCCGTATCAATGGAAATTCTTTCAGAATTTCTAAAGGTCCACGAACCAGAACAAGTTTTATCAAGACATTCATTAAATGATGATGAAAATAATGAGGAACTAGTTTCATCATGTTTTGTGAAAATTTCTATATCATCAATGTAACCAGATAGTTTTCCTCCATTTCCAGAAGGTTTTCCATCTTCATTTGAAATTCTAAGATAATTGAGATTAGTTGGATTTGAACACATTTCAATCAAAACATTTTCTTTTAGATCAGTGAAATTTGCGTCATGATAGAGATTGGTTTCTAATTGTAAACCACTTTTAGAAATTTGAATAAAATATGTTTCATTCTCATTAGTTGATGTATTTTTAAAATTTTGTAGACCGTCACACTTCTCATCACCATAATACATTCCTTTATTATTACTCCAACCAAGATTATACAATCTGTCATTAGAAACATGAGCTGTTAAGATAACACCATCTTGAATACAACGTTTACATCCACTTTCATAGTAAATTTCGTTTGGTTCACAAATTTTACAATTAGATGAATCAATACTAGATAATCCAATTCTTATCAAAGAAGCATCATTAGGATTATCTGAAGTGAATTTATCAACACCGTATAAAATTGTGAAAAATAATGATAAAGAAACCATCAGAACAGCTATATTATTTGACATGTAGTTTTCAGTCGTTATATATCTAAAACGTTTTCTAATAAATTACTCTATTGACACAATCATCCATGATAATATTATTAAAAATAATAAATTTTTAATCTCAAAAATTTCGAATAATTTTTTTATGTTCAGAAACAAAATGGGAGTTTTTAGGTACATCTACATCAACGAATGAACATGAACCAATAACTGCATTATTACCAATCTTTATGCCTTCTTTGATGACAACGTTTGTCCAAATATCAACATAATCCCCAATTTCACAATGACCTAAAAGAATGGAATGTGCACCAATTCTAGAATGTTTACCTATTGATACATTGTGAGCAATGTGTACTCCACTATCAATTTTTGTTCCATTACCAATTATTGTATCATGCATATTTCCTCTATCGACGGTACAGTTTGAACTAATATCCACATTATTTCCGATTATAACTTTCCCATAATGAGGGAATTTTTCCAGCTCATTGTCTTCATTTCGTTCGTATCCCCAACCATCAGTGCCGATTACAGTTCCATTCTTTATTTTTACATTTGTTCCAAGTTCTATGATATTATTTTTTCTAGCATCATCAATTGAGAAAATTTCCTGAATTCCACGCTCCTCCCTAATTTTTCTTATGAAGGCTAATCGCTCTGGATTTTTAATATTATACATATTTTCATGAAAAATTAAAAACGTAAAAAGGATTCTAATCATAAATATTGAGAAGAAGAGTTTATGAAATAATTAAGTAGGAAATCATTATTTCCCTCAAAAACAATAAAAAGATCTGGTTCAAGGTTTCTTAGGTAATTTTTAATGAGAAAAGTTTCTTGAAACTATGTTGCAGACCCAATTCCTGCATTAATAACTTGAATTCTTTTTGAAAGTTTAATTTCATTAAATTCGTTTTGAAGGAATCCGGGAATTGTTTTCTCATCAGATGTTGCACCAGAACCAAATATTGACGAACCACCAACGACAAAAATTCTATAAACATCATCTGGTTTTTCTAGATTGAATTCTGAACCACGAAAACCATGAGAATTGATATTAATCGTAGAAAAATACTGATCTGGTTTAATAAGCATGATTGAAGGGTGAATGAATTCAAGTTGGTTATGATCATTACAGATTTGTTTCCGTGTAAGAGGATCCACATCTGCAAAAGCTTCAGATTCTATATTTGGGCAAACAATACTAGTGTATTCATATATCCGAATAAATCCTTCAACAGCAACTAAGACTATCAAAAAAAGAAATAACATTACAAGGAATTATTTTCTATACGTTACTTGAACCAATAATAGTTTATTACCAAATACTCTCCATAAATTTCAACAAATTCTTCGTAATATATTTAATCCAAAATACTAGACATACTTTGTGAAAAAAGTATTAGATGTTGCATTCATTTTCCATAAGGATAATTATTTTTTATCAGGGAAACATTTTGATAATTGTTATTATAATTTTTTTATGAAAGCATTACAACGGAATTCTGAAATTTCTGTAAAAAATTTTCCAACAGGAAATATCTTTGATGCTGAAATATTGAAAGAAAGATTTGATGCAATTTTACTTTTTGGGAATGCTGATTTTGGAATGCCAAAAGAAATAAAAAATATTGAAAAATTAGAAATTCCAGTAATTTCTAGAAGTGCAGATCCTAGAGATGCAAAAAAATCTAAAAAAAATCATTCAAGATGGAAAATAGATTATTATTTCCATTTTCATTCAGAGAGATTTTTTCATGAACTATATCCAAAAAAATTTAAATATAAAACAATTTTTTACGGTGTTGAACCTTTATTATTTCAAAATCTTCATCCATTTAGTGATAGAATAAAAAATAAAATATTGAATTCAGGGAATGTAGGGAATTTGCATTTTTTTTCAAGAATAATTAATGACATTAGAGATCCAAAATGGAATAATTATAGATGTAAAGTGCTTAGAACAAAGTGTAATAATTTATCATATGTAGATTATACATTAACACAAAATCATGAGTACATTAACGACAAATATCCACTTCTTCTTCAGAAATATCGTGCTGCAATTGCTGCAGATACTTATAGTCCGGTAATCAAATATTGGGAAATTCCAGCAGCGGGTTGTTTAACATTCATGGAAATTTCAGAAAAAAATAACGGAAATTATATTGGTTTTAAAGATAATGAAACTGCCATTTTTATTAACGAAAAAAATTATCAGGAAAAATTTCTTGAATACTTATCTGATAAAGAAAATAAAAAATGGGAAACAATTGCAAAAGCAGGAAATGAATTTGCATTAAAAAAATTCAATAATGATACAGGCGTAAAGTCGTTAGTTGAATTAATAAAGACATTGTTATGATTCTATCAGTAAATTTTATGAGAGAATTTGGAACAAAAGTTATTACCTAGTCAAAAAAAAAATCTTTATGAATATTTTAATTCTGGCACCGCATCCAGATGATGAAACAATAGGTATGGGAGGAACCATAAATAAATTGAATAAATTAGGTCATAAGATTTTTTTGTGTATTATTTCAGATGGTGCGAGTAGCAAAGATGGGGATAAGAAAAAGAGTAAAATCAGAAAAGATGATTGTAAAAAAGTTGGAAAATTTTTAGGAGTAACCAGAATAATTTTCTTGAATTTTCCGGATACAAGATTAATGGAAATTCCACAGGTTGAAATTAATTCATCTATTGAGGATATCATTAAAAAAACAAATCCAGAGATATTATTCATTCCTCCAGAAAATGATCTTCATACGGACCATAGTAAAGTTCACAATTGTGCATTAGTAGCATCACGTTCATTAACAAATCAAATAAAACACATCTATAGTTACGAGATTTTAGGACATGTAAAAACACCATTTCTGCCAAATGTGTTTATCGATATTGAGAAATTTCTATCAAAAAAGATAACTGCATTTAAAATGTATAAAAGCGAGCAAAAAGAATTTCCTCATCACAGATCAATCAAATCGATTGAAAATTTAGCAATAAGAAGAGGAGTAGAATCGGGTTTGAAATTTGCAGAAGCATTTAGATTAATCAGAGGAATGAATAGTTTTTAATTTTTTAAGAAATTATCAAAAGATGAAAATTTGTATGTACTCAAAATTTTTTCTAATCTAGAATATGTATTTTTGATATTATGAAATGTAACAAATTTTTCTTTTAAGGGTAGTTTAATTTTTGGAAAATATTCAGGTGTGAGTTCCCATGAATGAACATAAATTGTAGCTGGAATTTCTTGGTTTTCATAATTTCGGATTGCCTTTAATGAAGTTTGTAAAGGTAAAAAGCGAAGATAAAATCCTCCTGCCATTGGATATGTTTTTCCAAAAAATTTACCAATTGATAAGGGAAATTCAATTAGTTTACCATTAGGATCATTTTTTGTTAATGATGAATTAGAAATTTTGAATGGCGATTGTTGACAGTCGGAAAATCCATATAATTCAGTTTTAACAGGGACTATACTACTATCATATCTATAATTTTTTTCAAGTAATGCGTCTATTGCCCAAGAGGTATTTGGATTCAGGGAAAAAGTTGGTGCACGAAAACCGCTGGATTTTCCATTGGTGATTTTTTTGAAATCATCTAATTCATCAAGAAATTGTTCTTTTGTCAAATCGTTGAGATTTGAATGAGTCATTGTATGAAAAGCAATCTCATGTTCATTATCAAGTATTAAATCTAACATTTCAGGATTATATTCTAATAATTCACCAACCATGAAAAATGTTGCATTGGTATCTGTTTTTCTTAATAATTCAATAATTTTTTTCAAGCCATGGAAAATCTTTGGTTCATGTTTGAGATCTTGAACAAATGGTTTTACAAATTGTGGATGATACCAATCCTCAAAATCAATTCCCAATAAATTTTTGTTCATGTTAATGATCTATTTTCTTTACAATTCTAGCAGGATTGCCAACAACAACACAGTAATCAGGAATGTCTTGAGTTACAACACTACCAGAAGAAATTATTGAATTTTTTCCGATAGTTACACCCAAAGCGATAATTGCCCCAGGATTAATCACTGCACCTGATTTGATATTAATCTCTCCGGTTTTTCTTGGGTAATCACCTTGTTTTAAAAATAAATTTGCAGTGGGATTATTGTGTGCAAATAGCATGGAATAGGAACCTAATGTTACATTATCTCCAATAGTAATTAATTCTGGATACATTAAATCTATTAATGCATAAGGATTAAAGTGACAATGTTCCCCAATTTTTACTCCTCTCAATCTTTGCATCCTTATAGCAAATCCTGAATGTGTAGAGTGAAATGCTAGATTATGATATAGCCATGACCACAGATAATTAATTCTAAGTCTTAATCTTCCACTTGTTCCGGAATATCCACGATATTCCATCAATTCTTGTTCATTGATTTTAAAGGTGTCTTTTGATAATTCTTCGAAATTACTCACACCGGAGAGAATTTTTTAATCTATCTAAATATTTCTAACAAAATGAATGAGTAACTTTGTGTGATAAATTCTAAATTCAAGAGGATTCATGTTCATTTAACATGAAAAATGAAGAAAATTTAGCCTATTTTTTGAATGAGGCAAAAATTATCAAACCTAGAGATCTGGGAAAGAAATTACGTGTTGCATTTTTGGCTAGTTCCACCATTAATGGTTTTGAAGAAACAATGCGTGTAAAGTGTTTTCAAAAAGGAATTGATTGTATAACATATGTTGCAGATTATAACCAGTATAATCAAGAAATTTTAAATCAAGATTCAGGATTATACCAGTTTAAACCTGACATAACATTTCTAATTTTAGATACACGACATATTCTTGGTGAATACTTTTTTTCATGGTATTCAATTCCTCATGACGACAGACCAAAAATCATAGATGCAAAAATAAGTGAAATAGAAAATATTTGTAATACATTTACAAAGAATTTTGATTCAAAGTTAGTTGTAACAAGTCTACAAATTCCAAATTACTCACCATATGGAATTAATGAAGAAAGCATACTACGATCTCTAAAAGAAGTTATTTATGAAATTAATACAAAACTATTTCAGTGGAACAAATCTGGTAAGATATTCACATATGATTTTAATGAATTTGTAAGGAAATTTGGTGAAAATAATATTTTTAATTATAAACAATTTTTTTCAGGCGATATTAAAATTTCAACAGAGTACATACCAAGATTTGTTAATGAATTGATGGGATATATCTATGCAGTTACAGGAACTTCAAAAAAATGTATTGTACTCGATCTAGATAATACATTATGGGGCGGAGTGATTGGTGAAGATGGATTTGATAATATCAAATTAGGCGATAATCCTATAGGTCGTTCATTTGTTGAATTCCAAAAAAGATTACTTGCATTAAATCAAAGAGGAATAATTTTAGCAATAAATAGTAAAAATAATTTTGATGATGCGATTAAAGTAATTCGAAAACATCCAAACATGATCTTAAAAGAAGATAATTTTGCATGTGTGAAAATTAATTGGGATGACAAAGTTTCAAACCTTCAAAAAATTGCTGAAGAATTAAACATTGGTTTAGATAGCATGATATTCTTTGATGATGATCCAATTAATCAAGAATATGTAAGAGAATCTTTGCATGAGGTATTAGTTGTGGATTTACCAAAAGATTCTTCACAATATCCTCAAATTATTACAGAAATGAAAGAATTTGATGTTTTGAAAATAACTGAAGAAGATACTAAGAGAAGTGATATGTATTTGGGCCAAAAGAATAGGAAAGCATTTGAGAATAAGATTGGGAATTTTAATGAGTTTTTGAAGCATATGAATATTGAAGTTCACATCAAAAAAGCCAATAGTTTTTTGATACCAAGAATTTCCCAATTAACATTAAAAACAAATCAATTCAACCTGACAACTAGGCGTTACCAAGAAGAGGAAGTTTCAAAATTTTCAACATCAGATGATAAAATTGTTGAATGTGTTCAAGTAAGTGATAAGTTTGGAGATAATGGAATAACAGGAACATACATTGTTGAAAAAAAGAATGATGAAGAGTGGATTATAGATACATTCCTTCTTAGTTGTAGAATAATTGGACGTGGTGTTGAAGATAGTATGATGAATCAGATTATTGAAAAG
>Ga0310121_10000995_pt1 | contig 29854 bp, 23 predicted proteins | sample CB27_Tmax_986_MG_FD_203504 | JGI IMG/M metagenome (GOLD analysis project Ga0310121, IMG submission 203504) | Marine microbial communities from Western Arctic Ocean, Canada - CB27_Tmax_986 | ecosystem: Environmental > Aquatic > Marine > Oceanic | place: Canada: Western Arctic Ocean | collected... | reverse complement strand
TTTTGAAAACCAATTAAGCTTAATATTAGAAAATAATACTAATCCTTTAATAATTCTACTTGATGGTATAACTGATGCAAGGAATTTTGGTGCAATAATTAGAACTGCAGCTGCAACAAGTTCTGACACTGTTGTTATATCAACAAGTGGCAGTGCTCCGATAAATAATGATGTAGTAAAAACTTCTGCTGGAGGAGTTTTTAAAACAACTATATCAAAAGTTAATAATCTCAAAGACGCTGTTTATTTACTCAAAGCAAACAAAATTGATATAATTGCTCTTACAGAAAAAGCAGAAAAATTAATTTACGACTATAAACTAAATAAACCTTTAGCAATTTTATTAGGATCTGAAAACAATGGAATAAGTCAAGGTCTTTTAAAAATAATTGATAAAAGAGCTAAACTTCCAATGAATAAAAATAATGATTCACTTAATGTCTCTGTGACATGTGGAGTTGCTTTGTATGAAATTATTAGACAGAGAAGATAATACTATAACTTAATCTACTATATTTAATCTATGAATATCCCATTAGCAGAAAGGATTAGACCAAAATCATTAAGCCAGTTTTATGGTCAATCTCATCTTTTAGGGGAAAAAGGTGTTCTAACCAATATTATAAAGAATAATTCCTATCCTTCTATGATCCTTTGGGGGCCACCAGGAACTGGAAAAACATCATTAGCAAACCTTATAGCTAAAGAAAGCAATAGGCCTCTATATAAAATTTCAGCTATAAATTCAGGTGTTAAAGAAATTAGAGATATCATAAATAAAACAAATCAATCTAACGTACTTTTTTTAAATAAAACTCCAATATTATTTATTGACGAAATTCATAGATTTAGTAAATCTCAACAAGACTCTCTACTAGGAGCAGTTGAACAAGGTATTGTAACTTTAATTGGAGCAACTACTGAAAATCCTAGTTTCGAAATTATTAGTGCATTACTCTCTAGATGTCAAGTATATATTTTATATCCTCTTAAAGAAAATGATTTAGAATTTATAATTAACAATGCTCTAAAAAATGATTCTCTATTAAAACAAAGAAAAATTAAAATTAAGGAAAAAGGAGCCTTGATAGAACTTTCTGGAGGTGATGCAAGAAAAATGTTATCTATCTTAGAATTAGTTATTGAAAACAATTCAAATAAAAGTGAAATAACAAATAAACTAGTAATGGATTGTATTCAAAAAAAGAATATACTTTTCGATAAAAATGGTGAATATCACTATGATACTATTTCTGCATTTATTAAATCTGTTAGAGGAAGTGATCCTAATGCTTCTATTTATTGGTTAGGTAGAATGATAGAAGGAGGAGAGGATATTAAATTCATTGCTAGAAGAATGATTATTCTTGCAGCTGAAGATATAGGATTAGCAAATCCTAATGCCCTTGTATTAGCTAATTCCACTTTTCAATCTGTTAGCGCAGTAGGTTTTCCTGAAGGAAAAATTATTTTAAGTCAATGTGCTATATACCTAGCAAGTTCCCCAAAAAGCAATTCTGCTTATAAAGCCATAAATAAAGCTCAAGATATTATTAATGAAACTGGAAATTTGCCAATTCCTCTTCATCTAAAAAATGCACCTACTAAATTAATGAAAGAATTTGGTTATGGTAAAGGTTATTTATACTCACATGACTTTGATAATAATTTCATCAGTCAAGACTTTCTTCCTAAAAATATAGATAATAATATTTTTTATAACCCTGGGAATAACCCAAAAGAATCAAAAATCAAAGAATGGTTAAAAAAAAATTGGAAAAATAAATACAACTACTAATTTTTCTTCCAAAAGAAAGGTGTAATTAATATCAAAATCGTAAACAATTCTAATCTCCCTAATAACATAAGAAATGAAGCCCACAATTTTCCTAAGACTGGAAGAGAAGCATAATTTGAAGAAGGTCCAAAATCTCCTATTGCTGGACCAACATTCCCCAAACTAGCTGCCGAAACTCCAAAGGCTGATTCATAATCTAATCCTAAAGAAGTAAAAACTAATGCTCCTATAGCAAATGAAAGCATGTATAAAATAAAAAAACCTGAAATTTTATATATAATATTTTGATCTAATAATAATCCATTAAAACGAGATCTTACTATTGCACTTGGATGTAAAGATTTTTTAAATTCTAAAAAACCACTTTTGATCATCAATAAATGTCTAACAATTTTTATTCCTCCTGAAGTTGAACCTGCCGAACCTCCAACAAACATTAAACCAAAGAAAAACATTGTTAAAAATGAATTCCAACCAGCGAAATCTCCAGTTACAAGACCTGTAGTAGTTATCACAGCTACTACCTGAAAAAGGGCATGCCTAATAGAACTCTCTAGCTTTCCGTAAACTTGAGGATGTTCAAAATTTGATTCTGATAAGTCTACACTATTAAATAAAATAGATGCAACCAAAATAACAGAAATTAATATGAAAATAAAATATGCTTTAAATTCTTCATCCTTAATTATTTTTTGAATTTTTCCAGTAAAAGCAAAATAACTTAATACAAAATTTACACCAGAAATAAACATAAAAAATATAATTATATATTGAATTAATGGGTTATAATTCCAATATGCAATACTGACATTCTTAGTTGAAAACCCTCCAGTTGCAATTGTACTCATAGAATTATTTATCGCGTCAAAAAAACTCATTCCTGCAAACTTTAATAATATTGTTTCAGTTAAAGTAAATCCTACATATATATACCAAAGTCTTTTAGCCGTATCTGTTATTCTTGGATGTAATTTATCTCCATTAGGCCCTGGTGCTTCTGCGCTAAAAAGCTGCATTCCCCCTACACCTAATAATGGTAAAATAGCTATTGTTAAAACAATAATACCCATTCCACCAATCCAATGAGTAATACTTCTCCAAAAGATTATACTTTTTGGAAGACTTTCAATATCAGTTAGAACAGTTGATCCAGTAGCTGTATATCCAGAAGTTGTTTCAAAAAAAGCAAAAGATATTTGAGGAATTGTTCCTGTAAATAAATAAGGTAGCATTCCTGAAAAAATCATTAAAAGCCAGCCTAAAGTAACAATTATATAACCATCCCTTCTTTGGATTTCTTTTTCATGATTTTTTGTGCTTAACATTAAAATTAACCCAATAATTAAAACACTAGATCCTGCCAAAAAAATCTCTGTTGTAACACCATCATTAAGTATTAGACTAACAAAGGCAGATAAAAACATAAATCCCCCATTAAAAAGAAGTAAAACTCCCATTAAATAGATTATTATTTGAAAATTAATTCTGTTCATTTTTAAGAAAACAAACTTTCAACTTTTTGGACTGCCTCAGGTAAACAACAAACTATAACTCTGTCGTCTGGTAAAATGGTATAATCTCCAAGAGCAATTATCCCCTTACCTTCTTTTATTACTCCACCAATTATAGCTGTTCTAGGAAAATTTAAATCTTTTATTTTAGAATCAGCTACTTTAGAATTTTTATTTACTATAAACTCTAAAATTTCAATGTCTAAATTATTTAACGTAGTCACATCAACAACTTCTCCCTTTCTTACATATCTGAAAATTGCATTAGCAGCTAATAATTTTTTATTAATCAAATTATCAATTCCAATAGAATGAGACAATTGAAAATAATCCATATTTTCAACAAGAGCTATTGTTTTCTTAACATTTTTTGAATTGGCCATTAAACATGACATTATATTTGTTTCAGAATTACCAGTTACTGAAATAAAAGCATCCATTGATTTTAAATTCTCTTCTTCAAGTAATTCAACATTTCTGCCATCTCCATTAATAACCATTACATCTGGAAGATTTTCAGCCAATTCTAGAGCCTTTGACTTATTTTGTTCAATTAATGAAACATTAATCTTTTTTTTAATTAATTTTTTAGCAGTATTATAAGCTATTTTTCCTCCACCAAGAAGCATAACATTTTTTATTGACGTTTTTATCTTTCCAATTAACCTATAAATCTCTTTAACTCCTTCTTTTAAAGTAATGAAAAACACATTATCACCTTCTTCAAAAACTGAATCTCCTCTTGGAATAATTGAAAATTGAGTTTCTTTTCTTTGAATTGCTATTGGCATGAAATGGATATTTTTAAAAATAGATGCTGACTCCTTAACTGTTTTTCCAATAAAAGATGCTTTATCCCCTAATGTTGTGCCAATAAGTGTTAACGCTCCATCATCAAATTCATGATTATTAATAAAAGCAGATTGATCAAGAAGTTGTTGAATTTCATTTGCCGCCAAGTCTTCAGGTGAAATTAATTCATCAACACCTATATCTTTAAAGCTCACCTCATCTTTTGATCTTATAAATTCAATATTAGAAATTCTTGCAATTGTTTTTTTACACCCTAATTGCTTAACTAAAGCACAAACAGTTATATTAGTAGCTTCCTCAGATGTTACAGCTATACAAAGATCAGAGTCAAAAACATCTGCTTCCTTAATTATTGATAAAGAAAGTGCATTGCCATAAATTGTCTTTATATCAAGATGATTTTCAGCATACTTAAGATTATCTTTATTATTATCGATAAGAATTATCTCCTGAGACTCATAAGAGAGTAATTTCGCTAAATGAAAACCAACTTCTCCAGCTCCCGCAATAATTATTTTCATAATAATTTCACATCAAAACTGAATACAAATATAAGAATATTCATTTGGTCTTTAACATAAGTAATTCATATTAAAAATTTATTCTAACATTTAACAATATTTAATAAAAAAAAAGGTTTATACAATAGAAAATAGCAGATGAATTAATACAATAAATTTTGAATTTTAAAAAAAATCATTTTTACTTAATAATTAGTTTTTTAATTATCATTACTAAAAATGTTTTCGCTCAATATCCAGATGTAAGAGAAAAAGTAACTAATTTACCCAATTTTGATGACAGACTTATTCATTATGGATATTTTCTTGGTGTTAATCAATATGATTTTAAATTTGAATATGATAAAAGTTTTTATGACAATTTAGGTTCAAAGGATATTGAAACTATACCCAAATCTGGATTTAATATTGGTCTTATTGGAGATCTTAGAATAAATGAGTTTTTTAATCTCAGACTTGAACCAGGGCTTTATTATACCCAAAGAGATTTAATATATCCTGAAGAGCCCCTTTTTAATGACGTCTATAAATATGAGCCACGAGATTTAAAAAGAAATATTAAATCTACTTTTATTCATCTGCCGTTAATATTGAAAATAAATATGAGAAGAATAAATAATTTTAGGCCATTTCTTTTAACAGGACTTTCATTTGATTATAATCTTTCAAGTAATGAAAAAAATAGAGATGATAATTTAACTAATGTCTTTCGTACAGTTACTAAAAGTCTAAATTATGAATTAGGTTTAGGATTTGATTTTTATCTAAATTATTTTAAATTTTCACCTTCAATAAGAGGTATTTTTTCCTTTGAAAATGAATTGATTCCAGATCAAGATTCAAATAGTCCATGGACAGGAAAAATATTGAATATGCTTAGTCGCGGAATCGCTATTAACTTAACTTTTGAATAAACTTAAAAATTTATCTAAAAATTTCACTTAAAATTATTGCGCTTGCATTTGCAATATTTAAACTGTCGGGTTTATTTCGTTGATTAAAATATGGAATAGAAATTTTCTCATCAATATACTTGTGGATTGAATTTGAAATACCTTTTGATTCATTGCCAAAAACATAAACGCCACTTTTTTCAAGAGAACACTTATAAATTGATTTTTCATTCAAAAAAGTACCATAAACTTTATTTTTTGATTTTTTTAAAAAAGTTAATAAGTCCAGATACACACAACTAACTCTAGCAATTGAACCCATAGTAGATTGTATTACTTTAGGATTATAACACTCTACAGAATCTCTACTACAAATTATATTTTTTATCCCAAACCAATCACATAATCTAATTATTGCACCCAAATTCCCAGGATCTTTAACAGAATCAACAGCAATAATGGTGTTTTTAAAATCGATCTTTGAAGTGTTTTTGGGTATTTTAAAAACTCCCAAAATTGAACTTGGTGTTTTCAAAAAAGAAATTTTATTCATTTCATCAATACTCAAATTAAAGAAATTTTCATTTGTTTTATTTGTGGAGAAAATACTTTCATAATCGTAATCTGAATTTAATAGTTCATTAACAACTTTTTCTCCTTCTGCCACAAATAATCCCATTTTAAGTCTATACTTTTTATAGACTAACTTAGAAATTTTCTTTTGTTGATTATTGCTAAGCATAAAATGAGTTATTTTTGAATTAATTAAAAATATATTGAAAAATATAATAACAAAGTTAATTATTCCAATTATTCATTTATTATTTATTAATGGATGTGGAAGTTCAAAATACTTTAGTAATAAAATTCTAATTAATGATTTTAAGGTTTATGAAAATAAAAAAGAACTAAATAATTCAGCAATAAACTATTTAATATTATCAAAACCAAATAAAAAAATTCTTTCTATACCGTTAGGTTTAAAAATATACAATTTATCGAACAAATTTAACGATAGTTCATTTAATATATGGGTAAATAAAAATAAAAAACGAAAAAATAAAATTCACAAATTAATATCAAGTAAACAATTAAACCAACTTAAAAAATATTCACATGGAATAAAAAATTGGCTAGAAAATAATTCAGAACATCCTGCTTATTTTAATGATGGTGATGTAAATAAATCAAAAAATAGAATTCAAAGATACTATAAAAACATAGGATATTTTAATGTTAAAGTTAATGTAAAGAAAAATTTAGTTGATAAAAACAAGATAAATTTAAGCTATTTAATTAACACAGGTGAAAGATATCTTATTGACTCAATATCAGATGAAATAGAATCAAATGATGTTAAAAATGTATATAATAAAGGTTTAATAAATCAAAAAATAAAAAAAGGTAATCCCTTTACAATAAAAAAAATAGATGAAGAAAGAAAAAGGTTAATTAATTTATTCAGAGATAATGGCATTTATAATTTTGAACAAAGTAATATTAAATTTTACGCTTCAATTGACAGTTCTGGAATAGATAAAATGATTCCATTAAAAATTAAAATTGAAAATCCAAAAAAAAGAATTAATGATACATTAACAATAATTGACTATAAAATATTTAAAATAAAAAAAATCAACTTATACGTTGAATCAAATAAAAAAGAAAATGAAAAAAATAAATTTTCAGATTCTTTAGTTTTTAAAAATTATAAAATTTTTACCAGTGGTAAGTTAAAATACAACCCTAAAATTTTAACCGCAGGAATCTACTTAAAGAATAATCAAATTTATAGTGATTCATTGAGAAAACTCACGTATCAATCTATCAATAATTTAAAAAATTTTAAATATCCAGGAATATATTATACAGAATTAGAAAATGAAAACAATACTTTAAAAGCTTCAATTTTTTTAACCCCGAAAGAAAAATTCTCTCTTGGTTTTGACCTAGACTTGTCACATTCAAATATTCAAGATTTTGGAATTGATGTTGGTGGAAGTCTTTCTATAAGAAATGTTTTTAGAGGTTCTGAAATTTTGGAAATAGGTTTAAAGAATAATTTAGGTGCATCAAGAGATATAGCAAAAAGCAATGATGATTTTTTCAACATTCTAGAATTAAGTGCAAACACAAAAATATCAATTCCCAGAATAATTATTCCTTTTTATAAAAAAGATATGATTTCATTAAAAATGAATCCCAAAACTGAAATAATTTTCGGCACTGGACTTCAAAAAAATATTGGACTAGACAAACAATTTTTTAGCACAAATTTTCAATACTACTGGAACCCTAATAAAAATAAAAAGATAACTTTTAAGTTAATCGATTTTGAGTTTATAAATAATAAAAATATTAACAACTATTTTAATGTATATAAAAATTCTTATGATATTTTAAACAATATTGCATCTGCTTTTAATAAAGAAACTTATATTATTGATCAAAATGGAAATTTAATAATTCCATCAGGAGTAGAAACGTTTATCAAAAACGTTTTAAATGAAGAAACTGAAATCAATTATGAAAATCCTAACTATTTAATTATCAATAATTTAAAAGAAAGATTAGATAGATTAACTTCAAATAATTTAATTCTAGGTTCATCTATTAATTTAAACTACAATAATCAAGAAAGCTATTTTGATGAAAATTTTTTTCAATTCAGATGGAAAATAGAATGGATTGGAACTCTTTTAAATGCTATTTTAAAAGGATTAAATAAATCAAAAAACTCAATTAATCAACATGAAATTGATGGAGTTGCTCCCTCTCAATATTTTAAAACAGAACTTGATTATATAAAACATTGGAGAATTGGAACAAAAAAAATTGTTGCTTTTCACTTTTTTTCTGGGATAGCATTACCTTATGGAAATTCAAGAAATATTCCCTTTTCAAGATCATTCTTTTCAGGTGGATCAAATGATAACAGAGCATGGAAAGCATACAAACTTGGACCAGGAAGTTCAAATAATATAAATGAATTTAATGAAGCTAATTTCAAATTATCACTTAATTTGGAATATAGATATCTTCTGTACGGAAAATTAAATGGTGCCTTTTTTATTGATATGGGAAATATTTGGAATATTTTTGATGATATTGAAGATAAAAAGTTCAAATTTAATGGAATAAATGATCTTAATGAAATAGCAATAGGTTCTGGTTTCGGATTAAGATATGACTTTGATTTCTTTGTTTTAAGATTTGATACTGGATTTAAAACTCATAACCCCGCCCTTGAAAAAAATACAAGATGGCTGTCAGAATTTACATTAAAAAAAGCTGTTTTCAATATAGGAATCAATTATCCCTTTTAATTAAAAAGTTTAATATTTTTGCCCAAAACAAAATTTATGGAAAATAAAATCCCTAAAGGTGTAATTACAGGAACTAAAGTTCAAGAAATTTTCAAACTTGCAAAATCAAAATCATTTGCAATTCCAGCGGTAAATGTAACAGGAAGCAATACGATAAATGCAGTTTTGGAAACTGCTTCAGAAATAAATAGTCCTGTAATAATTCAATTTTCTAATGGAGGATCACAATTTAACGCAGGAAAAAATTTGAATAATAATGATGAAAAATCAGCAATTGCTGGTGCAATTGCTGGAGCAAAACATATCCACGAGCTTTCAAAATTATATGGTGCAACCGTTATACTACATACTGACCATTGCGCAAAAAAACTATTGCCATGGATTGATGGTCTTCTTGAAGCAAATGAAGAATTTTTTTCAAAATACAAAAAAACTCTTTTCAGCTCTCACATGATTGATTTATCTGAAGAACCTATTGAAGAAAACATCTCATTATGTAAAAAATATCTTCAAAAAATGAAAAAAATGCAAATGACTCTAGAGATTGAATTAGGAGTCACTGGAGGTGAAGAAGATGGTGTTGATAATACAAAAGTTGACCTTTCTAACCTGTATACTCAGCCTAAAGAAATTGCTTACGCTTATCAAGAACTTATTAAAATAAGTAATCAATTTACTATAGCTGCCGCCTTTGGAAACGTCCATGGAGTCTATAAACCAGGCAATGTAAAATTAACACCAAAAATTTTAAAAAAATCTCAAGAATACATTTCAAATAAATTTAATGTTCCAAAAAATTCTTTAGATTTTGTTTTTCATGGAGGGTCTGGTTCTTCTCTAGAAGAAATTCGTGAAGCTATTAGTTATGGAGTTATTAAAATGAATATTGACACTGATCTTCAATTTGCATTTACTGAAGGAATTAGAGATTATATGAATAAAAATATAAACTATTTAATTACTCAAATTGGAAATCCAAAAGGGGATCAATTACCGAACAAAAAATATTATGATCCAAGAAAATGGCTAAGAGTTGGAGAAGAATCTTTTAAAAAAAGATTGTTAAAAGCCTTTAAAGATTTAAACAATATTAATACATTGTAACCTATTATTTGAAATTTTATCATATAATATTACTATAATGAGTTGGTTTAAAAGAAGTGAAAAAGGAATTCAAACCAAAACTGAGGAAAAAAAAGATATTCCAAAAGGCTTATGGTATAAAACACCAACAGGAAAGATAATTGGAACTCAAGAACTAGCAGAAAATCAATATGTAAGTCCAGAAGATGATTATCATGTGCATATTGGTAGCAAAGAGTATTTTGAAATACTATTTGACAACAATGAATTTGAAGAAATTGATCCAAAATTAAAATCAAAAGATTTTTTAAAATTTAAAGATTCAAAAAAATATAAAAAAAGACTTAAAGAAGCACACAAAAACACAGGTCTTTATGATGCAATTAGAGTAGCAATTGGAAAATCAAAATGTAAAAAAATAGTAATTGCTTGTATGGATTTCAGCTTTATAGGAGGATCAATGGGATCAGTTGTTGGTGAAAAAATTTCTAGAGCAGTAGATCATTCCATAAAAAATAAAATCCCTCTACTAATAATATCAAAGTCAGGTGGAGCTAGAATGATGGAATCTGCTACTTCTTTAATGCAAATGGCCAAAACTTCCGCAAAATTAAATCAATTATCTGAAGAAAAAATTCCTTATATATCATTATGTACTGACCCAACAACTGGTGGTACAACTGCATCTTTTGCTATGCTTGGAGATATAAATATTTCTGAACCAGGGGCATTAATTGCATTTGCAGGACCTAGAGTTGTTAAAGACACTACTGGGAAAGAATTACCAGAAGGTTTCCAAACTAGTGAATTTCAAATTGAAAAAGGTTTTCTAGATTTCATATCACATAGAAAAGATTTAAAAAATAAAGTTAACCTTTACCTAGATCTAATTTTGAATAATAAGATTAGATAAAATATAGCCTTATTCCTTTTAGGAATTAAGAAATATTATATATTTGCAGCTAAATTTAAATAATACATAAAAATCATTTAAAATAATATTGGCATGTATTTATCAAAAGAAATAAAAAAAGAAATTTTTAAGAATCACGGTAAATCTGAAAATGATACCGGATCTTCAGAAGGACAAATTGCATTGTTTACTCATAGGATAAATCACCTCTCAAATCACCTTAAAAAAAATAAAAAAGACTTTAATACTGAAAAATCACTAGTTAAACTAGTTGGAAAAAGAAGAAATCTTTTAGATTATTTAAAAAACAAAGATATCGAGAGGTATAGATCCATAATTAAAAAACTTAATATAAGAAAATGACCCATCCGTTTTTCATTAGTTGCCAACAACACACAACAAAAAAAGGATAACTAAATAATGAAAAATGAAATCAAAAATTTATAAAGAAAAGATACTACTAGAAGATGGTAGATCTATCCAAATTGAAACAGGGAAACTAGCTAAACAGGCTCATGGCTCAGTAGTAATATCTATGGGTAATTGTATGCTTCTTGCTACAGTAGTTTCAAATTATAATCCTGCACAGGTAGATTTTTTACCTCTAACTGTTGACTATAGAGAAAAATTTGCAGCTGCAGGAAAATACCCAGGAGGTTTTTTTAAAAGAGAAGCTCGTCCAAGTGATAGTGAAATACTAACTATGAGGTTAGTTGACAGAGTTCTTAGGCCGCTTTTTCCTAAAGATTATCGCAACGAAATACAAGTGATGATTCAATTAATGTCACATGATGATGATATAATGCCTGATTCCTTAGCTGGTCTTGCAGCTTCTGCAGCTATACAATTGAGTGATATTCCTTTTGAATGCGCAATATCAGAAGTAAGAGTTTCAAGAATTAATGAAAAATTAATAATAAATCCAAGTAGAGATCAACTTTTAGAATCAGATATTGATATGATTGTTGGAGCTTCATTTGATTCTGTTATGATGGTTGAAGGTGAAATGAAAGAATGTAGTGAGAAAGATATGGCTGACGCAATTAAATATGCTCATAATTTTATAAAAATTCAAATTGAAGCTCAGACTAAACTTGCTAAAAAAGTTGGCAAAAAAGATGTTCGAGAATATGAATTATCACAAAAAAATAAAGAATTAGAAAATAAAATTAAGGAGTTTTCATACAATAAGTGTTATGATATAGCAAAAAAGGGAATGTCCAAAATTTTAAGAAATCAAGGTTTTAATGAAATTAAAGAAGAATTAATAAATTCTTTTACTGAAGAAGAGATCGAAGAAAACGAATCATTAATAAATGAATATTTTAATATAACTCATAAAAATGCCATCCGTGAATTAACATTAAATGAAGGTGTTAGATTAGATGGAAGAAAAACAAACGAAATAAGACCAATATGGTGTGAAGTGGATTATTTGCCATCAACACATGGATCATCAATTTTTACTAGAGGTGAAACACAGGCCCTAACCACTGTTACTTTAGGGACATCTAGAGAAGCAAATCAAATAGATCTTCCTTCTCACAAAGGAGAAGAATCTTTTTATCTCCATTATAATTTTCCTCCATTTTCAACTGGTGAAGCAAGACCCTTAAGAGGTACTTCAAGAAGAGAAGTAGGTCATGGAAATCTTGCTCAAAGAAGTTTGAAAAATGTAATTCCCGATAATTGTCCTTATACAGTAAGAATTGTAAGCGAAATTTTAGAATCTAATGGTTCTTCATCTATGGCTACTGTCTGTTCTGGTACTATGGCTTTAATGGATGCAGGTATTCAAATTAAGAGTCCTGTTTCAGGTATTGCTATGGGTCTTATATCAGATGGGGAAAGACATGCAATATTAAGTGATATTTTAGGAGATGAAGATCATCTGGGTGATATGGATTTTAAAGTTACTGGCACAGAAAAAGGTATTACAGCATGTCAAATGGATATAAAAATAAAAGGTCTCTCTTATGAAATTTTGATTAAAGCCCTTAATCAAGCTAAAGAAGGAAGAATTCATATTTTAAATAAAATGTCTGAAACAATAGAAAAACCAAATAATAAAGTAAAAGATCATGCTCCAAAAATGGTCAAAATTACTATACCAGGAGAATTCATAGGATCAGTTATTGGTCCTGGTGGAAAAGTAATTCAAGAATTACAAAAAGAAACTAATACTACAATTGTTATTGAAGAAAAAGATGAAATGGGTGTTATCGAAATTTTAGGCGTTGATCAAAATAAAATTGATTCTGTCATAGAAAATATTAATAATATAACCTTTAAACCTGAGGTAGGTAAAACTTATAATGTAACTGTTATTAAAATTCTAGATTTTGGTGCTGTTGTCGAATTTGTTCCAGGAAATGAGGTTTTATTACATATTTCTGAAATTTCATGGAATAGAACTAACAAAGTTGAAGATGTTTTAAAAATTGGTGATAAATTAGATGTAAAATATTTTGGAATTGACCCTAGAACAAAAAAACCAAAAGTTTCAAGAAAAGCTTTACTAGAAAGACCTGACAGAAATAAATAAACCTTAAAAATTAATTTTTTTGAAACTTTTTTATAAACTTAACGTATACCATGTATAGATTCAATTTAAAAATTCATGAGACAACTAAAAATAACTAAACAAGTAACCAATAGAGAAACTGCATCTTTAGATAAATATCTTCAAGAAATTGGTAAAGTTGACCTTATAACAGCAGAAGAAGAAGTTGAATTAGCTCAAAAAATTAAATCAGGCAGCCAATCTGCACTTGAAAAACTAACTAAAGCTAATCTTAGATTTGTTGTCTCTGTAGCTAAGCAATATCAAAATCAAGGATTAACTCTTCCTGATTTAATTAATGAAGGTAACCTAGGGCTAATCAAAGCTGCTCAACGATTTGATGAAACAAGAGGTTTTAAATTTATTTCTTATGCGGTATGGTGGATTCGTCAATCGATTCTGCAAGCATTAGCTGAACAATCAAGAATAGTTAGATTACCTCTAAACAAAATTGGTTCGATTAATAAAATTAATAAAACGTATGCTTTCCTTGAACAAGCTCACGAAAGAGCTCCTTCTCCAGAAGAAATTTCAAAAGAGTTAGACATGACACTTAATGATGTAAAAGAATCATTAAAAAATTCAGGTCGTCATATTTCAATGGATGCACCATTAGTTGAAGGAGAAGATTCAAATTTATATGATGTATTGAATAGTGGTGAATCACCTAATCCTGATAAATTATTATTACATGAATCATTAAGAACAGAAATTGAAAGAGCTCTCGAAACATTAACACCTCGTGAAGCTGACGTTATAAGATTATATTTTGGTTTAGGAAGCCAGCATGCAATGACACTAGAAGAAATTGGTGAAACTTTTGACTTAACTAGAGAAAGAGTTAGACAAATAAAAGAAAAAGCAATAAGAAGGTTAAAACATACTTCTAGAAGTAAAATTCTTAAAACATATTTAGGTTAACTTAAATAAATCCTTGAATTACTTTTTATTAGATAAAAATGTCTATAATTATTGCCCCTTCAATTCTTGCTGCTGATTTTTCAAAACTGCAAGAAGATATTGAAATGGTTAATAATAGTGAAGCTGATTGGTTTCACATTGATATTATGGATGGTGTCTTTGTGCCAAATATTTCATTTGGAATGCCAGTTCTTAAATCAATTAAAAAACATGCAAAAAAACCCTTAGATGTTCATCTAATGATTATAGATCCGGATAGATACATAAAAACTTTTGCTGATATCGGAGTAGATATTTTATCAGTTCATTATGAAGCCTGTAATCATTTACATAGAACTATCCAAAAGATTAAATCCTTTGATATTAAAGCTGGAGTTGCATTAAATCCTCATACACCTGTATCAGTATTAAAAGACCTTATTAAAGAAATCGATTTAGTTTGTTTAATGAGTGTTAATCCAGGATTTGGAGGACAATCATTTATTACAAGAACTTATCAAAAAGTAAATGAATTAAAAAAAATAATTAACAAAGAAAAATCTAATGTTTTAATTGAAATAGATGGAGGGGTTAATGACGAAAATGCAAAAAAACTAATTAATATTGGAGCCCATGTTCTAGTTGCAGGAAACTTTGTATTCTCCTCTAAAACGCCAAAAGAAACAATTAAAATGTTGAAAATAAATAATTAAAATTTTTATTTTTTTAAGCTAAATTGAACTCTTCGATTCATTGACCTACCCATAGGATTCTCATTATCACCAATAGGATTATCCTCTCCATATCCTACCACCTCTAAACGACTTTCATCAACTCCTAACTTAACAAGATAAGATTTCACAGAACTTCCTCTATTTTCTGATAACATTTGATTATATTTCTCAGTACCATCACTAGAAGAATAACCTTCTATAAAAAGATTAATATTAGAGTTATTCATCAAAATATTTTTAATTTGAACCAAAATATTTATTGTTTTTTTACCAATTATATCATGGCTTTCAGCCATAAAATTTATGTTTTCACTAAATTGATTTAAAGTCTTAATTATTTCATTTTTAACTTCAAGGTCCGGACAGCCATTATTCTCTTTATTTCCAGGAACATCCGGACATAAATCATCCTTATCCAAAACTCCATCATCATCCTTATCTTCCAATGGACAACCTTTATTTTCAACAACACCAAACTCTTCAACACATTCATCATCAATATCTATAACACCATCTCCATCAGAATCAGGACATCCATTAGTTTCAACTGATCCAAAATCATCAGGACACTTATCCTCATTATTTGAAATTCCATCTCCATCATTATCAGGACACCCTTTTGTTATCTCAGGACCAAATTCATCAGGACATTTATCTTTGTTATCTGGAATACCATCATTGTCAGTATCTGGACACCCATTAAATTCTTTTAAACCTGGAAGATCTGGACATTGATCTTTTTTATCTGAAATTCCATCTTTATCTCTATCACCAGCACCAAAATCATATCTTAAACCAACAACGTTTTGAAGATGATCATAAGTTCCACTTTCATTATTAGATCTATAAGAAGAACTAATATTTAATTTCAATTTATCACTTATAGAAATATCAAACCCTATTCCTCCTAAAATTGTTCTAGAACTCTCCATTGAAGGAAATTGACCATCATCATCATCATTATCCGAAAAATTGGTTAAACCATATCCAGAAAATAAATAAGGGATAAACTTGTTATCACCTAAATTAAACTTAATAATTCCATCTAAAGAAGTATAATCTATATCAACTCCACTAATTGAAGAAATTCCTAAAGAATATTGAGCCCCTATCGAAAAACCAGCTCCTAAATATCTAGTAAAACCAAGAGCGGGTCCACCAATCCCAACTTTAGAATCAATATTCTTTTCCAAAAGATAAGTAATATTTGATCCAACAGAAAAAGACCATGGATTTTCTGATGTTTGAGCAATCGAAAAATTTACTACAAAAATTGTAAAGAATACTTTAAATAAAAGCTTTTTCATAATCTATATAAATTCTAATTACAAAACTAATTTTTAATTGAATTATTGCCAAAAATTATATTATAATTCTATAAATCTTTATGTGACCCAGGGAGGATTCGAACCCCCAACCCTCAGAGCCGAAATCTGATATTCTATCCAGTTGAACTACTGGGTCAATTTTATTCAAATTTAGGAAAGAAATTTTTTTACTATTTCAGCAATTTTTTTACCATCAGCTTTCCCTGCCATAATTTTATTAGCACTTCCCATTACTTTACCCATATCTTTCATTCCTTCTGCATTCAAATTAGAAATAATCTGTTTTATTATTTCTTCAATTTCATATTGATCTAATTGCTTAGGTAAAAAATCCTCTATAATATTGGCTTGAGCTTCTTCAGATTCAGCCAAGTCAAACCTATTTTGTTTTTTAAAAATTTCTGCACTCTCTTTTCTTTGCTTAACCAACTTTTTTAATAACAAAGCCTCATTATTTTCAGACAAATCTTTTGTAGCACCTGCTTTAGTTTTATTAAGTATAATGGCAGATTTAATAGCTCTTAGAGTGTCTAAACGAATAGTATCCCTAGACTTCATAGCCTCTTTTATCATTTGTGAAATACTTTCATCTAAACTCATAACAAAATTATATTAATCAACATTATCATGAAGAAAAGAGTTATTTGAACGTAACTGTAAATCATCATTAGAATCTGAATCTAAAGATAATCTAGAACTCCCCTCAGGAATATTTTGATTTATATCCAAACCCATTCTTTTATAAGCAGGTTCATTTTCCATATCATCAACTCTGGTTATTTTATGTTTAAATTTGTAATTAAATTCTTTTAATTGTTGTCTTCTTTTATCAGGATTTGAAGAAAAAGTTTGATCGATGGATGTTTCAAATGGATTTTTATTATCTAAATTAATTTCTTCAATATCATTTGAAAAGTTTTTTTCTTCAAAACTTTCTCTTTCTTTGGTTTGAACATCTTCTTTAATGTCATTGTCATCAAATCCTTTAGCTTCAAAATTTATCTCTTCTAAATTTGCAAATTTCAAATCCTCTGAAGAAACTTCATCTTCAATTTTCTCTTCTGATTTAATTGTGTCTTCCCATTCTATTTTATCCAAAGAATTTTTCTTTTTAAAAGGTATTTCAAAATCAAACTTGGTTTGAAATTCATCACCAGCAACTACCTCATAATCAAATACTTCTATGTCTTTTAAATCATCTGACAAATCTTTAATGATAAAATCATCTTTTTCATTATGATTTATTAAAACTTCTTTATTTTCTTCACTTAAGTTAGAAAAATTATCTAATGAAATTTTATCAGTTTGTTCTATTATAGGATCGAGTTGATCTAATTCATCAGAATGAGCATTTAAATTTTCTGATAAATCTTCATAAAAAATATCAATTTCCCTAATAATTTCATTTGTTATAATAAAATCAATTGAATAATAATCATCTATATTCTCGTTTTTAAAATCTAATAAATTATTGTCAATTTGATCTTTTGATTTTTCAGAAAAATCCTGCTCCATCATCTGATCATCCTCAAGTGTATGAATAATTTTTTTAGCTTCAGTATTTGAGATTTCATTTTGCTGATTAATACCAAATCCTGTTGCAATAATAGTAACTGAGATTTCATTACCAAGAGATTTATCTTCACCTACGCCCATTATTATATTAGTATTATTTCCAGCTTCAGTTTGAATAAAATCGTTTATTTCCCCAATCTCATCAATAGTAATCTCATCAGAGCCTGATACAATTAACAAAAGAACATTTTTACAACCTGTAATTTTATTATCGTTAAGTAAAGGAGAATCTAATGCTTTAATTATAGCTTCCTGAGCTCTATTTGGACCTGAAGATGAACCAGACCCCATTATAGCTGTTCCTGAATTTGTTAAAACAGTTTTAGCATCTTTCAAATCTATATTTTGTGTATAATGATGAGTAATAACTTCGGCAATACCTCTAGCTGCTGTAGCCAATACTTCATCTGCTTTAGAGAAACCAGCTTTAAATCCAAGATTTCCATAAACTTCTCTAAGTTTATTATTATTTATGACAATTAAAGCATCTACCGATTTTTTAATTATTTCTAATCCACCTTGGGCTTGATCCAATCGTAATTTACCTTCAAACTGAAAAGGCATAGTAACTATCCCAACAGTTAGAATATCTAAAGCCTTAGCCATTTTGGCAATTACTGGAGCTGCTCCAGTTCCAGTTCCACCGCCCATTCCTGCAGTTATAAATACCATCTTAGTCTGTGTACTTAATAAATTCTGTATATCCTGAAAACTTTCTTCAGCGGCCTTTGCTCCTATCTCAGGATTAGCTCCTGCTCCTAAACCTTCAGTTAAACTAGCGCCTAGTTGAATCTTTATTGGAACTGGGCTTTCTGAAAGTGCTTGAGCATCAGTATTAGTTACTACAAAATCAACACCTATAATACCTTGTTTAAACATATAGTTTATTGCATTACTACCTCCTCCGCCAACTCCAATTACCTTTATTACATTACTTTTATTTTTAGGTAAGTCAAAATTTATATCATTAATTATTTCTTGATCCATAAGAATATATTTAAGCGTTATCTAAAAATTCTTTTAATTTTTGACCCCACTTCTCTAAAATCGATTTTCTATTTAAATTATCAGAATTCCTCTTGTTATTCATATTATTAGACTTAACACTAATTTCATCGGAATCCAAATCAATATCTTCTTCATTATTGTCTTCAATATGTTCCAATGCATTCATTAATAAACCAACTGAAGTCGAAAACATTGGACTTGATATATTTTTAATTGTTTCACTTGCAAGATGCTCACCAGGAAAGCCAATTCTAGTATCCATTCCTGTAATATATTCTACAAGTTGTTTAAGATGATTTAATTGACTTCCTCCTCCAGTCAAAACAATTCCAGCAATTAATTTTTTCTTTTGTTCATTGTGACCATAATTCTTTATTTCTAAAAAAACTTGTTCTATTATTTCAACAACCCTTGCATTAATAATTTTAGACAAAGTTTTTAATGAAATTTCTTTAGGATCCCTTCCCCTAAGACCAGGAATAGAGACTATCTCCGTATCCTTATTTTCTCCAGGCCATGCTGATCCAAATTTTATCTTTAATAATTCAGCTTGCTTTTCAATAATTGAACATCCTTCTTTAATATCTTCAGTTATAACATTACCTCCAAAAGGTATTACCGCAGTATGTCTAATTATTCCATCTTTGAAAATAGCAATATCAGTAGTTCCTCCACCAATATCTATTAGGGCTACTCCAGCTTCTTTTTCTTCTTTACTAAGAACTGCATCAGAAGATGCAAGTGGCTCTAAAGTGATATTTGCCATTTCTAGTCCTGAGCTTTTTATACATCTACCTATATTTTTTATTGAAGATACTTGACCAACTACAACATGAAAATTTGCCTCTAATCTACCACCATACATACCCATAGGACCTTTAATTTCTCCTTGACCATCTACTTTATACTCTTGAGGAAGAACATGAATAATCTCCTCTCCAGGCAACATTACCAATTTATAAACTTGTTTAATTAATTGTTGAATATCATCATCATTAATTACTTCTTCAGGCTTACTTCTTGTTATATAATCACTATGTTGAATACTTCTAATATGCTGACCAGCAATTCCAACAATAACGTCCTTTATGTCATGGCCTGAAGAATTTTTTGCATCATCTATAGCTAACTGAATTGATTGAATTGTTTGAGTAATATTATTAACAACACCTCTATGAACTCCTTGGCTTTTAGACTTCCCAAAACCAAGAATTTCAACCTTATCATATTCATTTTTCTTTCCTACTAAAGCTACAATTTTTGTAGTACCAATATCTAGCCCTACACATATTTTATTTATTTCCATATACTAAAGATTTTGAAGCAATGACTTGATTTAAATAATTTAAATTAATTAATGAGTAATTAACTAATGAATCCTGAACTTTTTGAAAAGCACAAAACACTTTTAATTTCCTAACTTTTTCCTTAAACCTTTTTAAATCTCCAAAAATAATATCAAAATTATAAGATTTAAGACCTATCCTGAATTGATTATTTTCAATATGAATTTTATTTAATTCTTTTTTTAAAAAAGAATCTTTACTTGTTTGAAGTATAAAGGTTGTAACACTTTTCAAATCTACTTTTGACAATTTGGTTAATACAACAGGTAAATCCTTTTTTATTTTTTTCTCAATAGGAAAAAAACAACTATTAGAATCAACATAATATTTACTCTTACTTAAAATGTATAATGGTTCCCTTTCTTTAATTCTTACTTCTAAAACATCATAAAACTTCCAATAAACTTCAGCTCTTTCAATAAATGGATTTTTTTCAAATTCAGTTTCAATCATATTCAAATCTAAAATATCTTTTCCCTTCATATACTTAACATCTAAAATTTGTGTCAACAATTTATTAACGATTGAATCATTTAAAAAAATGTTTGTATTTGAAAATAATATGCTATTATCAAAAATATCCTTATTATGATTTCTTGAAATACCATAAATTGAAATTGATATAAAAAATGTTAAAGAAACAATTAGATAAAATATTTTTAAATACTTTTTCATTTTATTACACTAATAATTTGTTTACTTCAAGACTAATATCTCCAGCTCCTAACATTGCAAAAACTTCAGCCTTGCTATTAAAAATCATCTCTTTAATTTGATTTTTATTAATCAATTTTTTTGAAGAATTCTCTATTTCATTTAAAAGCAATTTTGAAGATATTCCATTAATTTTTTTCTCACGCGCAGCATATATATCTAGTAAAAAAATATTGTCAAACTTGCCTAACTCATAAGCAAATTCATTAAGCAAAAACTTAGTTCTTGAAAACAAATGGGGTTGAAAAATTACACAGTTTTCTTTGTTAGAATAATTAGATTGAATTGTTTCAAGTACAGATCTTATTTCAGTCGGGTGGTGTGCATAATCATCAATTAATAATTTTGACCCCAAATTAAAAATCTGCATTCTTCTTTTTACACCTGAAAAAGATGAAAGACTATCTAAAGCCTTTTCCATATTTAATCCAACCTGATCTGCCAATGTGATTGCACACAATGCGTTTTTTAAATTATGCTCCCCTATTTGATTAAAAAATAAAGAGCGATATTCCTTACTTGGAGTTTTTAGATCAAAATGAAAACCTTTTTCGGTTGGTTCAATATTTAAAATTATGTAATCTGAATTTGAATTCAATCCATACTTTAAACCTCTAAAAGGAACTTTACTCTCAATTACAGTTTTATTTTTAATTAATCTGGAGAACTGATTAAATGATTCAAATAATTCTTTTTCAGATTCATATATATCAAAATGATCCTGATCTATTGAAGTTATGCAACCAAATTCTGGATTTAAAAATAAAAATGATCTGTCAAATTCATCAGCTTCTACTATAAAATAGTCATTTCCTTTTAAAATTAAATTAGTGTCATAATGATTTAAAATTCCACCAATAAAAGCCGTAACTTTTTTATTATCTGATATAAACATATGAGACAAAATTGCTGAAGTTGTCGTTTTACCATGAGTTCCGGCAATTGCAATTGTAATTGAATTTTTACAAATCTCTGATAAAAAAACCGCTCTCTTTTTAATTATGTTACCATTATTCCTATAAAATTTAAGTTTACTATTTGATTCAGATATTGCAGATGAATAAATAATTATAACCTCAGAATTTCTTAATTTTGGATGAATTAAATCGCTTGAATTCTTATATGAAATTTCAACACCTAATTGTTCTAAACTTTTTGTAATAGAACTCTTTTCTCTATCATATCCATAAACATTATGACCATTTAATTTCAAATACCTACCTATAGAAGACATCCCTATACCACCAATTCCAAGTAAATAAAAAGTTTCTTTTTCTATTAACATTTAACAAGCTTTAGAATTTCATTTATAATTGAATTTACTGAATCCGGTTTTGACAGTTTATTTAAATTTTTAATCATATTTTTTTGCCTTTTATTATCATTTATTAGATTAATAAATTCAGATTCAAATTCCTTATTCAATTTACTTTCCTCAATTAATATTGCTGCTTTTTTTCTTTCAAAAACTAAAGCATTATAATATTGATGATTTGCTGTTACATTTGGTGAAGGAATTAAAAAAACGGGAGATTTAGAAAAACACAATTCTGACAAAGTAATTGCACCAGCTCTAGAAATAATAATATCAGCAATTGAAAAAATTTTATTTATATCTTCAATAAATGGAAGAACTTTAACATCTTTATCAGAAAACTTTTTAAATTCATTATAATATTTTTTACCTGTTTGCCATAAAATTTGAAAATTATTTTTTTTAAAAAATGTTAACTTATCTCTCAGAAATTCATTTATTTTTTTTGCACCCAAACTTCCTCCTAAAACAAAAAGTATTTTTTTTTCAACATTTAAACTATACTGATTTTTCAAATCTAAATGATTTAATTTATCAAGATTATCAAATTTTCTAACCGGATTTCCAACTAACAAAACCCTGTTGTTATTAAAATATTTCTCCATACCGTCAAATGCAACGAATACTAAATTGGATCTTTTTGACAAAATTTTATTTGTTAAACCAGGAAAAGAATTCTGTTCTTGAATTACGTTAGGAATTTTTAAAACCTGAGAAATTATTAATATAGGACCACTTGCAAATCCACCAGTACCAATAACAATATCAGGCTTAAATTTTTTTATTATAAAAAAAGATTGAATTAAGCTAAATACAATTTTTAAAGGAAAAAGTAAATTATAAAAAGAAATTGACCGTTTAAAACCACTTATCAATAGACCTTTAATTTTAAAATTATATTTTGGAACAATCTCCATCTCCATTTTATTTATAGCTCCAACGAATAAAATATTTGATTTGGGAAATCTTTTTTTAAGACCCAAAGCTATAGAAATTGCAGGAAAGATATGCCCTCCAGTTCCTCCTCCAGATATAATTATTTTAAACCGTTTCACTTAAAATTTTAATTGGATTATTACTGTCTATAAAATTTTCACTCTCTTTATTTTTATTTTCTATACTAACACTTAAAATTACTCCAATAGCTATACAAGTCATCCAAGCAGAAGTTCCTCCACTACTAATCATTGGTAAAGTCTGACCAGTTACTGGAAAAACTTGTAATGCTACACCTATATTTACAAAAGCTTGAATTATTATTGGTAAACCTAATCCTATTACCAATAATTTTGAAAAAATAGTTTCTGATTTAAATGAAATAACTGTAATACGAAATAAGAGTAGTAAATACAAAATAATTAATCCTATGCCACCAATTAAACCAAATTCTTCAACAATAATTGCATATATAAAATCACTCGAACTTTGAGGTAAGAAATTTTTCATTCTGCTTTTTCCAGCACCTAAACCAAAAATTTTTCCACTAGCTATTGCAATCTTAGCCCTTTCTATTTGATAATTTCCCTTAGAATTATTTTGGTCATTAAAATTTTCTATTCGACTTATCCAAGTATCTACTCTATTAGGAATTTTTTCTGGATATGCTTTAGCGCAAATAATAAAAATTAAAATAAATAAAAAAGCTAAACCAAAAATTAAGACTAAATGTTTAAATGAATATCTACCTATAAATGAGAGTAAAACAACTGAAATGAAAATCAATGCTGCAGTTGAAAAATTTGATGGTATAATCAATGAAATTATTAAAAAAACTGGAAACCAAAAAGGAATTATTGCAGATTTAAATTTAATTTTTTTATCATGAATCTTAGCCAAATAATGGGCAGAATACATCATCAACACTAAAAATGCAAGAGAAGAGGTTTGAAAACTTAAACCAATAATTGGAATTTGTATCCATCTGCTTGCTATAGCTCCATCAATTATTGTTCCCTGAGAAAAAGTATAAATCAAAAGAAAAATTGTAATTGGTATTAATAAAATTGAGATCCCTTTAAAATAGTTATAAGGAATTTTATGCACCGAATAAACAAAAAATAGACCTATTGTTAATATCATAAAGTGTTTTATTAAATATCCCCAAGGAGTTCCCTTTCCAATTACATAAACTAAATTAGAACTAGCACTATAAATGGGTAAAAAAGAAAATATAGAAAGTAAAATTATAATAACCCACAAAACCTTATCCCCTTTAAGTATTTTAAACATAGTCTATAGATTTCTTATAGCTGATTTAAACTGATTTCCCCTATCTTCAAAATTTTTAAACAAATCAAAACTTGCACAAGCAGGAGATAAAAGAACTGTATCTTTTGCAACAGATATTTTATATCCTATTTTGACAGCCTCAATAATTGATGCTGTTTCAATTACATGTTCACAAACATCTCCAAAAAAATCAATCAATTTTTCGTTGTCAATTCCTAAACAAATAATGGCTTTAACTTTCTTTCTTACAAGAGGCAACAAACTAGAATAGTCATTACCCTTATCAACTCCACCAACTATCCAGACTATTGGAGAATTTATACATTCTAAAGCAAAAAATGTTGCATTAACATTTGTTGCTTTAGAATCATTTATATAATGAACCCTTTGAATTGTTAATACAATTTCCATTCTATGTGGAGCTCCTTTAAAATGAATTAAACTATCTCTAATTTTTTTATTACTAACTTCCAGAAGACTAGCAATTGTAGACGCAGCCATAGCATTTAATAAATTATGTCTCCCGAATAATGAAAATCCTGACGTATTTATCATATTTTTTTTATTTAAGGTGTTTATTATTATTTTATTTTTTTTTATTTGAGTGTCTGATGAGTAATTATTAAAAGAAAAAGAATGTAAATTGGCATTTGTTAATGTTTTATTTATCTTCTTTCTCAAAACAAAATCATCAGAATTAAATATTAAATAATCTTTATCTGTTTGGTTTTTTGTAATTCTAATTTTAGATTTAATATAATCTTCAAAACTATTGTTATATCTATCCAAATGATCTGGTGTAACATTCGTTATTACTGCAAATTTTGGAGCGAAATCCTCAATATCATCCAATTGAAAACTACTTAATTCTAAAACATAATAATCAAATTGTTTTTCTGCCACAGATTTAGCAAAACTATTTCCTGTATTTCCAGCAAATTCAACATTTAATCCAGCCCTTTTAAGAATTTCATATGTTAAAATTGTTGTAGTTGTTTTTCCATTACTTCCTGTAATTCCTATAATGGTTGCATCAGTATATTTTGAAGCAAATTCAATTTCAGAAATAACATTTATTTTTTTTAATCTTAAATTCTTTATTAAATCTGTTTGATTAGATATCCCAGGACTTTTAATTACAAAATCAGTATTTTTTTGATTAAATTCAGAATGTTTTTCTTCCTCATAATCAATAGAATATTTATTAAAAATATGCTTTACTTCTTTACTAATACCAGTAATTTCTGAAACTAAAACGTTATAACCCTTCTTTTTAGCTAATATTGCTGAACCTATCCCACTTTCTCCAGCTCCCAAAACAACAACATATTTTTTTTTCATCTTAATTTTAATGTAACAATAGTTAAAACGGCTAATAAAATTCCAATTATCCAAAATCTAGCAACAATTTTACTCTCATGATAACCTGATTTTTGAAAATGATGATGTATTGGTGACATTTTAAAAATTCTTAATCCTTCTCCATTTTTTCTTTTTGTATACTTAAAATATCCTACCTGAATAATAACAGAAAAAGTCTCTATTAAAAATATTCCACATAATAAAGGAATTAATAATTCTTTTCTAACTATAATTGCAATTACCGAAATTAATGCCCCTATAGTAAGACTTCCAGTATCTCCCATAAAAACAGATGCTGGATAAGTGTTGTGCCACAAAAACCCAATTAGTGAGCCCAAAAATGCAGCAATAAAAACAGATATCTCTCCAACATCTGGTATATACATAATATTTAAGTACTCAGCAAATTTTATATTACCAGAAACCCATGCAAAAATACCCAAAGTAAATACAATTATTGCTGAAGTTCCAGCCGCCAAACCATCAATTCCATCTGTTAAATTAGCCCCATTTGAAACAGCAGAAATTATAAATATAATTATAGGGATAAATACAATCCATACTAATTCAGGATTGTTAACATTAAAAATTTCTAGAATATAGTTATAATCAAACTCATTATTTTTCACAAAAGGTATAGTGGTGACCAACGATTTAATATTTTTTTGTTGAGAATGATTATTTGAAGAATTAATCCCATAAAACATTTCATTTGAATTTGTTATAACTTTAATCTCATCATTTAAATACATAACACCTCCAATAAATATTCCAAGAAAAATCTGACCTATAATTTTAAATTTTCCTTTTAATCCACTCTTGTTTTTTTTAAAAATTTTAATATAATCATCTATTAACCCCATAATTCCAATCCAAACGGTAGTGATAATCAAAAGAATTATATAAATATTATCAATTCTAGCAATAAGTAATACTGGTATTAATATTCCAGCAATTATTATGATACCTCCCATTGAAGGGGTTCCTTCTTTTTCCTTTTGTCCTGATAAACCTAAATCTCTAATTGATTCATCAACTTGTTTTTCTTTTAAAAACTTTATGATATTCTTTCCAAACATCAAAGTAAATAATAAAGAAATCAATACAGCAAAAGCTGATCTAAATGAGAGAAATTGAAACAAACTAGCTCCAGGAAACTGAAATTCATTTTCTAAATATTGAAATAAATAATAAAGCATATTATATATTAAAAATATTTTTTTACTATTTCGTAATCATCAAAAGGTCTTTTATTACCATTAATTTCTTGATAATTTTCATGTCCCTTTCCAGCAATTAAAACAATATCTCCGGGCTCAGAAATTCTCTCTGAAGCCATAATTGCTTCCTCTCTGTCAGTAACTTTAATAATCTTTTTATAATCACTAGACGAAACTCCTTTAACAATCTCATCTATAATTTTATTTGGATTTTCATCCCTTGGATTATCTGAAGTCAAAATTACTCTGTCACTTAACATAGCTGCTTTCTCGCCCATTATAGGTCTTTTCCCCCTATCTCTATTTCCTCCACAACCTATAACTGTGATTAAATTTTCATTTTTAGTTCTTATCTCATTAATTGTATTTAAAACATTCTCTAAAGCAGTTGGCGTATGAGCATAATCAATAATTACTTTTGTATTTTTCTTGGAATTAAAAATTTGAAATCTTCCACTAATATTATTCATTTTACTTATTTTTTTCAGAATTGAAATAGTGTCTAATTCTAAAATTTTTGAAACAGCTATAACTGTCAATAAATTTAATGCGTTAAACCTTCCTATTAATTTAGTCCAAAATTCATGATTATCATATTTAAGAAGCATTCCAGAAAACAAATTCTCTAAAATTTTTAAATTAAAATCTGCATGTTTTTTTAAAGAGAGAGTGAACTTTTTTGCTTTAGTATTCTGTAGTATAAAGAAACCGTTTCTGTCATCAATATTTGTCAAAGCAAATGCTTCACTAGATAAATTATCAAAAAAAGACTTTTTTGTATCTCTATAATTTTTAAAATTTTTATGATAATCTAAGTGATCATGAGTAATGTTTGTGAAAACAGCTCCATGAAAAATTAAGCCAGAAATTCTGTGCTGATCAATTCCATGTGAAGAAACCTCCATAAAACAATGAGTCACACCCTCATCTAACATTAATTTTAAATATGAATTAATTTGAATGGAATCAGGAGTTGTGTAATCTGTATTAAAACTTTTACCAAGATAATTTATAGAAATAGTAGAAATTAATCCAACAAAAAATTTCTCTTCTCTAAATAAATTATAAAGTAATGTTGCAGTAGTGGTTTTACCATTAGTTCCAGTAATGCCTATAAGCTTTATTCTTAAAGAAGGATTATCATAGAAATTTGCCGATATTATACCAAGAGCAATTTTTACATTTTCAACTATTATATATACTAATTTCTTGTTTATTTTTTTTGGAATACGATCACATAATATAGCAACTGATCCTTTTTTTATAGCTTCTTCTATAAAATCAAATCCATCAAATTTCTCTCCCTTTATTACAAAAAATATTGAATTATTATTTATTTTTCTAGAATCATAACACAAATTTTCTATTGATATATTTGTGCTACCATAAACAGAACTAATAGAAACCTTATACAATAATTTTTGTAAATTTCTCAAGATAAATTTATAATTAATTTGACATTTTTATCTACTATGGACCCAGCTTTGAATGACTGATTTTTTACTTTACCAATTCCAATAGTTTTATGTTTAATACCTTTTTGTTTTAATATGCTTTCAGCTATATCTTTTGTTAATCCGATTAAGTCTGGAATTTTTACGATTTTTTTTTCTTTATTAATTAAAAAATTCAAATCTGATTCTTTAATGTTAATTATTTTAGGGGTATCATTAAATATTTTTTTTGCAATAGTCTTAAAAACTGGAGCCGCTACAGTTGAACCATAATACCCTTTACTTTTATTTGGTTTATGAATAACCACAATAGATGAATATTTAGGTTTGTCTGCCGGAAAATATCCTACAAAACTTGATATGTATTGAATATCATTAGAAATATAATTAGTTTGACAAGTTCCTGTTTTTCCAGCCATTTTTAAAAATTTATCTTTTATTCTATAAGCAGTTCCCCATTTCTTTTCAACAACATTAAAAAGCATTTTTTTTACCTTTATTAAAGTTGATTTTGAACAAATAGAAGGATTTAAAATTTCAGTTTTAAAAATCTTTGTTGGTTCATTTCCGAGATTACTAATTTCTTTAATAAATTTTGGTTTAATCATTATTCCATCATTAGCTACAGCATTATAAAATGTCAATACATGAATAGGTGTAAGTGATACACCATAACCAAAAGCCATCCATGGTAAAGTCAATCCATTCCAATTTTTATCAGTTGGATAAGGAATTTTCGGTTTTCCTTCTCCTTTTATTGGAAGAGCCAGAGGTTTATTCAAGCCCATATTATAAAGTCTATCTATAAACTTTTTGGGATTATGCTTATAATTATCATAAATTAATTTTACTAATCCGGTATTTGAAGAAACCTCAAATGCTTTTGAACTAGATATAATTCCATAGCCACCTTTTTTAGAATCTCTGACTTTATATTCTCCAAAAAATTCTAAAATTCCATTTCCTGTATCTACTTTAGTGTTCTCATCTATTATATTATCTTCTAGAATTGCAATCATTGACATTAATTTGAATGTAGATCCTGGTTCATGTGATTCACCAACTGCATAATTTAATTTTTCATAATATTTTCCCTCTACTGTTCTTCCTAAATTTACAATTGCTTTGACCTCCCCAGTACTCACTTCCATCACTACAGCTAAACCATGTTCAGCTTCAAATTTTTCTAATTGATCCAATAATGCATTATGTGCAATATCCTGAATATTTGTATCTATTGTAGTGTGA
>Ga0310121_10000994_pt1 | contig 29879 bp, 23 predicted proteins | sample CB27_Tmax_986_MG_FD_203504 | JGI IMG/M metagenome (GOLD analysis project Ga0310121, IMG submission 203504) | Marine microbial communities from Western Arctic Ocean, Canada - CB27_Tmax_986 | ecosystem: Environmental > Aquatic > Marine > Oceanic | place: Canada: Western Arctic Ocean | collected... | reverse complement strand
GCTACCACCTGGTCGCGCTCACGAGCACGGTGCTCCCGGGCGCCACGCGCTACGGGCTGATCCCGGCGCTCGAGCGCTCCTCCGGGCGCCGCGCCGGGGTCGAGTTCGGCGTCTGCTACAGCCCGCAGTTCATCGCGCTGGGGAGCGTCATCCGCGACTTCCTGGAGCCGGATCTCACGCTGATCGGCGAATTGGACGAGCGCTCCGGATCGATGCTGGAGGCGGCGTACCGCTCGATCCAGCGCAAGGACGCGCCGATCCGGCGCATGAGCCTTGAGAACGCGGAGCTGGCCAAGGTCGCGCTCAACACGTACGTGACCACCAAGATCACCTTCGCCAACATGCTGGCCGATCTGTGCGAGCGGATCCCGGGCGGCGACGTGGACGTCGTGAGTGGCGCCCTCGGCCTCGACCGCCGCATTGGCGCGCGCTACCTGACCGGGGCGGTCAGCTACGGCGGCCCCTGCTTCCCGCGCGACAACCTGGCGCTCGCCTTCCTGGCGCGCGCGCTCGGCACCGGCGCCGGGCTCGCGGAGGAGACGCACGCGATGAACGACCGGTTCGTCGAGCGGGCAGTGAACGAGCTCCAGGCGATCGCGAGGGGCGGCGGCCGCATCGCGGTGCTGGGACTCGCGTACAAGCCGCACACCCCCGTGACGGACGAGTCCGCGGGGCTCAAGATCGCGCGCGGGCTCCGCGCGCGGGGCGTGCGCGTCGTGGCCTACGATCCGCTGGTGACGTCCTCCCCGGATCTCGCGCTCGCGTCGTCCCTCCCTGAGGCGGTCGCCGGGGCCGACGCAGTGGTCATCACCACCCCCGACCCCGCCTTCGTCGGCCTGGAGCTGCCGGACCGCAAGGGTGCAGCCTCCACGCTGGTGCTGGACTGCTGGCGGCTGGTGCCCAGTCTGTCCGGTCGTCCGGGGGTGGACTACCGCGCGGTGGGACGGAGCGCGGACGACGAGGAGAACGAGGCGCGGCTGCGGGCGCTGTGGGACGGAGGCCGCACCCTTCCCGAGCCTCGGCCCGCGCGGGAAGCGGCCTCCGCCTAGCCTGCGCTCCGCTCGTACAGGATCAGCAGGTCACCCTCCACGGCGGGGGGCCTCCGCGTCTCTACCGGCGAGGAAGGCTCCGCGAAGCCTGTATGGACGGGACGTGGGGAGAGCCCCGACCAGAGGGGATTGAGGAACCCCGTCGCCCCGCGCAGCCGGGCCGGGAGCCGGCTCCAGCCGTCGTGCAGGGCCGGTCTGGGGAGGGCCACGGTAAAGACCGCAGCGACGCGCAGGAGGGGGTGGCTCATCAGGCGGCGCTCAGCGGCCGGGCGGTCGTAGACGCGCTGGAAGAAGGCCGGTCCGCTCCCGGCGGATGCCCCGTACACCGGCCCTGCCGTGTACTGCTCCTCGTAGCGCGGCCCCCACGGAACCGTCACGAGGAGACGGCCCGCCGCCGTCAGCAGGCGCGCGGCCTCGTCCAGGAAGCGACGATCGCCGTCCCCCTCGATGTGCTCAATCACCGAGATCGCGAAGATGGACGGGAACGCGCCGTCCCGGAAGCAGGTCGCCGTGCCGTCCGTGGCGACGAACCGGACCTTCCCGGGCGGAGCCCTCCGCTGCGCCCGCATGCTCCAGGCGGGCAGGTACTCCGCCACCGGAGGCGGCCACACGTCGGTGGCCACGATCTCGACGGGATAGCGCGACGCGAGCCAAAGGTCGAACAGCTTGGGGCTGCCCACGTCCAGCATCCGTCCCGAGCGCGGAAGGTGCCGGAGGACCGCATCGTACTCGCCGAAGCGCTGTGGGGAGAGGATCGGCTGGAGCAGCTTTCCGAGGGTCTTCTGCACGCCGAGCCGCCGGAGCCCTCCCGCTCGTAGATTGCACCATCCGATCTCCAGCCCGAACCGGTACAGCTCCCCCTCGCGGTGCTGGAAGAAGCTCACGACAGGCTGGTCCAGGTCGCCCGGAGTCCCCGGTCCAGGTCGAAGCGGGGCTCCCATCCCAACGCCCGTCGCGCCACCGCAACGTCGCCCCGCAGGATCGGCCGATCGGTCTTCCGCACCCGGGCGGGATCGACCACCGCCCGGAGAGGGCGCCCCACCACGGAGCCCAGGGCCGCTACCAACTCGGCCACTGAGTGGTCGCACCCCGTGCCCACGTTCACGGTGGCGGGGGGCTCCACGTCGATCTCCGCCAGCCGCACGAGCGCGCTCACCACGTCGTCCACGTAGACGTAGTCGCGGCGCGGGACCAGGTTGCCGAGCCGGATGTCATCTCCCGCGCGGGCCTGCTCCAGGATCTCCGGGATCACGTGCGGATTGGTCTCCCCGGGGCCGTAGACGTTGAAGAGCCGCGCGGAGACCGCGCTGAGCCCGGTCTCCCGCGACGCGCGGCGGATCAGCTCTTCCGCGAACAGCTTGCTCTGCCCGTAGATGTCGTCCGGCCCCGGGGGGTCTGACTCCCGGCATAGCGCGCTGTCCGGCCGATACACGGCCGCCGTCGAGCTGAAGACGAGCCGGCGCGCGCCGCCCGCCGCCTTGATCGCCGCGAGCACGGATTCCGTGCCGAGCGTGTTGATCGCGAGCGTCGCGACCGGGTCCGCGTTGCACGCGGGGATGAAGTGGAGGCCGGCCAGGTGGAAGACCAGCTCGGGGCGCAGCTCGCGGAAGAGCTCCGCGAGCTCGCGCTGGCGCCGCACGTCGAGCTCCACCAGCTCGACCCGGCCGCCGAGTTCCTCGAGCAGCTCACGGCGGCCGGTCGAGAGGTCGTCCACGACCGTGACCTCCGCGCCCCGCTCGAGCAGCGCGGCGCAGAGGTGGTGGCCGATGAAGCCCGCGCCGCCCGTGACGAGGGCCCGTGTCACGCGGGTCCCGCTGCGACCGGAGCGGCGTGCACGTCCGGCAGGATCTCAGGCGCGACCTCCCGGAGCAAGTCCATCATCCGCTCCACGAAGCGCTCCTCCGTGTAGGTCGCGCGATAGTGCTCCCCAGCCGCCGCGCCCATCCGCCCGCGCGCGGCCGGGTCTTGGAGCAGATTGGCCAGGCCATCCGCGATCCCGCCGACGTCGCCCACCGGCAGCACGAAGCCGTCCTCTCCGGACCGCACCGTGTCCCCGATGCACCCGACGTCGGTCGTGACAATGGGTAGCCTGGCGGCCATCGCCTCGAGCAGCACCAGGGGCTGCCCCTCGTGGCGCAGCTCGGTCGGGAAGAGGAAGACGTCGGCCGCGCGGAGCAGCTCGAACTTCCGCTCCTCGGACACTGGTCCCCAGACGCGTGCGGTCTGCTCGAGGCCGTGCTCCGCGACCCAGCGGGCGGCCCGCTCCGCATCCCCGGGCGCTCTCCAGCTCCCGGCGAAGTCGAAGGCAGCTGGGATCCCCGCCTCCTGGATGTGCGCTGCGACGCGGAGCGCGGTCCGGAACCCCTTCTCCTCCGAGAGCTGACTGAGGAAGAGGACGCGAGGGACGGCACGGGCGCCGCCCTCCGGAGGTGCATGATCGCGCGCCCCGATCGGCTCCAGGTCCAGTCCGTTCTGGACCACGTGGACCCGTGCGTGGGGGGCGACGCGGCGGGTGGCTCCCGCGATGCCGTCGCACAACACCACCACGCGCGCGCAGGACTCGAGCGCGTGCCGTGCGAGGGCGCGCAGCAGGGGACCGCCCGCCTGCGCGAACGCCTCCACCTGGTTGTCGTGGCAGTGCAGGATCACGGGCTTGCCGAAGAGGCGGGCCAGCCCCACCAGCCCGGCGTCCCGTAGGAACGCCGGGACGTTCGTGAAATTACCAAGCAGGTAGACCGCGCCGACGTCGCGGCCGGCCAGGAGGATCCGGAGCGTGGCCGCGTAGTGCCGAGCGGCCAGCGCGAGGTTGTCCCACGCCATGCGCCCCATGTTCGCGGTGCCCACCGGATCCATGGTGTCCACGTGACGGAACCGAAAGGCACCGCGGCGGCCCGCCCGCAGGAGCCGCCCGGTCACCACCGCCGCGCCGTAGTACGGCGGCGGCTCCGGGGCCACGATCAGGAGCGCCTTGGCTCTCACCGGTGCAGGTCGATCAGCGGGGCGAGTCGCTCAGAAGCGCGGGAGCCAGCGTACGCCGATCTCGCCCCCCAGGTTCATCTCGACGAGATCTTCGCTCTTGCCCTGACGCAGGTTGAGAAAGTCGCGGTTGTAGCGGCGGCTCACTGTGGTAGCCACCTCCACCTGGACGGGGCCGAGGGGTTGTACGCGCTGCGCCCCGAGCGTCAGCTCCACGTCATGCGCGGCCTGCCCGAAGTGCCGCGCAAACTTATTGTAGTATGCGTCCTCGTCATAGCGGACGCGCTCGATCCAGGCGCCCGCCATCGCGCCGTCGGTGAAGACGTCCACCCCGATGCGCTGCGCGTCCGAGGCGGGGCCGATTCCGGCGCCGAGTATCTGTCCCCGGTGCGTGTGGCCGTGGGTTTGCCTGCTATGTGTGTACGTCGTGAAGGGGCCCCGCACGTTGCGGACTGTGGGCGCGGAGGCGCCGAGGTGGACCATCTCCCCGTAGACGCGGATGAGTCGGTGCGGGGACAGGAACACCTTCTGCGTGCCCGCGGCGTACGCCCGGGTCCAGTCCGGCTCTCGCAAAACTTCCATCCAGTCAAAGGGCGTATCCTCCCGCGACCACTCGACGTACATCTCGAACCCGCTCTCCGGATGGACCCAGCGCAGGTAGAGCGCGCCGATCGCGTTCCCTGCCCGGTTCCCGCCGCGGTTGTAAAGGGGTATCTCGCCCAAGCGCCCGAGGTAGAATCCCAGGCTGTGACCGGTCGCCGGCTCGACGTCGTGGTAGACGCGGCTGACCCCCAGATACAGCCCCGGCAGGAAGCGCGGTTCGAGGACCAGCGAGGTCCCGGTGAACAGGTGCGTATCGTTGTCGGGCTTGCCGTCGAAGTAGTCCGACTCGCTCACCGATCCCCAGAAGACCTGAAACTCCGCGTTCACAACGCGCAGGTCGAGGGGCCGCGAGGTGCTCACCCGTAGGTGCGGGAATCCCGGCGCGCTGCTGCTGAGCAGGAGCGGGTAGATCTGGGCCGGGCCCAGCCAGAGATTCTCGGTCGAGAAGGCTGCGGTCAGAGGTCCGACGTCGGCGCGCACGAAGGATGCGCCCATGTCGAAGGTGGAGAAGGGATCCACCCCCAAGCGCTTCGGCAGGTCGATCCCAGGGTAGTCCGGGTGCGCGAACGGGGAAAATCCCCGCCGGCTTGCAGTCGCAAACGGATAGTCCGCGTTCTCCTGGAATGCGACCGAGGGCCGGAGCGCGGCGGAGAGGAGAACGAGGTGCTCCTCCTCACCAAGGAGGAAGCGCCAGCGCGCCTCGATGCCGGCACCGAGCACCGCGCTCACCCCCTTGCCGGCCCAGAGCGCGCCGTCGTTGACGCTCCGTGGATACGCGGAGTTCGCGATCAGCCGGGCGCGGATGGGAGCGAGCGAGATCACCGGCGGCTCCGCGTCGGACGCCCAGGACGACAGGAAGGGGACCGAATCGAGGCACACCTGCGTGTCGTGAACGGGAGTCCTGAAGATTCCGGACGACCGATCGGCCGTCGCGCGGCGGCTTGACAGCGCACGGGCCAGAACCGCCGCGGGCTGGGTTAGGTCGTCTGTCGCGAGGCGCGCGGGGTGGCCGCACGCCTGTGCCTGGGCTCCCCTGGCGGGGACGAGGGCGGCGACCAGGGCCGCCGCCAACACGCCGATGCGCCTCATCGGTCGCTGACCCGCTGCGGCAGGACACTGAACGTGCTCTCCGCCGCCCCGAGCTGCCCGACCCAGCCGGTCCCCCAGCAGTACACGATCCCGGAATTGATTCCGCAGGCGTGCGTGAGCCCGCCGGCCGCCAGAGGGGTGAACAGCATCGCGTTTCTCGGCTGCAGAAGGACGTCTTGGGGTACCGGAGAGTCCCTCGTGTCCCCGTTGCCGAGCTGCCCCCACTCCCCCGCCCCCCAGCAGAACGACATAAACTTGGCTACGGCGCAGCTCTGGTGCGTCCCCGCCGAGATCGCCGTGACCTTGGTCAACTGGCGCACCTGGGCGGGGGAGGATGGTCCGGGGAGCCCCGGGCGGAACGGGACGCCGTCTCCGATTTCCCCGTGGACGGCGCTCCCCCAGCAGAACGCGAGGCCGCCCGCGATCCCGCAGGTATGGGTCCGACCCGCGTCGAGGGCCGTGAAGCGCAGCGAGGACTTCACGGGAGTGGGCGTCGGGACCAGCAAAACGTCCGATCCGATGCCGAGTTGGCCGAGGTCGTTGAGCCCCCAGCAGATGGCGCTCTGCGCTACGGTCAGCACACAGGTGTGGCTCCCGCCGGCGGCGACCGAGCGTGCCCGCAGGTCGCCGGCCACCTCCTCGGGCAGGATCGTCGTCACCGTCTTCCCGTTTCCATTCTGGCCGAAGCGGTTGTACCCCCAGCATTGGACGCGCCCTTCGGCGGAGAGCCCGCACGTGTGGTGTGCCCCCGCGCTGATCTGCACGAAGCGCGCGGCGGACTCGATCGGCTGTGGCACCCGGTTGTCGGCCCAGTAGGTTCGCCCGAGCTGATAGTACGCGTTCCACCCCCAGCAGAAGGCCCGTCCATCGGTGGCCAGAGCGCAGGTGTGCGCATCCCCGGCGGTCACGTCCGTGAAGCGAACCTCCGTGTTCACCGGATGTGGTACTAAGGCATCCGCCGTTCCGCCCGTCCCGAGCTGTCCGTCGCGGTTCCGGCCCCAGCAGTACGCCGAGCCCTCGTCGGTGACCGCGCAGGTGTGCTCCGCTCCCGCCGCGAGCGCGACGTACGTGCGCACCTGGCTGGGGCCCAGCGGATCCGAGCAGGAGGCCATCGCCAGGATGGCGAAGAGCGCGCCGAGCGTCCTCACTGGAACCCCTGAAAGCGTCGGATCTTCCCGAGCCACAGGTCCGGAGCCGTGCCCGCGTACAACAGAGCCGCAGCCTGCCGGGCCATGATCATCGGATGGGACACCAGGCGCAGGCTGGCGACGAGCCCCCTCAGGACCTCGGCCCGGCGGGGCCTGCCCCGCAGCGCGGCCAAGATCGCTCGGTGCTTGTAATTCGTCACGGGCTCGGCACGGCCGAGCGACTCCGCGATCAGGGTTCCCACTTCGATCTGTCGTTCGATCATGCGCTCGAGGTCGGCCTCACACGCGTACTGCTGCCGCTCGTGGCGTCGATAGAAGCCGAGGGTCTCGGCCAGCTGCCAGCCGCGGAAGCGGCTCCCGAGCCCGGCCACGATGAGCGCGTCCGCGTCGAACCGAAGATGGGTCCGGACGGGCAGCGGGAACACGCTCCGCGCCGCGGCGCGGCGAAACGTGATGGCCGAGGTGCTGGCGACCACGACCCGCTCCGCCACTGCGGCGGGGGAGGGCGGGAGCGGACCCGAGCTGCGGATGTGGGGCAGCTTCGGACCCAGCGGTCTGCGCCACCGGTCCACGACCTCGAGCTCGTGGCGGACCCACTGGACGTCGGGGTGCCGGGTCAGGATCTGCACCACCCGCTCCACCTTCCGCGCGTCCCAGCCGTCGTCCGCGTCGAGGAGACAGATGATCTCGCCCCGCGCAGACGCGACCCCGACATCGAGTGCGGCCGCCTGTCCCGCGTTCTCTTGGTAGATGGCGTGCAGGGGATAGCGTGCGAGCACCTCGCGCGAATCGTCGGTCGACCCGTCGTCCACCACGACGATCTCGATCGGCTGGTAGGTCTGAGCCAGGACGGTCTCCAGCGTCTCCGGCAGGAACTCACCGTAGTTGTAATTGGCGATCACGATGCTCGCCAGGGGCCGCGGCTCAGTCATGGGCCACCCTGCGCAGATCCGACAGCAGCGTCACAGCGTCCCGCCAGGGTCTGAGCGCGATCGCCGTGACCACAAGCCCGGCGGCACTCCATCCTCCGATCCAGGGCCAGGTCAGCGCCACGGCCACGCCCGAGGCGATCGCGAGTGTCTGCGCGTAGGCGGGCGAGCCGATCGAGCGGGCGGTGAGCCGGTGCAGGAGTGCGTAGGATGCGAGCGTCACCAGCTCGGCGACGCCGTACCCGATCAGCCCCATCCGCGGCACGAGCAGGAGCGCCGCCGCCGCCAGGAGCCCCGTGTGCGCGACGTGGAAGAGCGCCATCGCGCCGTTCCGCTTGATCACGTAGAGCGCCGAGGAGTGGAGGTTGAAGAGCGCGTTCGCGAGCCCGGCGACGGCGAGGAAGGGATACACGAGCGCGATCTCGTTCCAGGCACGTCCCAGGATCAGCGGCACGATTGCGGGCGCGAGCCACGCGAAGGCGATCAGGAAGGGGGCGACCGCGAGCGTCTGGAGGCGCATGCCTTCGCTCACGGCCCGCCGCAGGCGGTCGCGGTCACCCTGCACGCGCGCGAGGGCGGCCATCGAGAGGCGCCACGTGGCGACCGAGACGAACGCGAGATGGGTCACCACCTGGATCGTGACGGCGACGATCCCGACCGCCGCCGGACCTAGATAGCGACCCACTACCAGCGGGTTCACCAGCTTCCGCAGCTGGTAGAGCGCGATCGACCCGGTGAACCCTGCGCCGTACGCCAGGACCTCACCCACGACCGCGCGGTCCCAGTGCAGCCGCGGGCGGTACGCCGCGGCGACGTGCATCGCGACCCAGAGCAGGACCTGCTGGGACACGTAGCCGGCGACCGGAGCCCATACGCCCCCACCGGCGAACGCCAGCGGCAGCGCCACACCGAAGTAGAGCAGCTGTCCCGCCAGCTCGATGAGCGCGACTCGGCGGTAGTCGAGCCTCCGCTCCAGGCGCGCCATCGGGACCTGCGCCAGATTCGAGAGGGGAAGCGTGGCGTAGACCACGAGGGCGACCGCGGAGAGCTCCTCCATGCGGGTCCATCGCTCGACGAGTGGCAGGGTAGCCGCACCCAGGAGCACCCCGGCCACTCCGGACCCGAGGAGGAGTGTGGAGGAGACCTGCTGGACCTCCTCGCGCTCGGCCTGCTCGGCGCGGACCAGGAACACCCCTACCCCCATCTGCGCGACGAGCTGGAGCGCGGCGAGCAGGCCGGCGGCGGCCGCGTAGACGCCGTACTCGCCGGGGCCGATGGTGCGCATGAGCAGCACGACGCCGACCACGTTGACGGTGGTCCCTGCCGCCTGACGGAGCGTCAGGTACGCGCCTCCCCGCATCACCTGCGTGCGGAGCGAGGGCGGCGCGGCCGGCCGGCCGGTGCTCGCGGAGGGAAGAGCGCTCACGCCGTCGCTTCCCGCAGAAGCGCCCCGATGGTCGCGCCGACCCGCTGGGGAGTGATGCGCGACGCCGTCGCGCGCGCGTGGGCGCGCATCGCCGCGAGCGCCGCTTCGGGCGCCGCCCGGGCGCGCGTGATGGCCTCGGCAACGCTCCCAGGTCCGTCGGGGGTGAAGCGCCAGCCGTTCCGCCCCTCCTCGACCAGCTCGTCGACCGCCTGGCTGTAGACGCTGCCGATCACCGGAAGCCCCGCGGCCATCGCCTCGTTGACGACCAGCCCCCATTCGTCGCCGCGCGTCGGGTACAGCAGGATTCCGGAGCTGGCGTAGTACGCCGGGAGCTGCTGGTACTCGACGCTGCCGACCCACTCGATCGTGACGTTGGAGGGAAGCCCAGCCGTCCGCAGCTCCTCTCCGAGCGGACCGTCTCCAACCACGGTGATCGACAGCGACTCGGCCGGGTTTCGGGCGCCCCAGAGGGCGGCCCCCTCTACCATTAGGTCGGCGCCCTTTCGTTCCGTGAGAGCGCCGGAGAACAGCAGGCGTCGGCCCTGCGCCGGCTCCCGCCCCAGCGGAATGGAGGTGAACGGTTCCAGCTCGATCGCATAGGGGACGCGGGCGACGAGGTCTTCCGCGCCCCCGATGGAGCGGATGTAGCGGGCGCCGCTCTCGCCGTTGACGATCACGCGCTCCGCTGCGCGGACCAGCGCACGCCGGGCGCAGTACCGAACCCAGCCGCGTCCTCGCTCCAGGTGATCGGCGAGGGTGGCCCAGATCACCACCGGTACGCGCACGAGCTTCGCGTACGCGATCGCCTGGGCGGTTCTCGTCCCGAACTCGGCCGTCAGTATGGCGTCGGGGCGCCAGCGCGCGAGTTGTGGAATGGTGTCGTAGGGGAGGTGTAGCTCGTACTTCTGACTGAACCGCTCGTGTCGGAAGTTGCGCTGGAGCGTCCAGGTCCGCTGCACGATCACCTCGAGATCTCCCCAGTCCGGAGACCAGGGCCTGTCCCGCTCCATCACGGTCGAGATCAGGATCCGCAGCTCGCCGACCTCCTCGCGGAGGGCGCGGAAGACGGGGACCCGGTAAGGCGGGACGAAGTTGGTCAAGAGCGCGACGCGCATCATTCCACCCCGGGGATCGTCACCCGCACCGGCACGGCCGAGAAGGAAGTCCCGGGCTGCCCGATCTGGCCGTGGCTGTTCGAGCCCCAGCACCAGACCTCTCCGTCGGCCACGCCGCAGCTGTGGTCGAAGCCGACCGACATGGCGGTGAAGGCGAGCGGACCGGCCACTGCGACGGGGGCTCTGCTCACCCCGGTGCTGCCGTTGCCGAGCAGCGTCCCCCAGCAGTACGCCTGCTTGCCGGTGATCCCGCAGCTGTGCGTGTTTCCCGTGCCCACGGCGCCGAATCCGGCGGCGCCCGGGACGGGGCCCGGCACCCTCGTGTGGAACCCCACGTCCTGGCCGATCTCCCCGTTGGAGCGGCCCCAGCAGTGCACCTGCGCATCCGTTGCCAGCGCACAGGTGTGCCGCACCCCGGCTGCGATCGCCGTGAAGCGTCCGTCTCCCGAGACCTCCGTGGGGACCCGCGCGATCGCCCCGAACGGCGCTCCGGTCCCGAGCTCGCCGTGCGAGTTCCACCCCCAGCAGAAGAGCCTCTCGTCGCTTGCGAGGCCGCACGTGTGGAACTCACCCGCGGAGACTTGCCGGAACCCGGTCCCCTCGATCTGTACGAGCAGGGGGTCAGGACCGCCGAGCTGCCCCACCTCGTTCTTACCCCAGCAGGTGAGGTCCCCGTCCGCCGTGACCCCACAGGTATGGATATAGCCGGAAGTGACCGTGACCAGGGACTCGGAGATGGCGGCGGGCGTCGGCTCGGTGTAGAAGGGGCGGCCCCCGAGCGCGGCCGTGACCTGCCCGGCCGTGTCGTCTCCCCAGCAGAAGGTGCGGTCGAGCGTGGAGATGGCGCAGGTATGGGACCATCCGGCGCTGAGCATGGAGAAGCGGTCCGAGCCCGTCACCCGGACCGGAACGGGCGTGTCGCGCGCGGTGCCGTCCCCGAGCTGTCCGCGCGCATTGGCCCCCCAGCAGAACGCCTCGTTCCGGGTGGACAGGGCGCAGGTGTGGCGATACCCGGCCGTCACCGCGCGCATGCGAACGCGGGCCGTCGCGCGGATCGTGACGTTCGCGTGCCCCGCGGTGGCGAGCAGGAGCTGTGGGCCGGGCTCGGTCCCGAGCGTCCAGCGTGTGGTAGCGACGCCCCCGGAATCGCTGAGCGTCACCGGCTCTTCCACCGTACCGCCCCCCTCGATGACGCGCCAGCGGACCTCGGCGGCGATCAGCAGCCGGCCCCCGGGACCCTTGACCTCGACCGCGACCGGCACGCGCAGCGCGCCTCCGGTCGGGCCTACCTGATTCGCACCGCGCGCGATCTCCAGCCAGACCGGGACCGGCTCCGTCGCCGAGTCGCACGCGCACGCGAGCGCGGCGGCGAGCACGGCGGCGCGCCGCCCCACCCTCCTCATGTGAGCGGCACGGGCGGATCGGCCACGAGCAGCGGACTTCCCGTCGTTCGGGGCTCGCGCACGGGGGCAGGTGCCTCCCGGCTCGTGACCACGCTCGCGCCGACCAGGAAGGCCACGTATTGGGTGAACGGCCCGTAGTAGTCGAACGGATTGTCGGTCAGCGCGATCACCGCCCAGGCGGCCACCAACGCCAGGGCGGGCACGGCGAACTCCTCGGCTGCCCGTCCCGACGACGCGCTCCGAATCGCGTCCACGACGGCGCGGATCCAGCCCAGGATCGCGACGAAGTAGAGCACGCAGCCGAGGATCCCGATGTCTACCGTCAGCCTGAGGTACTCGTTGTGCGCGACCCCTCCACCAAGGAGGGACTCGAGCGTGTCACTGGAGGTGCCCAGCCCGGAGCCGAGCAGAGGGGCGCGCTCGAACACGGTCCACAGGATGGCCCAGATCACCTCCCGGCCCTCCCAGCGGACCACCTCGTACAGCCCGCGTGGGTCGGCCAGGAATCCGGTGAGCTCGCCGACCGTGGGGACGAAGCCGAAGGTGCGCCTGAGCACGTCGGTGAGGACCAGGGCGGCGAGCGCGCTGCCCAGCGCCCCCACGACGATCATCGCGCGCACGTTCCGGCTCACCAGCAGCACGTAGCACGTGATCACGGCCAGGGCGATCATGGTCGCCAGGAACGTGATCCGAGTGAGCGTGAGCGCCATCCAGATCAGGGCCAACCCTCCCAGCAGCACGTAGTGCAAGCCTCCCGTCGTGCGCAGCCGCGCGAGGCAGAGGAACAGGACGACCAGCAGGTAGAACGAGAACGGGTTCGAGTGGATTCCGGGGCCCGCGACGCGCAGGAACTCGCCACCGTAGAGCGTATATCCGCCGCCCACCACCACGAGTGGGTTCAGGAGCAGGACCAGCGCGGCGCCCCCGAGCGCCCAGTCCTGGAGCCGACGCACGTCCCCGGTGGTCCGCTCGGGAGCGGAGACGATCAGGAACACGAGCAAGGGATAGGCGAGCTTGAGCAGCAGCCGTAGCCCCTCGATCGGATCCTGCGACGCGAGCAGCGAGAAGGCGCCCCAGGCCAGAGCCACGACGTACCACCGCGCGGCCGGACCGACGAGGGTGCGGAGCAGGTCCTGGCGCGTGGCCACCACGATCCCGAGCCCGGCGGTGATGCCGATCAGGCGGATCCCACCCATGTCGAGCCCACCCAGCTCCGGGAGCAGCGCCCGCTCCCCTCCGGTGAGGAACTCCGGGTCGATCGCGCCGAGGCAGAGCATGGCCCCCACCACGCCGAGCGGCCAGGCGATGGTGGCGGCGAGCAGGGCGATTCCCACCAGCACCCCCGTGGCGAGCAGGGGGGTGGTCGCCACGCCGTACGCTGCGACGGGCAGAGCGAGGAGCACTGAAACGACGGCGCCCGGAGGTCCGTAACTGCGTTTCACGCCGCACGGTAGCCGGGCTTGCGAAGACGCGGCAAGCGCGTCCGGGGGTAGTTCCGGGGGTAGTGTGGTACAGAACTGTACCACTACCTGTCCGGGGGCCTGCTTGATCGCCCTGGAGAGGCCGCCTAAGTTGCGCCGGACCGTGGCCAAACATCTGATCCCGCGCGGGACTCTGCTCGTCCTCGCCGCTTTGTCGATCCTCGCGGCACGTCCCGTCTGGGCCCAGGTGGATCCGGGCTCCACCAACGGTGGTGGCGCGGATCGCATCTATCCGGGCGACGTCGTCCGGCTGAGCGTGCTCCGCGACAGCTCGCTCTCGGGCGACTTCCCCGTGAATCAGTACGGCACTGTCGTCCTCCCGTTGATCGGCGAGGTCGAGGTGACCAGCCTCACGCATCGCGCGCTCCGCGACCAGGTCGTGTCCGGGCTGCGCGAGGTGCGGGTCGGGCCGGACATCGAGGTGGTCGTCCTGCGGCGGGTGCGCGTGGTCGGCGAGGTGAACGAGCCCGGGGTGTACAACCTCGACCCGACGATGACGGTGGCCGACGCCGTCGCCATGGCGCGGGGAGGCACAGCCCTCGCGCAGGAAGGGCGCGTGCTGCTCCACCGGGACGGTCAGGTGCGGGTCGTGGATCTCACCGAGGATATGGCCGTGGCGCTTTCTCCAGTACGATCTGGGGACGAGATCCGCGTGCCCCGGCGCGGCTGGATCGCTCGGAACGTGGGAACGGTGATCGGTGCCGTTACCGCGACGCTCGGGATCGTGGTCACGCTCGTGGTGAGCAAATGAGCGTGTCGGCCAACGGGTCCCGGCCGGCCCCGGTCGCCCGTCGGCTGGACCTCCGGCAGACGATCCGCGCGCATCTCGGGTGGATCGTGGGCGCCCCGCTCGCGCTCCTCGTCCTCACGGTGCTGTTCGTGCTGGTAGTGCGCCCCGTCTACGAGGCGTCTGCCACGCTCCGGATCGACGAGGACAAGTCCCCCGTGGCGATGCTGCAGATGCTCTCGGCCCTCTCCAGCGGGAGCGAGCTCGCCACCGAGATGGCCGTGCTCGGCAGCCGCTCCGTGGCCGAGGACGTGGTGCGCTCGCTCTCGCTCCAGGTGGGTCTCGAGGCCCCTGCCCGCACGCGCCGCTCGGAGGTGCTCCTCGACCTGGAGGTGGACACGGCCGCGCCCGCCGCCGTCTACACGCTGGAACCGAGCGGCGGAGGATACCGGCTGCGAGCCACGATCACGCGCGCTGTGGACCAGCCCCGTCCCTTCCAGCGGCCACGCACGGAGACGCGCGACTTCGGCGTCGTCCGGGCGGGGGGAGTCGCCGTCGGCGAGGGCGTGCGCTTCCGCGTCGCCTTGGCGCTCGATGCCCCGACGCTCGCCTTCGCGGTCACCCCGTTCCAGGAGGCGGTCGAGGACCTCCAGGAGAGGGTGGCCGTAACGCGGCCGGACCGGGAGGCGGGCGTGGTCGTGGTGGGATACCGTGGGAACGACCCCGAGCTGGTGCAGCGCGTGCCCAATGCGCTGGTCGCCGCCTTCCTCGCCCGCAGGCAGCAGGCGCAGTCGGCCGAGGCGCACGGCACGGTGGCCTTCCTGGACGAGCAGATCGGCGGGCTCGACCGCCAGCTCGCGGACGCGGAGGAGACGCTCCGCTCCTTCCGGGAGCAGAACCAGATCGTGAGCATCGAGGCGGAAGCGGACGCCCAGGTGGAGCGGCTCGCCGGTCTCCAGGCTCGCCGCGATCTACTGGTGGCCGAGCGCGTGGCTTTGGGACGGCTGCTCGAAGAGGTGCGCTCGGAGGTGCCCCCCGCGGAGGGTCCCTCCCCGTACCGCAAGCTGATGTCCTTCCCGACGCTGATCACGAACACCGCGGTGGCCGAGATGCTCGCCCAGGTAGTGACGCTGGAGAACCAGCGCGCGGAGTTCCTGATGACGCGGACAACCTCCGACCGCGACGTGCTCATCCTGGACGAGCGGATCGCCGCGCTCGAGATGCAGCTCCGCATGATGGCGGAGACGTACTGGCGGGGGCTGGGCGAGCAGGTGCGCAGCCTCGGCCAGGGGCTCGAGGGGTTCGAGACCGAGCTGGCGCGCATCCCGGCGCAGCAGATGACGTACGTCCGGATGGGCCGGGAGGCGGGGCTCCTGGCCGAGCTGTACACGCTGCTGCAGACGAAGCAGAAGGAGGCACAGATCGCCGCGGCCGTCCAGGATCAGGCGGTGCGGGTCGTGGACCCCGCGCTCTACCCGACCAAGCCGATCCGGCCGCGCCCCTGGCTCAGCGTGCTGTGCGCGCTGGCGCTCGGTCTGGCGCTCGGGGTGGGTGGCGCCGTGGCCGCCGAGCACATGGACCGCACGGTCCGGGATCGCTCCGATCTCCAAGCGGCGACGGGCGGCGCGGCCGTGCTCGGGCTCATCCCGACGATCTCCGCGGACGAGAAGGTGCGGCGCCTGCCGATCCCCTGGGTGCGCCGCGCCCCGCGTGAGGCGGCTCGCCCGCGCCTCGTGCACAGCGCGGTGGCGGGAGATCCCGCGGCGGAGTCGTACCGCCTGCTGCGCACGAACATCAACTTCGCGCGCCCGAGCGCGCCGCCCCGGACGCTCGTCTTTACGAGCCCGATGCCGGGGGACGGAAAGTCCACGACGGCCGCCAACATGGCGCTGGTCCTCGCCCGGCAGCAGGGGGGGCGAATCCTCCTCGTGGACGCGGACATGCGACGGGGTGCTCTGAACACGGTCTTCGGCGAGCCGGGCGAGCCGGGGCTCTCGAACGTGCTGGCCGGGCAGGTGCAGCTGGCGGACGCCGTCTGTTCGATCAGCCTTTCGGAAGGGTGCCGGCTGGACTTCCTCGCCGCCGGAACTCGCCCACCGAACCCCGCCGAGCTCCTCTCCTCCGAGGCCATGACCGAGCTGCTGCGCGACACCGGCGGGCGCTACGATACCGTCGTCATGGACGCGCCGCCGCTCAATCTGGTCACGGACGCGGCGCTACTCGGCGCCCGCGCGGACGGGGTCGTGCTGGTCGTGCGGGCGGGCATCACCGAGGAGGAGCCGCTCGCCCACGCGATCGAGCAGATCGAGCGGGTGCACGCGTCGCTGCTGGGCACGGTGCTGAACGGAGTGGACGAGCGGCGCCCGGGCTACTACGGGAATGCCGCGCACGGCTATTTCGATCCGGCCTGATCGGACGATCCCCGGCCGAGCTGCGTGAGGCCCGCCCACCTGGCTGTGGCGGCGCTCGGCTCGCTCGCGCTGGCCGGGTGCGCCGAGACGATTTTCCACCCTCCCGAGGAGATCCGCTGGGCCGCCGTCGCGGCCGGCGACGCCCACACCTGCGCGCTGGACGAGGAGGGGCTCGCGTGGTGCTGGGGGTCCAACAGCGACGGCCAGCTCGGGGTGGTCCGCCGCCACGAGCGGCAGCTCTCGCCCGTGGCGGTGAACGGCCGTCTCCGCTTCCGCTCCATTTCCGTGGGCGCGCGGCACAGCTGCGCTCTGGATATGGACGGCCGCGGGTGGTGCTGGGGGGCGAACGGCTCCGGGCAGCTCGGGGAGGGGACCACGACTCCGCGCGATGCCCCGCGCCCCGTGCTCCCGGGCCCTCTGCGATTCGCGACGATCTCGGCCGGGGGGGAGCACAACTGCGGGATCACCACGACCGGCGAGGTGCACTGCTGGGGGTCGAACCGCTCCGGACAGCTTGGCTCCCCCGGATCGACGGCGGTGCTTCCCAGGCTCGTTCCCGGAGTGGCGGGCGCGCGCGCTATCTCGGCCGGCGCCCGTCACGGCTGCGCCAGCGACGCGGCGCGCGCCCTCTGCTGGGGGGCCAACGACCGGCTGCAGGTCGGCCCTGGCCCGGCCGACCTCTCCCGGCCTCCGACGAGGGTGCCGGACGTCCTGCCGGCGGAGCTTTCCGCCGGACGAGCGCGGACCTGCGCGATCGCGTCGGGCGCCGTGGTGTGCTGGGGGGACGACGCGCCGCTCCGTCCGATCGACCTGGCGGCTGCCGATCCCGAGCGGATCGCGGCCGGAGGCGAACTGAGCTGCGCGGCCGCCGAGGGCGACGTCTGGTGCTGGGCGGAAGACCATCCCGAGCCCCGCCGCGTCAGTGGGCTCGGGGGGTCCGTGACCAGCCTGGACGTCGGGGAAGCGCATGCCTGCGCGATCGTCGAAGCACGGGTGCGCTGCTGGGGGAGGGGATCTGAGGGACAGCTCGGCCACGGCCGGCGCGGGGACAGCGAGCTTCCGGTCCCATAGGATTGGTGGCCATCACCCACGACCGAGCCTTGCCGCGGCCGCAACGCTCCCCGATGTTCGGCATTCCAGGACCCGGGCCAGGAGCGCATGACCACACCGAGGTCTGAACAGCTTGAGGAGCGGGCCTACCGCTTCCTCTCGCGGCATCGCCAGGTCGTGGCCTACGCGTTCTACGCGGCCGCGACCGCCGCCGCCTACGGAATGGCGTTCCTGGTGCGGTTCGAGCTCCGGATCCCACCGTCGCATCTTCAGACGCTCGTACTCACCGTCCCCCTAGTGATCGCCACCCGACTACTGAGCCACGCGGTCTTCCGGCTCGCGATCGGGCGGTGGCGGTACGTCGGTGTATCCGACGTCTTTCGGCTGCTGGGGTCCAGCCTGCTCGGCACGCTTGCCTTCGCAGTCCTGCTGCTCGGGCTCCGCCCCACTCCGGCCGTGCCGAAGTCGGTCATCCTGATCGAGATGGTGCTCACGACCTATCTGATCGGCGGGGTCTGGTTCGGTTACCGGCTGATCTTCCAGACCGTGCGGCAGCGGGCGCAGGCCTCCGACAGTTCGGTCAAGCGGGTCTTGATCCTGGGCGCCGGAGAGGCTGGCTCTCGGCTGGCCCACGAGATGGTCACCTTCCCGGCCGGATACATCCCTCTGGGCTTCCTCGACGACGACCCGCTCAAGTGGGGGACGCGCGTGCACGGAGTCGAGGTGATCGGGGCCACCTCGGACGTCGCCGCGATCGTTCGCCAGTTCCGGCCCGACGAGCTGATTGCGGCACTCCCCTCGGTGCCTCCAGCTGGGCTGCGGCGGCTGGTCGCGCTCTGCGATCCGACCGGAGTCCCCTTCAAGGTGCTCCCCGGCATCGCGGAGGTGCTCGAGGGCAACATACGCCTCACCCACCTCCGTGAGGTGCGGATCGAGGACCTGCTCGGGCGTGATCCCGTCGAGCTGTCGCTTCCCGAGCTGGCGGAGGACTTCCGCGATCGGACGGTGTTGATCACCGGTGCGGCTGGGTCGATCGGATCCGAGCTGACCGGACAGGTGGCCCGGCACGGTCCGCGGCGCCTGATCCTGCTCGACCAGGCCGAGAGCGCACTCTATTTTCTGGAGCTGGAGCTGCGCAAGCGGTACCCCGAGGTCGACGTCGAGCCCATCGTTGGTAACATCCTGGACCGCGCCCTTGTCGAGTCCGTCTTCTCGAGCCAGCCGATCCACCGCACCTTCCACGCGGCGGCGTACAAGCACGTGCCGCTGATGGAGACGAACGTTCGGCAGGCGGTTCGGAACAATGTGCTCGGCACCGAGATCGTCGCCGACATGGCCGGGCTGCACGGGTGCGACCGGTTCGTGCTCATCTCGACCGACAAGGCCGTGCGGCCCATCAACACGATGGGCGCGACCAAGAGCATGGCCGAGCTGATCGTCGTGGTGGCCCAGCACAGGCATCCGCGCACCAGCTACATGGCCGTCCGCTTCGGGAACGTGCTGGGCAGCCAGGGAAGCGTGCTGCCGCTCTTTCGCCGCCAGTTGGAGGAGGGGGATCAGCTCACGGTCACGCATCCGGAGGTCACGCGCTTCTTCATGACGATTCCAGAGGCGAGCCAGCTCGTCCTCCAGGCCTCGCTCCTTCCCGACGCTCGCGGGCGCATCGCGATGCTCGACATGGGGGAGCCGATCCGGATCCTAGACCTCGCACGCAACCTGATCCGCTTGTCCGGGGAGTATCGCGATCCGGACACACGTATTCGTTACGTCGGGCTGCGTCCCGGGGAAAAGCTCCACGAGGAGCTGGTCGCGCCGCGCGAGGAGATCACTCCGACCTCCGTCACGAAGGTCAACCTCGTGGCCCGCTCGCACGCGGAGGGGATAAAGGACCTCACGCCGTGGATCGACCGCTGGCGCCTCGGACTCGGCGATCCCGAGATGCGGGCCCAGCTCGAGGCGGCCTGGGAATGGTGCTGCAGGCCGGCTCCGGTCGCTCCGGCGGCGCCCATGCCGCTCCGCGATCCGCAGGACGAGGTGCCGGTCGCGCTCGGCAGCTGAGCAGACACGCGCCCTCTCTGCGCGGTCGTCCTGATTCCGCGACATGAGTCGCAAGACCCTGGTCACCGGTGCGGCCGGCTTCATAGGCTATCACACCGCGGAGCGCCTGCTCGCAGAGGCGAGAGGGTCATCGGGCTCGACAACCTCAACGAGTACTACGACGTCCGGCTGAAGCACGTGCGCCTCGCCCGTCTCCAGTCGTGCGACGGCTTCTCGTTTCGCCGCAGAGCTGGCGGATCGTGCCGCAATCGAGCGGGTGTTCGCGGAGGGGCGGCCCGACGTCGTGATCCATCTCGCGGCCCAGGCCGGCGTCCAATATTCGCTCACGAACCCGCACGTCTACGGAGACTCCAACCTGACCGGATTCCTCCACATCCTCGAGGGGTGCCGGCAGCACGGGGTCACTCACCTCGTGTACGCGTCGACCAGCAGCGTGTACGGCGCAAACACCGCGATGCCGTTTTCCGAGATGCAGGCGGCCGACCATCCAATCACTCTCTACGCCGCGACCAAGAGGGCGAACGAGGTGATGGCCCACGCCTACAGCCATCTCTACCGGATTCCCACGACCGGGCTGCGCTTCTTTACGGTGTACGGGCCGTGGGGACGTCCCGACATGGCGCTATTCCTGTTCACGAAAGCGATCCTGGAAGGGCGGCCGATCGACCTGTTCAACGAGGGACGGATGAAGCGGGACTTCACCTACGTGGACGACGTCGTGGAAGGCGTGGTTCGGATCTCGGATCGGATCCCCGAGCCGGATCCTACCTGGAACGGCGCGGTACCCAGTCCTGCCACGAGCAGTGCTCCGTGGAGGATCTACAACATCGGGAATGGCCGGCCTGCCAGCCTGCTGCGCTATATCGAGGTGCTGGAGGACTGCCTGGGAAGGAAGGCCGAGCGGCGGTTGCTCCCCATGCAGCCGGGGGATGTTCCCGGAACCTGGGCCGACGTCGCGTTGCTCGAAGAGCGCGTGAGCTATCGGCCCGTCACGCCCATCGAGGACGGAGTGCGGAGGTTCGTGGACTGGTATCTCGAGTACCATCAAGTGAGCACCACGTGAATGTCTCGGTGATCGGTACGGGCTATGTCGGGCTCGTCGGGGGAGCCTGTCTCGCCGAGACGGGGCACGACGTCGTTTGCGCCGACGTCGACGAGAGCAAGATCAAGCGGCTCCAGCGTGGTGAGATCCCGATCTTCGAGCCCGGTCTCGAGCTGCTCGTCACCCACAACCTTGCCGAGGGGAGACTTCGCTTCACCACTGATGTCGAGGAAGCGGTGCGCGCCTCCACCATCATCTTCATTGCCGTTGGCACTCCTCCGGACGAGGACGGTTCAGCGGACCTCCAGCACGTCCTCGCCGTCGCGCGAACCATCGGTCGAGCGATGGACGGCGAGCGGATCGTGATCACCAAGAGCACGGTGCCCGTAGGCACCGCAGCCAGCGTGCGCGCCGCGATCCAGGAGCACACGACCCATGCGGTCCACGTCTGCTCCAACCCGGAGTTCCTCAAGGAAGGCGCCGCCGTCGAGGACTTCATGAAGCCAGACCGGGTCGTTCTCGGCGTGGATGACGAGGGCGCCGCGGAGGTGCTCCGGTCTCTCTACGAGCCCTTCGTTCGAACCGGCCACCAGATCCTGTTGATGGACGTCGCGTCGGCGGAGATCACGAAGTATGCGGCCAACGCTATGCTTGCCACCCGCATCAGCTTCATGAACATGATCGCGCGGTTGTGCGAGGCCGTCGGCGCGGATGTCGATCAGGTGCGCTTGGGAATCGGCACGGATGCGCGGATCGGTCCGAGCTTCCTCTTCCCGGGGATCGGTTACGGTGGTAGTTGTTTACCGAAAGACGTGAAGGCTCTCTCCCGCACGATCGGAGGCATGGGCCTGGACAACTCCATGTTGGCGGCCGTCGAATCCGTCAACGAGACCCAAAAGCAGATACTCCTACGCCGCGTCGTGGAGCGGTTCGGTGAGGATCTGAGCGGCCGGACCTTCGCGGTCTGGGGCCTCGCCTTCAAGCCGAACACCGACGACATGCGCGAGGCACCGAGCCTCGTCACGATCGAGAGGCTGCTCGAGCGAGGCGCGCGAGTCGTCGCTCACGACCCAGCCGCAATGGAGGAAGCGCGGCGTCACCTGGATGATCGAATCGAGTACCGCGACCGCAACTACGACGTGCTTGAGGGCGCCGACGCATTGGTGATCCACACTGAGTGGCACCCGTACCGCCGGCCGGACTTCGAGCGCATGCTCGAGCTGCTTCGCCAGCCGGTGATCTTCGATGGGCGCAATCTCTATAAGCGCGAGGAGCTGGAGAAGCTCGGATTCGAGTACTACACGGTCGGTCGGCCCCCCGTGATTCCGGAAGGCGTGGGCGGGTGAGGGTCATCATGACGGGAGCCGCGGGCTTCCTCGGCTCACACCTCGTCGACCGGTTTCTGACCGATGGCCACCAGGTAACCGGGATCGACAACCTTATCACGGGCAGCCCTGACAACATCGCTCACTTGATGGCGCATCCTGACTTCCAGTTCATCCAGCACGATGTCACGAACTACATCCATGTGGAGGGCCCGGTCGAGGGCGTTCTCCACTTCGCGTCGCCCGCGAGCCCGGTGGACTACCTCGAGCTGCCGATCCCGACCCTCAAGGTGGGAAGCCTGGGCACGCACAAGACGCTCGGGCTCGCCAAGGCCAAGCGCGCCCGCTACCTGCTGGCGTCCACCTCCGAGATCTACGGCGATCCGCTCGTGCACCCGCAGCCGGAGACCTACTGGGGGAACGTGAATCCCGTGGGGCCGCGCGGCGTGTACGACGAGGCCAAGCGCTTCGCGGAGGCGCTGACGATGGCGTACCACCGGTATCACGGACTCGATACGCGCATCGTTCGCATTTTCAACACCTTCGGGATGCGTATGCGACCCGCCGATGGCCGCGTGGTCTCGAACTTCATCGTACAGGCGGTGCGCGGGGAGCCGCTCACCGTGTACGGGGATGGATCGCAGACCCGCTCGTTCTGCTACGTGGAGGACGAGGTCGAGGGAATCTATCGCCTGTTCCATTCAGACCGGGTTGACCCGACCAACATCGGCAACCCGGACGAGTTCACGATCCAGCAGCTCGCGGACCTGGTGCTCGAGGAGACCGGGAGCAACTCCGCCATCGAGTGCCGCCCCCTGCCCACCGACGATCCCAAGGTGCGCCGCCCGGACATCACGGTGGCGCGCGGGCTCCTCGGCTGGGAGCCGAAGATCTCGCTGCGCGAGGGACTGCGCCGCACGATCCCATACTTCAGAAAGCTGGTCGAGGAGCGGAGTGCGGGTGCCCGCACACTGCCCGTGTGACGGGCCGCGCGGTGGCCGCCATCCCCGTCCCGCTCTTCGATCTCCACGAGCAGCACGACGCGCTCGCGGCGGAGCTCGATGCCGCCCTCCGGAGTGTCACCGACTCGCAGAGGTTCATCCTGGGGCCGGAAGTTCGTGAATTGGAGGAGGCAGTGGCGGAGCGCCTCGGGGTGCGGCATGCGGTCGGTTGTGCGAGCGGAACCGATGCGCTGCTGCTCGTTCTCCGCGATCTCGCCAGCCGGCACGGGGTGAGCGGTCCGATGTCACCGTCCGGCGACACCCCCGAAGTCGTAATCCCCGCATTCACCTTCTTCGCCACGGCCGGCGCGGTCTGGAACGCGGGGCTCCGGCCTGCGTTCTGCGACATCGACGAGGAGACGTTCAACGCCACGGCGCACACGATCGGGGCGCGCGTGAGCGCGCGCACGGTCATGGCCATCCCCGTCCACCTTTTCGGCCAGATGGCCGAGGTGGAGCGTATTCGTGGTGCGCTCGACGTGGCACTCTTCCTGCTCGAGGACGGCGCCCAGGCCACCGGTGCGCGCCGTCGGGTCGGGACCGTCGAGGTGCCCGCAGGCATGTACGGGGACGCCGCTGCGCTGAGCTTCTTCCCGACCAAGAACCTGGGCGCGTTCGGCGATGCCGGGATGATCACCACGAACGACAATGGCCTCGCCGATCGCCTGCGCAAGCTGCGCGTGCACGGCGGGCAGAAGATGTACCACCACGAGTTCGTCGGCACGAACAGCCGTCTCGACACCCTCCAGGCGGCCGTGCTGCTCGCCAAGCTGCCGCACCTCGACGGCTGGCTCGACGCCCGGCGGCGGAACGCGGCCCTGTACGACGAGCTCCTGGCGGACGTCGAGCCCGTTCGGACCCCGGTGGTGGCCGAGGGCAGCTGGCACACCTACAACCAGTACACGATCCGGGCGGAGCGGCGGGGCGAGCTGCGCGCCGGGCTGGCGGAGCAGGGGATCGGGACGGGCGTCTACTACCCGGCCCCCCTCCACCTCCAGCCCTGCTTCCGGACGCTCGGCTACGCTCCGGGCGACTTCCCGGTCGCGGAGCGGCTGTGCGGGGAGGTGCTGAGTCTGCCCATCTACCCGGAGCTGGGGGAGGAGCGTGTGCGGCTCGTGGCGGGGGCGATCCGAAGGTTCTACAAGGCGTGAATTCCGGAAACCCCCACGGGCACGCCGTGTACCTGTTTCGGATGTCCATGCACCTTGCTTCCGCCCTGGCGGCCGCCCTCCTGCTCGCCTCGTGTAGCTCCGCTCCGCCCTATCAGGGGGTGGAGGCGGACGAGCTGTTCGCCATCGCCCAGCGCGCACTCGAGACCGGCGACCACGGCGAGGCCGAGCGGGCGCTCGACCGGTTCATCATCTCGTTTCCGACGCACCAGCGGGCTACCGAGGCGCGCATAATGCTCGCCGACTTCTACTTCCAGGACGAGCAGTACATCACCGCGATCTCCGAGTACCAACGCTTCCTCGACCGGCATCCGACGCACCCCTCCGCGTCCGACGCGGCGCTCGGCAGGTGCCGCGGCTCCGCCGCGCTCTCACCCACGGTGCAACGGGACCAGTCGTACACGGAGCAGGCCGAGGAGGTATGCCGGAACGTCACCGAGGACTACGTGGGCACGCCGGCCGCCGCGGAGGCGGCCCGGATCGCAGGGGAGATGCGGCTCAAGCTCGCGGCGAAGCTGTACGAGATCGGCGAGTATTACTTCCGGCGGAACTTCAACGACTCCGCCATCATCTACTGGGAGATGGTCGAGGAGCAGTACGCGGACACGAGCTGGGCGCCCAAGGCGCTGCTCGGAATCATGAACGCGTACGACGAGATCGGCTATCAGGATCTGGTCCAGGAGACCCGGCAGAAGATTCTGGACACCTATCCGAACTCCGAGGAGGCGCGCGGGCTGGTGGGCGCGGCCCAAGCGAACGGAGGGCGGTGAGCGCCCGACGGATCGGCGTCTTCGGGGGGACCTTCGACCCGCCTCACGTCGGACATCTGATCGTCGCCCGGGACGCGGCCGAGCAGCTCAGGCTGGACCAGCTCCTCCTCGTGCTCTCCGCGGACCCTCCCCACCGGCCCCTGGGCGAGATCACCCCTGCCGAGCTGCGGCTCGAGATGCTCGTGGCGGCCACGCAGGGCGATCCCGTCCTGGAGCCGTCGGATCTGGAGGTCCGCCGCCCGGGGCCGTCGTACACGGTCGACACGCTGGCCGAGCTCCGCCGCCGCGAGCCGGACGCCGAGCTGGTGCTGCTCATCGGCGTCGACCAGTGGCGCGACCTCCCCAACTGGCGCGACCCGCAGCGGATCGCGCCGCTGGCCTCGCTCGCGGTGATGGCGCGCGCGGGTGAGGCTCCCGCGGACAATGGCCTCGGCTTCGACTGGCGCACCTGCCCGGTGACGCGGATCGACGTCTCCGCCACCGAGGTGCGCGAGCGCGTGCGCCAGGGGCGGTCGATCCGGTACCTGGTTCCCGAACCGGTGCGCGCGATCGTCGAGCGGAATTCCCTGTACGCGGCTCCGGCCATGCAGCCGGCCCGGGCCGCGCAAAACGCATAGAGCGGCAGACCATGCTCAAGACATTGATCAAGAAGGTCGTCGGCTCCCGGCACGAGCGGGAAGCCAAGCGGCTCCATCCCGTGGTTGCGGAGATCAACCGGATCGCGGGAACCCTGACCTCGCTCTCCGACGACGCGCTCCGCGCCAAGACCGAGGAGTTCAAGGGCCGCATCCGGGAGCGCACGCGGCCCCTGGAGGATAGGATCGCGGCGCTGCGCGAGGAGAAGCGGCACTCCGAGGACGCAGGCGAGCGGGAGCGGCTCTCGGTGGAGATCGGCCGGCTGGAGAAGGATCTGCTCGGCGCGATCGAGGAGGCGCTGGACGAGCTGCTCCCGGAGGCCTACGCGGTGGTGAAGGAGACCTGCCGCCGGCTGGTCGGCACGCAGATCATGGTCACCGGACACCAGCTCACCTGGGACATGGTCCCCTACGACGTGCAGCTGATCGGCGCCATGGCGCTGCACGACGGGAAGGTGGCCGAGATGGCGACGGGGGAGGGGAAGACCCTGGTAGCCACCATGCCGCTCTACCTGAACGCGCTCGCGGGGCGCGGTGCCCACCTGGTCACGGTGAACTCCTACCTGGCCCAGCGCGACGCGGAGTGGATGGGGGCGATCTACAAGGTCCTCGGGCTCACGATCGACGTGATCGACCTGCACGAGCCCGGCACCCCGCAGCGGCGCGAGGCCTACCGCTCTGACATCACGTACGGGACCAACAACGAGTTTGGCTTCGACTACCTGCGCGACAACATGGTGCACATGCTGGAGCACCGCGTGCAGAGGGGGCACCACTTCGCGATCATCGACGAGGTGGACTCGATCCTGATCGACGAGGCCAGGACGCCGCTCATCATCTCGGGCGCCGTCGGGCGCGATACGTCCACCCCGTTCAAGCAGTACAACCCGGTCGTGCGGAGCCTGTTCAACAAGCAGCTCCGGCTCACTAACGAGCTGGTGGGCGAGGCCGAAAAGGATCTGAAGGAGGGACGGGAGGACGAGGCGGGGGAGAAGCTGCTCGCCGTGCGGCGGGGCACGCCCACACACCGCAAGCTGCTCAAGTTGTTCGCCGACGATCCGGGACTGCAGAAGCTGGTGCAGCGGGTGGAGGCGGACTACATGCGCGAGAAGCGGCTGCACGAGCTGGACGAGATGCTCTACTTCGCGATGGACGAGAAGGGGCACAACGTCCACTTCTCGGACAAGGGGTTGGACGAGCTTGCGCCCAACGATCCCGAGGCGTTCGTCGTTCCGGACCTGTCGGAGGAGCTCGGCCGGATCGAGCGGGACGAGAACCTTCCCGCCGAGGAGAAGCGGGCCCGCATCCAGCAGCTCGAGGCCGAGTATGCGGAGAAGAGCCAGAAGATCCACGTCATCCACCAGCTTCTGAAGGCGTACGCGCTCTACCAGAAGGACGAGAAGTACATCGTCGGCGAGGACGGGCAGATCGTTATCGTGGACGAGTTCACCGGCCGGCAGATGGCGGGGCGGCGCTGGAGCGACGGACTCCACCAGGCGGTCGAGGCGAAGGAAGGGGTGGAGGTGAAGGGCGAGACGCAGACGCTCGCCACCATCACCATCCAGAACTACTTCCGCATGTACGACAAGCTGGCCGGGATGACCGGCACGGCCGAGACCGAGGAGAACGAGTTCCACCAGATCTACGACCTGGACGTGATGGTTATCCCGACCAATCGCCCGATCGTCCGCGACGACCGCGACGACCTGATCTTCCGCACCAAGCGCGAGAAGTACAACGCGATCCTGGACGAGATCGAGCGGCTCAACCGGATGGAGCTGCCGGTGCTGGTGGGGACCACCAACGTGGACGTGTCGGAGACGCTGGCGCGCATGCTCAAGCGGCGCGGGACCCAGCACAACGTCCTGAACGCGAAGCAGCACAAGCGGGAGTCGGAGATCGTGGCCGAGGCCGGGCAGCCGGGGGCGGTCACGATCGCGACGAACATGGCCGGGCGCGGGACGGACATCAAGCTGGGGAGCGGCGTGATCGAGCCACGCACCATCGGATGGGCGAAGGCGAAGGGGTTCCCGGTCGCCGAACTGCAGCCGGTCGATCCCACCATCTACGACGAGAAGCTCGAGACGCGCGGCGACGACTATGTGATCGATGACGGCGGGCTCCACATCCTGGGATCGGAGCGCCACGAGTCGCGGCGCATCGACCGCCAGCTCCGCGGCCGCGCGGGTCGCCAGGGGGACCCCGGGGCCACGCAGTTCTTCCTCTCGCTTGAGGACGATCTGATGCGGCTGTTCGGGTCGGAGCGGATCGCGAGCGCGATGGACAAGATGGGCGCCGAGGAGGGCGAGGTGATCACCCACACACTGGTCACCCGCTCGATCGAGCGCGCGCAGAAGCGGGTCGAGATGAACAACTTCGAGTCCCGCAAGCGCCTGCTCGACTACGACGACGTCATGAACCAGCAGCGAGAGGTGATCTACGACCTCCGGCTGTTCGCGCTCGAGGGTGGCGAGGACCTGAAGGGCGAGCTGTGGGAGATGATCGAGACGGTGCTCGCCGCCACGATCGACGAGCTGCTCCCGGCGAACGCGGCCCCCGAGGGATGGGACCTCACGGGCCTGCGGCAGCGGCTACTGCTCGACTTCTTCGTGGCCGCGGACAAGCTACCGACGACCAATGATCCCGACTACAACCTGGACCGCGACGACGTCCGGGTGGCGGTGCTGGAGGCTGGCCGCGACGGCTTCCACCGGAAGCTCGAGGGGTTCGGGTCGTTTGCCGAGCGGGTGATGAGCTACGTCCTGCTCAGCACGATCGACGACAAGTGGAAGGACCATCTGTACGATCTGGACCACCTGAAGCAGTCCATCCACTTCCGGAGCTGGGGGCAGAAGGATCCGTTGGTCGAGTACAAGCAGGACGCCTATCAGATGTTCGTCGGATTGATGGCGGACCTGCGGAAGACCGTGGCGCAGATGTTCTTCCGGGCCCAGATCGGGGCCCCGCCCCAGGCCCGGCCTCAGCCGCGCCAGCGGCTGGTGCTGACCGGCCCCTCCGAGACCCCGGTCGGCGCGCAGGACGTGGCCCAGCGCCGCAAGCGCCCGGTAGACGAGGCGCCGGTGGACCCGCTGGGGGTGAGCCGGCGGGCCCGGACCGAGATCGGCGCGGCCCCACTGGCGGCCGGCGGCGTGGCGGCTCCAGCGGCTCCGGATCCGCGCCAGCTAGCCACCAACCGTGGCGAGGAGCGGCCGAAGACGCCCGTCCAGGTCGAGGCGGCTCCAGGGCGAAACGACCCGTGTCCCTGCGGCAGCGGCAAGAAGTACAAGAAGTGCCACGGGGCGGCGGGATAGGCCGGTCTGCCCCGTTGGATGAAGTCGCGCCCCCTCACGCAATCTGTGTCAGGGCATCGTCTCCTCGTCCGCGTACCCGATCACTCTAAGTCCCGGCACCCGCCGGAAATGCTTCACCTTTCGGGTGACGAGCGGCAGGTTCCTCGTGAGTGCGATGGACGCGATCCAGAGATCGCTAGTGCCGATGAGCAGCCCGTTCGCCTGCAGATACCGATAGGCCCTTCCGTACGACCAGCAGACGTCCAGATCGATCTCGAGCACGTCGAGGCTCCCGACGAGTCGTTCCCACCCGAGGCGCTCGTCCTCACCGGCGCCTGCGGCCAGCTCGCCGGCCGTGACGATCGTTACGGACAACCGGTCCTCCGGCAGCGTCTCCAGAAATCGGTGCGCCGGTCCCTCGATTTTACGGTGCCGTTCCCGCTCGAGGTCGACGAGGAAGGTCGTCTCGAGGACTAGCGTGCCGCCCATTTGTCTTCGGGGGGGAGGTCGGCGGATTTGGCGGCCTCCATACGCTCGAGCGCGGCCTCCGAAAGGAAGGGGCCTTCGCGGCGATGGATCTCCAGGAGCATGCCGGCGGTCACGCCGACGTCCGACCACATGGCGCGCATGATCACGTCGCTAAAGGATTCGCCCGGCCGGCGGCGCGCGAGTCGGAGGCGCTCGTAGGCCTCGAGCCGCACTGAGATCGTCTTGGTAGCTATGCACAGAAAATACACGACCATGCACCTGGAGCAATCCGGGCGCGGCTGAGAGGTCTTGACGAGCACCGAGATGGCCGGATCGGCCGGTTGACCTCGTCAGGAGCCCTGAGTCTCACTACCTCCCCGCCGATCGCCCCGCTATTCTACTCGAATCCATTCAAGCCCGGCGGAGGGGTGCCGTCGGTGCCCTTTCGAAGCCTGTAGATGACATGACGACGTATCACAAGACCAACCTCGACCTGCTCGAATCCGAGGCCATCCACGTGATGCGGGAGGTGGCCGGCCAGTTTGAGCGGCCCTTCCTCCTGTTCAGCGGGGGCAAGGACTCGATCGTGATGGTCCACCTGGCGCGAAAGGCCTTCTGGCCCGCGCGCTTCCCCTTTCCGCTGCTCCACATCGACACCGGTCACAATTTCCCCGAGACGCTCGAGTTCCGGGACGCCCTGGTCGAGAAGTGCGG